>WNGG01003388.1_pt1 | contig 32776 bp, 27 predicted proteins | sample 5400661 | NCBI WGS metagenome assembly WNGG01 (sample SAMN13153372, study PRJNA577476) | soil metagenome | isolation source: 100 cm soil or saprolite under Garry oak tree replicate 1 | place: USA:California | collected 2016-06-15
CTGTGGCGGAACCTGCAACGTGTGGAGCAAGGGATCGGCATCGTCAAGGCGCTTGCTGGACTGGCCGAGGTGGCAGCGGCCCAGGGGCGAGCAGAGCGAGCGGGGCGGCTGTTTGGGGCCGCCGATAGCTTGCTCCCATCCGACAGCGTGTACCGTGAGGACGTGAACAGACATGTCGCTGAAGCTCGTGCGAATCTCGATGCAGCGACATTCGAGGCCGGATGGAGCGCGGGGCAGGCGATGACGCAGGAGCAGGCCATTACTGAGGCGTTACAAGACGCCTAGCTGAGGCGATGGCCTCGCTCTCATGCAGTAGTTCATACAGTCGGGAAAGGAACACGATCATGACAACTCAGGAGAGCACACCCACTTTTGCACGAGACATCCAGCCGTTGTTTCGTGCCCGCGACCGAGCCTCAATGAGTTGGGCCCTCGACCTCTGGAACTACCACGATGTCAGCAAGCATGCTCAGGCCATCCTTGAGCGCCTCTCAAGCGGTACGATGCCGTGCGACGGGAAGTGGCCCGAGGAGCAGATCGCTCAATTTCGCAGGTGGGTCGAAGCCGGGATGCCTGCGTAGTGCCCTTAAGGCTAACCCCACATTTCGGTTTACCGCACGAAATAACGCGACTTCTAGGATGGCTGATCTTGCGATCAGGTCTTCCAGGCTTGACTCGTTTTGACGTGTGGTTCCAGTACCGCCGCCAGCCTGCGAAAGTTTTCCCCGACGGCCTGTAAGTCTGCTTGGGGTGCCGACTGCTGGTCGCTCAACTTACCACAATACGCTGCCAGCTCAATGAGTCGCTCGTGCAAGACGATCCAGGCAGCATCATGATGTGGCAGGATGTAGCCTGTTCGATAGATCTCGAAGGTCGGCCCCGCCATCTTGCCAGGGAGGTCAGGACCGATCGGGAGGGTTGTGAGCAGTTGGCCTAGTGGCTTGATAGCCATGAACATGGCATTTACAGCAGTGCTGCTGAGCGTCTGCAACTCGTCTTCGGTTTCTTTGCCATGAATAAAATAGCGCATGAGCATCTGCAGCAAGACTTCGTAGCTGGCGTTGAAAAGTTCGGAGACGCCAGCAGTCACTGGATCGGAGATGAGGGGGACCTCGTTCGTATCGCTTGGCGGTCGCATGTAAGCCGCTACCACCGGTCGTGCTGGCTCAAAGCCTGGATCCTGCTGTTTCAAGTCGCGGTATTCTTGCATGATCTGCAGGAATCTACCGTAGTGCGCCTGGCGCCAATCACCCCGTGCTCCCTCCCCCTGTTCGATAACGGTCTCGATGGCTTGACATGCCGAAGCCAGATCGGTGACCGCGATCAGTTCGGGCCAACCGAAGTACTGCTGGGTGGCTTGCGCGCGGGGTGGACCGATGAAGACGCGCTGTTCGCCGTACTTATCAACCAGGTGACGGAACCCCTGCTCAATGCCACGATAGAGATGCCCCACTGTCGCAAAATCCTGGGTCTGGGGAACAATCTGGTCATCGTCGAGGGTGATACTGGGTTTGGGAATAGCCAGCATCGCAAATTCCGGGGCATCCTCCAGATCCATTCCTTCGGGCCGCTCCAAGTAGAGAAAATGCTGCAAGGCATGTTCGCCAAAAGGCAGCAGGGCCAGTTGGATCCCTGGCGGATAGTACTTCGAGCGTTGGGGAAAGTTGGGATGGCTAAAGAATGGATGGGACCCTATGGCGGTCAGCAAGTTGCTCACCAGGGCGAGATGCAGTATCTCCTGGGTAGCAACGAGAGAAACAACGCGCTCCCACCGTTTGATCGCTTCGAACTGAGCCGCCGTCACGCCCTCGCTCACCTCACGCTTCAGACTGAAAGCCGCGAACAGATATTCGCACATGATCATATGCTCCAGCGCCGCTGCTTCGGAGAGCATGAAGATCAGCTCTTCGCGGTCTTCGATCACAATCGGGGGTTCTTTGGTCAAGGTGATTGCTCCTTCTGTCTGTTTTCTCTGTGAGATATGGCGATAATGGCATCCTCTGCAGATATCTGCTAGCCGTTTATTATATCCCAAATCCTGGTCCTGTCCTATACCTGGTATAATGAACAAGAGAACAAGGGAGGGGACGGAAGAGATTTGAAGTGCAGTTGGCTGACCGGACGCGCGTACGTGGCAGCTTCGCCCTCTGGAAGCGCACACGGCATATCTTAGCGCTGGCCTTTGAGTATCGCATGCAGGCTGAGCTCGTCGTGTCGACGATCAAGATGGTGCCGTTTGAAGTACCGGGAGCGATCTTTCACTCAGATCAGGGCAAGCACTATGGAGCAGCGCAAATCAGAACGCTCTTGCTTGCGAAGGGCTTTGTCCGCTCCATGAGCCGAGCAGGCACGCCGACGGATAATGGCTATGCGGAGCGGTTCGTGGGGCTGTTTAAGCTGGCAGTGGCCGAACGTCAACCCTATCGCACGTTGGGAGACTTTTTGCGAGCAGCCCAGCAGTGGGTGAACTTTTATAATACAACCAGGCCGCTTCACCAGGCAGGCAATAATGAGCGAGAAGAAAGCTATTACGGCTTCGCTCATGATTCGTCAGGCTGAACTCTGGTGCCTTGAAGCTACTCAGTGGTCTTTGGTAGCACAACCCCTATCTCCACCGCCTCCTCGTGGATAACTTCCGCTTCGCTCCGTTTGCTCAGTGCTCTGCGGTAGTAGAAGATGTGCAGTAAGATAGCGATAACGAAGACCATCCCTGCCAGGATGGACGCACCGAGTTCAGAGAAGAGTTGCTCGGTGCCGATGAACACGGCCCTGCCAGACAAAGGCTGCCAATCAGGGCATTCAGGTAGCCGAACATGAAGGTCACACTGCCGATGCGTTCGCCCAGAGGTATCGTTCTAAGACGCCAGCGGAAAGCGTGCTCAATAGCAGGCATCTGCTGTTTAAATTGCTGGATGTAGAATTCCTTAATTACATTCATGCAGAGGACGCTTTCTCTATACGCTTGACGCAGGTGAATGATCGTGATAAAAAAGGTGACGCTTACTATGGCAGCAATCAATAGCAAAGTCACTACTAAGAATTGTGGAATGGCGTGTGCACCGTTGCTGAATTGATAGATAGCTGCCAGCCCGGATGCCAGAACGCCGAGCAGCAGGTAGTAGAAACTCGAGATACGCGCTCGATCCTCCATCGCCTGATAGGCCGTGAGACTTGCGTAGTTAAACTCTTCGAGAAGCATATTCTCTGCTTTGAGCGAAACATCAAGCTTGTTGCTGGAGTCGTTAGCATGTTCAGTCGAGTCGCTATTCTGATAGGCTGTGGGTCTTGGAAAGGGCATGTTTGCTGCATCGCGAGCCATCGAAATTCCTCCTGCAGTTATACTCTTCAATATGAAGCTAACATGACTTCTCGCGCTTCACCAGGCTGATAAATATTTCCCTGCTGAGTATAGCATGTATTGCGAAGGATTGAAACGCACCCTAAAGATTGCTCGTTTGTTGTCTTTGCTGTGTTTTACGTGTATACTACTTAATGGTTCCCTTCACCTCCGCGCAAGTTGTTGCTTTTAGCTCGACCTGTTCGTAATCTCCGATGTAGCGTAAAGTAAACGTACCTCCTAGAAAGGAAGGAAGATACAGAAAGGACTGAGAAATGCCATCAAAACAAGGAGACTTGTCTTTGCTTGACCACCCGATTGCACAAGAATTGCTCCATTCCACAGTTCCAGCGCGGCTGGCTTATGCCTGGAAGGACGGGACACCGCGCGTTGTTCCCATCTGGTTTCACTGGAATGGTGAGGAAGTGGTGCTTGGCACTCCACCTAAAGCACCAAAGGTGATGATACTTCCAGACCACTCACAAGTAGCACTGACGATCGACAGCAACCAGTGGCCATATAGGGCGCTACTCATCCGAGGCATTGCTAAGGTTGAGACGGTAGAGGGGGTATCTCCAGAGTACGCTGCGGCAGCAGCGCGGTACTTCGGCGAGGAGCAGGGACGGGCCTGGGTGGCACAAATACGTGCGATGTTGGCACAAATGACCCGTATTTCCGTTCGGCCTATCTGGGTGGGCCTCTTGGACTTCGAGACGCGTTTTCCCAGTGCAATAGAGGCCGCGATGGCGGGTTTATGAAGTTAGGATCAACGAGAAGCTTGATAGTGTATTGCTATCAGGCTTCTTTGATTTTTCCACCCAATCCTACCTTGTTCGCAGCAACACTGTTTTTCATAACGCGGAAGAAAACGCTTTTTTGAAAAGCGAGGCCAAAGTGTTGCGGAGTATACCATCTCACATAATGTAAAGGCAACGATTTGGCTGCTTCTTGGTGGTTAACTCGTATTACTCTGGCATATGTGTCTGTTGTCTTGTCGCTTGGCTCAGATTATTGCAAAAGCAAGCGGGTCTGCATTACTTCTTACTGATGAGCTTTAAACAAATTATTGCATTTTCCTAATAAATAGCGTATAATTAAAAAGTCTTCTAGTTCTTCTCATAAGCTAGATTCCTCGGATGAAACAGCACTCAAAGCACCTCGTTGTGCCTTCCATCTCTCATCTATGAATGAAGGGGTGAACGACGTTGATCAATCAGGCGCGATTGTCACCCGGAAGACATGTTCCTGATGGATGGTGAGCATGAGAGGGAAAGCGTGCTTCAGGCCTGCCTACGGCGACAGCCTGGACGATCAGTGCTCATTGGAGCACAGGAAGTGAGCAAGCAACGAATGAGCAAGCAAGAACCACTGAAGCCCCCTTGCAGGGTAGTGTCGGAGGGATCGCGATGATGGTAGACCGCTACTATGTCCAACGCCTTACTGAGCAGGTTTTTTTGATCCGGGAGTGCCTGTCCGCGGACGGAAAGCCAGGATCCAATGACCGCATCGTCCGATCGTTTGATATTCGCCACGACGCATACATGTATGCTGACAGTGTGAACGATAAGCAAAGGAAGCTCGATGAACACTACGGCCACTGGGCTCAGTCCGCTATATGAGAGAAGGGGGCAGGCTTGATACCTGTCTCAAGAAGGAGTCATAAACCATGACCTACTCACGCAGAAACAGTGCTGAGGAGCAAAAAGAGGCATGCCAGAAAGCAAAACAGCTAACAGTCATGTGCGAAAAACTCCATATCACACTTGATCCTATTGACTGGCAAAACTCCGGATTGCTGGCATGTGTGACAGTGAATACCATCGAGATATCTGATCTCCTGGACCTCGGTCAACAGGATAGCGATTCCATTCTACGTCGAATTCGGATCAAACTTCTCGAACACGCTGCTCTCGAAGCCCTTCGCGCTCGACCAGGTCTCAAAGTCTCGATCTGGAGTCCTGTTGATGTAGTACAACCACAAGAGTTTTTGAGCCTCTGGATTCTCACCATGGAGACTGATGAGCGCATAGCTATCGCTGAATATATCAGAAACGGACAGCGCGTCTATGAACACTATGAATGCGATTTGAACGATGGACAACAGCTAGCAAAGCTCTTTGGACCAGTTCATAAAGGTGAGTATCAACTTGGTGATACTGTCACAATTGAAGAGCATGAGCGGAAATGCACCGGGGAGATCATCTACATTATTCCACCAGGCAAGGCGCTCACTAGCCGTAAATATCCATCAAGAGGTTACCATACCATTTTGGGAAAAGCATACACGAACGACGTTTCATCAAGGTATATCATCGATTGCAATGATGGTTTCCCCCATGTGGTCAACCAGTCGCAAGTCATCTTTTAAACTACGCTCCTTCTCTCCTCGCACCCCAAATATTAGATGGTGAACATTCGTCTTGTTGTTGCATACTCTCCTTCACTGCTCTCGATGATCTTGCATTATAGTCGCAGCAAAAGCAAAAACGTGACAGGCATGGTCTACTGCTTGCCCGCTGTTTTCACATGCTTTTTCTGCCTTTACATTCTTGACCATATCTTAACTTTATCTCCACCGACATCGCTGTCTGTCTAACTTAGCCTTTGAGGAGGTCAAGATGCGTTCTCTTTGAGAACACTATATTTAAAGAAAGACAAGGAGAAGTCACAATGTCAGTCATTTCTCGCAATCGACGGCGAATTAGCATTGGTATGACCTCTACACTCTCGGCGTTCATCCTTGCCCTCGTATTCACCCTTTCTTCAGGAGCCCTCACCTTTGCGGCGGGCTTAGTCCAAATCAGCAGTGATCCGTTCACCAACAACACCAGTAATCACAAGACGGAAGTTGAGCCGGACACCTTTGCCTTTGGTAATACGATCGTTTCGGCATTCCAGCAAGGCCGCTTCTTTGATGGCGGAGGTTCTGATATCGGTTTTGCGACTTCCACGGATGGTGGTGCTCACTGGACTCATGGTTCCCTGCCCTCTGCCACCGTCAACTCAACACCACCAAACCCGACGTATGCCCGTGCCAGTGATGCCTCAGTGGCCTTCGATGCCAAGCACAATGTGTGGATCATCTCCTGGCTTGGTCTCAGGCCGCCTGTTCCATCTGTTGTAGATGTCCTCGTCAGCCGCTCGACGGATGGGGGACTGACGTGGGGAACACCTGTGGTGGTGAATGCCAGTGGTGATTTTAACGACAAAAACTGGACCGTCTGCGATGATACGGCTAGCAGCCCCTTCTACGGGAATTGTTATACCGAGTTCGACGACTTTACCAAGCTTAACCTTGTCCAGATGAGCACCTCCACCGACGGCGGATTGACGTGGGGAGCGGCAAAGACGACTCCCGACAATACCTGCGTTATCGGCGGACAACCCGTCGTGCAGCCCAATGGGACGGTCATTGTCCCCATAGACGATTGTCTTGAGACGTCGATTCTGTCTTTCAGGTCCACCGATGGTGGCAATACCTGGAGCAAGGCAGTCCTTGCTGCACAATTACTAAATGACGGTCATCCCGGCGCTATTCGTTCACCTGACCTTCCCTCCGCTGAAATTGACAGCTCGGGCAGAGTGTACGTCACCTGGACAGACTGCCGGACTGAAAACTTCTGCAATTCAGGAAACAATGATCTCCTGCTGATCACCTCCGACGATGGCATCACTTGGAGCCTGCCGAAGCGCATCCCGACCAGCTCGGTGGGCAGTGGCGTCGATATACTCATTCCCGGGCTGGCCGTGGACAGGAGTACGTCTGGAAGTTCCGCCCATCTTGCGGTTGTCTACTACTCCTTCCCGAGCATAAATTGCAATGCCACCGGCACCGCCAACACTCCCAAATGTCTGCTTAATGTCGGTTTCCTCACCTCCACCAACGGTGGGGACAGTTGGAGTTCGCCGGTGCAACTGGCGGGACCAATGACACTGACGTGGCTACCGCTCACGACTCAGGGTTTCATGGTGGCCGATTACCTCTCGACCTCCATTGTCCCGGGTGCTGCTAACGCCACACCCGTGTTTGAGGTGGCCAGCGAACCAACGATAGGAAAAACTTGTACCAACATTAAGACAGGCGCTCCAGGCTCACATTGTAACCAGGCCACGTTCACGTCGCTTCAGGCACTAGCGGGCGGCCCGAACGCAGCCACCACCGTCAGTGCGTCTGTTAGCAGTCAGGCTCAGCTAAACGCAAAGAGCACGAGCAGCAGCAGAAAAACTGCATTTTAAGCGCGGCAGCGCACTATAAACGGTACATCTGAGGGCGAGCATAGGCCGTTGTTCCTCGAAGGAACAACGGCCTATGTTTACAGATCTAAAAGAGTTATTGCTTTTTATCGCTTTAAATGGGTAGATCCCAAAGATAAGTTCTAGTATAACCATACAAGACCAGCTCCTTCCTCTCTCGCTCGTTCATGGATGCCATCCAAATATATCATCGAGCAATTTACTCCATATCTCCCCGAAGTACCGAGCACACAAGTAAAATCGTCCCACGATCGCAGCCTTAATGACCATTAGTAGTCAAGGAAACTGGAAAATTTGCTATTCCCTTGTGTCTGACCTGTCCCTGTGGTACAATATAACTCGGGCGAGGACATTGGTCCCCGCCCGAACTTATGAGAAAAGCGAATAGTGACGCATGGAAATTCTCTGGCTTGGCCACTCCTGTTTCCAGTTACGTGGCAAAAACGTTACCTTGATAACCGACCCATTCTCTCCTCAGCCAGGCTACTCGCTGGGCAAGGTCAATGCCCCTATCGTCACCATCAGCCATAACCACAGTGGGCATAACTATGCCCAGGGTGTCGGCGGCAATCCACGTGTTGTGCGCGGTCCCGGCGAGTATGAAATTAGTGATGTGCTGATTACCGGCGTAGCCTCCTACCACGATAATAAACGTGGACAGGAACTTGGGCGGAACACGATCTATGTCATTCACATAGATGACCTGGTTATCTGTCACCTGGGCGATCTGGGCCATACGTTGCAAGAAGAACAGTTAGAAGAAGTTGCTGATGCCGATATCCTGCTGATACCAATCGGTGGGCATAATACCATCAATGCAACCCAGGCGGCTGAGGTGATCAGCCAGGTAGAGCCGCATATTGTTATTCCGATGCATTACCGCACCTCCGCCCTGGAAGAGAAGCGTGATACTCTCGATCCCCTGGACAAGTTTTGCCGCGAAATGGGAGTCGACATGATGAACACGCAGCCAAAACTCATTGTCACCCGTAATAATCTGCCTGCAGAGATGCAAGTGGTAATTCTATTGCAGCGGAGCTAGCACAGACCTTTCGTTCGACAAAACGTGTTGGCCCATTTTTATTTACTGAAAGTGCTTGCAAAGAAGTCCTTATGTAGGTTGTTCATGAGAACCTCGCAACAATGGAGCGTATAGAGGTTCTTCTTTTGTAGTGTAGCACGATGCCTTATGTACAAAATCAAAGCTCCGGGTAAGGGGGTCAATATGTCAAAATATATCTTTGTAACTGGTGGTGTGGCATCTTCTGTGGGAAAGGGAATAAGTGTTGCTTCGCTAGGACGTTTACTAAAAAATCGTGGGATCTCGGTCTCTATCATGAAACTGGACCCCTACATAAATGTCGATCCCGGTACGATGTCTCCCTACCAGCATGGCGAGGTCTTTGTCACGGATGATGGCGCCGAGACCGACCTCGACCTGGGTCACTACGAACGGTTTACTGATGAGCCGTCCTACCAGGCGAACAATGTCACCACGGGACAGGTCTATGCCTCTGTCATAAGCAAAGAGCGCCGTGGCGAGTACCTGGGTGGCACAATCCAGGTTATCCCACATATCACCAACGAAATTAAAGAGCGCATCCACGCGGTTGCGCGGCGCTCCGACGCGGACGTGGTGATTGTGGAAGTTGGCGGAACCGTTGGCGATATCGAGGGTGAGCCGTTTTTGGAAGCGATACGCCAGATGCGTAAGGACGTCGGACGTACCAATGTGCTCTACTTGCACGTTACCCTCCTGCCCTATATCGGCGCGACAAAAGAACTGAAAACGAAGCCAACGCAACATAGTGTCAAAGAACTGCTGCGCGTCGGTATTCAACCGGATGTCATTCTCTGCCGCTCGGACTATCCCATGACCGACGAGCTGCGCGAAAAAATCGCCTTATTCTGTAATATTGAAGCCAGGGCGGTCATCCCGATGCTGACCGCCGAAACCATCTATGAAGTGCCCTTGATTCTGGAAGAGGCCGGCCTGGGTGAGTACATGGTACAGGAACTTGGTTTGCCGCGCTGGGAACCGCAGATGCAGGAGTGGCGTGACCTGGTAGAAAAGATTAAACGGCCACGCCCTGAACTTTCCATTGGCCTGGTCGGGAAATATGTCGAACTGCATGACGCCTACTTGTCCGTTGCCGAATCGCTACGCCACGCCGGTTGGTATCATGATGTAGATATCGATATCAAATGGATCAACTCTGAAGCCCTTGATGAGATGGGCGATGGCTATACCGAGATCCTGGAAGCCCTGGACGGCATCGTGGTACCAGGTGGCTTTGGTCACCGCGGTATCGAGGGAAAAGTAAAGGCCGCGAACTTTGCCCGTCGTATGGATAAACCATACCTGGGACTCTGTCTGGGAATGCAAGTGGCCGTCGTCGAGTTAGCTCGCAATGTGCTGGGACTCGAAGGCGCCAACAGCACCGAATTTGATCCGCAGACCCCTTATCCCGTCATCGATCTGATGAATACGCAGCGCCAGGTGGCCGATAAAGGTGGTACCATGCGCCTGGGCAATTGGGTCTGTTGTCTCACTCCTGGAACAAAAGCCTACCAGGCCTATGGCGAAGCGATCGTCTTTGAGCGCCACCGCCATCGCTACGAGTTCAACAATGAATATCGCAAGCGCATGGAGACACATGGCATGGTTGTGAGTGGCCGTTCCGCCGATAATAACCTGGTCGAGATCATAGAACTGGCCAACCATCCCTGGTTTGTGGCATCACAGTTTCATCCAGAATTTAAGAGTCGTCCCAATCGTCCGCACCCATTGTTCCGCGATTTCATCGGGGCGAGCCTGCGCATGAAAAAAGCAACAGTTGCGGCACTAGAGCAGGAAGCGAGTGTAGGAATGGGGATAGGTACCCGTGTTGCCGTTAGCACAGGGGAGCTGGAGGATCACGCTCATCCCTACACGGTTACCCATCCAGACGCTTGCATTGAGAAGTAATTATGTTATATCTGAGTCAACTGCTAGGTGCACCCGTGGAAGACCACCAGGGTGCGCGCGCAGGGAAAATTGTTGATATTACCGTGCCAGTTGCGCAACTGGGTCGGCCCGAAGCTGCTGTGCCACGTGCCTTGCTGATCGAGGGTCATGAAGGCCAGCGCTGGCAAATACCCCTTGATGCGGTAGAATGGCGCGAGGGTACCCCGCGTCTCCGTTTACCGCTAGAGCAATATTCCCTCCACCCTGCTGAACTACCGGAGGAAGAAATAAGCCTCGCGGAGGATGTCCTTGACAAACAAGTCATCGATATCGAGCGTAAAAAGGCTGTGCGCGTCAACGATGTTTGCTTCGGCGATGATTGGCACCTGCTGGGCATTGATAACAGTACCCTTGGCCTCGTACGTCGCCTGGCTCCCAACTGGCTGTTGGGCACCAAGAATAGGCGCGCTCCCACAAATTTGATCCCCTGGGAACAGATCGAACTTATTGGAAAGCAGCGTCCTGCAGAGGATGAGGCAGTTGAAACCCCTGCTGTACCGTCGCGTCCACTGAGTGGACATCTTGCCGAACTACATCCGGCTGACATCGCGGAGATCGTGCATCAGTTGACTCCTGGACAGGGAGCGCGGCTGATTGAAGGGCTGGACGATGAAACCGCGGCAGATGCCATGGAAGAGATCGATACTGAGCGCCAGAGCTATATCCTTGAAAATATTCAGTCCGGCCGTGCTGCCGATATATTGGATGCCATGGAACCTGACGAGGCCGCTGATTTGCTTGCTCAATTGCCCGAGGAGCGCGCCCAGGAACTCCTGAAACTGATGAAGCGCGAAGAGTCGGAAGATGTCCAGGAGCTACTGGAATATGCAGCGGATACCGCCGGTGGTCTCATGACGACCGACTACGTGGTTGCCAATCAGACAAAAAGTGTCGCCGAGGCTCTGGAAGCGGTGCGCATAAATATCCGAGAGCACGACATCCGCACCGCCTACGTTTACTGTGTCACCGATGAAACGCAGGACGAGTGTGTTTTGCTGGGGGTGGTATCCATCTGGGACATGCTGGCGGCTCCTCCTTCGCAATCCCTGCAGGAACTGATGGAGACCGACCTGATTACCGTGCAGCCTGCTACAGATGCTCACACCGTTGCCCAGATCATGGCGAAGTATAATCTTCTGGCCGTGCCTGTGGTGAATAAGGATGGTATCCTCGAAGGAGTCGTCACCGTCGATGACGCCCTCGATGTCTTGCTGCCTGCCGATAAACGTCGTAAGCCCACGCGGATGTACTGATATTGATGAAAAGTGAACGAGGGGAGATCTATCGGGAGGCGGCGAAAAGGCAAATGGAGCTATATAAAGCACTTTTGGGGGACGTAGAAGAGTAGATTCCCTCATATATGCTTTCGCAGTAATTGCTGGAAGGCTGATACAAACATATCAGCCTTCTCTTCTCTAAACACACCTAAGATATAGCGGTCGGGGCGAACAACAACGAAGAGGTTCCTATAATAGTCCGGGAAACTTGTGTCATTTGCCTGCACCACGGTCAGATGTGTACCTCCACCCATCAGTTCATGTGCCCTATCAGGGGAAAGTTCCTGGTGAATAATGGTTTCCTTCTCTTTTCCGTGGGTGCAAGGTTGAATACATACAAAACGTGCTCCCAGGCGCTCCCAAAATTCAGTTTTCAGCGCAGCAAAGGCCTCCTCAGGGTTATGGTGCAAACGCAGCACTGCAAAACCCGGCCCTAGAATCTCATCGAGCAGGATATGATGCCCGTGCGCCGTTATCACTCCGGGTTGTGGCAGCATCTGGCCGCTCAACATTTTTAGCTTGTGTTCTCCATAGGGAAGTAAAAAGCCTTTGTTATACTTTGGCTGTGGTTTGAGACGGCCCTCCAAAAAAAAATCGTGCACAGTCGGCAGCCGGTTGAGCAGATGGAAACAAATATCGCGAAAATAAGCTACGGGCCTCTTTGTTGGCATGACAATATTGCCCAAAAAAGACGAGAGGCGGATCATTTGCGCTATATGCCGGTGTCGTTCTTCGTGGTATGTATCGAGCAATTGTTTACCGGCAAGGCCTCGCAGGACCATCGCCAGTTTCCAGGTCAAGTTATGCGCATCGCGCAGCCCGCTATTTAGCCCTTGACCACCAAAAGGAGGCATCATATGGGCCGCATCTCCAAGGAGGAACACTCGCCCTTTTGAGAGCCTCTCTGCAAGAGTCGCATGAAATGTATAGATCGTCTTACGAATAATCGTGGATTGAGGAGATCCACCTGCTTGTTGGATCAAGGCGGCGATGTTTTTTTCCTGTAAAAGTTCTTGCTCTTTCTCTCCTGGCATGAGCATAAATTCCCATCGCCTGCCCTTATGCGGGGTTGGAACAGTCACAGTAGGCCTTTCTGGATTACAGAAAAACATAGCGATAGGGGCAGCTTCCTCGTTGGCAATAACATCGACGACTAGCCATTGTTGGGCAAATGTCGTCCCTTTCATGGGAATATTCAGTATACGCCGGACCGTACTTCTGCCGCCATCACAGGCCAGCAAATAGCTGCACATTATTGTTTGCAGCGTCCCACTGGGAGTGCGAATAGTGACAATTACCTTGCTATCGGTTTGCTCGTATGATTCGACGGTAGACTGAAATCGTATGTTGACGCACTGGAATCGCTGTAGACCTTGTAAGAGCGTGGCTTCAAACTCGGGCTGGTTAAATGTAGAGATCAGTGGATAGCCATTTCTCCTGTTTGTCGGAGCTACCCTTGCGAACAAGCGCCCTGCCGACACATAGTGGGCATGGATATCTAATAATACGCTCTTGCTGACAGCGTCACTCAGGCCTATTGCCTGGCATATACGCAGCCCTTCATCATCAATTGAAATAGCTTTGGGGTAGTCGCTTAAAGAGGCATTCCGTTCAAGGATTAATGTATCAATGCCAACCATTCCTAACAAATTGCCTGCGGTCAGTCCAGTTGGACCAGCTCCTACGATAACGACAGACACAGCTTCACTATCCTGGTTTCCCGTGGCAGCGCCAGGATGTGGGTTTGTGGGTGTATCCCTCATTAAAACGTACCCTCTCTATGCATCAAGATATTGTGCTTATATAGAGGATACGGTAATGTGATACAAGGGAGCAAGGGAGCAAGAGAACAAAAGAACAATACTACGTACTTTAACTTCGCCCAATTCTCCTCAAAAACAAGGAATCCAGTGAAATTTCAGGATTTTTCTCCACGCAACGAAGCGCTTACCTGATGCAGATGCCGAAAAATTTCCCTGTAGGATTGAAGAACGCTCGTCTCATGATAGGGGATGGAGCACTCCTGACAGAAGGCTTTGACGTTCTGCTGCGCTTCTTTCAATTTATTTCTGGGAATTGTCGGGAAAAGGTGATGCTCAATCTGGTAATTCAGTCCACCGTACCAGAAGTCAGTGAAGGGGTGAGCCCTGACATTGCGCGAGCTAAGTACCTGCTGATGTAGGAAATCTATAGAGCTGTCTTTGTCCAGAACAAGCATACCTTTGTGGTTGGGGGCTGCAACTGAACCCAGGTACAGGCCAAAAAGTGCACGATGGATTACAAAAAAGAGTATCGCTTGCCAGATGCTCAGACAGGAGAAGAGCAAGCCAAAGTAAAGTAGGTAGTGGATGGACATAAGAAAGGCCTCTGTCAGGGGGTACTTTGCTTTCTTCTTGAGCAGGAAGCCAATACTAAAGATCAGGAACGATACCCATCCCAGCAACTCCAATGGCAGGAATAGGTATGCCTGGTATTTTACCATGAAGCGAAGAAATCCTTGTTTGCTTTGTGCCTCTTCCTCAGTAAAGGCGAGCATTGGGATAGCGATGTCGGGGTCAAGTTCGGGTTCATTCGGATGACCATGATGCCGGTTATGCTTATCGATCCACCAACTCCAACTCCAACCGAGCAAGAGATTCGCCACGATAAAGCTACCGGTCTCGTACAGCCGGTTTGTGCGGAAAATCTGCCGGTGCCCCAGATCATGACCGATGAAGCCTATTTGAGCGAAGACAAAGGCCAAAAAGACCGCATTGAGGAGTTGAAGCGAGGTATGCTTTGCAACGAGCAGGATGGTCAGGCTGACAGCCAACAGGCTCAAGGTAAACAGAATTTTGTAGGTATAATAGGTCGGCTGCTGATCCATTAACCCTTTTTGCTTTATGCGTCGTTTCAACTCAGCGTATGCGTTTATGGGGGGGCGCTGGGCGAGATCACTGAACTGCGGAAGGCTCGGGTTATCGCTGGAGTCGTCAAGTGCTGTGAGTTTTTGGACCTTTCGCGCTTGGATGTCAATTTGTTCTTGCATGTTTTTGCACTCCCTGGATAGGATAATGGCAGCTCGATGTAGCTGTGTTAATGATGCGGTTGTTTGACTATAGTTATAGGCGCTTTTGTCCTGGATTGCAACCAGAACTACTTTTTCTGGAAGACCATCCGTTGGTGATCGATGATTTCTCTCCGAAAACATTCCTTGTCGTAGCCCTTACGAAGAAACTCTGTTCGCTGTCGAAAATCGTGGTCTGTCAGAAAACGCGGTACAAGTTTGGCAACGGCCAGGAACCGTGGGAAACTAAAATAGAGAGGTCTAAAATTTGAAAAGGTAAAGTTCCAAAGCTTGCTCCATTGTTCAATGGTTTCAAGATAATCCAGCCGACCGTTATTGTCAGAAATGAGTTCAAAGTATGGTGCTGCAGCTCTAAGAATATGTTCTTCTCCAAAAGGAAGCCAGGAGCCTGGGAAGAATGCTTTTGCGATAGCCGCGATATATTCGTTCGACCCTTTTTCTGCCTGCAAAGATATGCGCTGGTAGGCAGGAGCGTTTTTCCCCAGCATCATGGTTTGCAAATACAGTCTTCCACCTGCTGGTAAAAGTTCATGGCACAAGCGAAAGAAATGGTCATAAATCACATCTTGCTTACCTGCTAAATATTCTTCGATAGAACAGAAATGTTCAAATGCTCCAACGCTGACAATACCATCAAATGTGCCAAAAGTATCAATCGTCACCTCTTTCCAGTCCTTGGTATACACTTCAAGACCGCTTTGCCTGCACACCTCTGCTTGTTTCCTGGATAAGGTTAATCCAATACTGCGTCCAGCTCTCTCCTGTACTACCCTAAGGACGGGGCCAAACCCACAGCCGATGTCAAGCACGCTTGAACCAGCTTTGAAACGTATGCCATCGAGAATATAGTCATGTTTATCTCTTTGTGCCTGGGCCAGGGTCTTAGAAAAATCACCGTTATACATGGCACAAGTGAGATCGGCATTTTCACCAAAGCTTAAACGGAAAATTTCGTCCATAAAATTATAGATTTCTTCGATTTCTTGCTGATTAGCCATGAGGGCCTCCATTTCTTGTTACCAGTTTTTTCTTTCTATAAAAATTACAGTATTCGCTGAGATTTTTCAGTGCTCATCCTTTTGGTGATGCTCCACATCTTTATCTCGTAACGCTTTATGAGGGATTATCATACCAAATTGTGACTCTCGTCATTCTGTACTACAACTCCCATATGAGGATGAGCTGTATCGGACGGCACAGGTCCGTCGGCATCAAACAGTCGGCGCAAGTAATCGTTCAGGAAAAGATCTTGAGGATCAAGGGTAGCTCGAATGCGTCGGAAATCGTGCCAGTGCGGATAGAGAGTTGCCAGCCTTGCCGCATCCAGGGTATGCATCTTTCCCCAATGTGGGCGTCCGTCATAGCGTAGCAAAATCTCCTCAATATGCTGGAAGTAGGATTCGTAGGCCATCCCTCGATACATATGCACAGCGATATAGGCCGACTCACGCTGATAGGCCGGACTGAGCCAGATGTCATCGGCATGGACAAAACGACACCCCAGTGGGACATGAACCTGGAAGCGATGCTGCTTGATGCAAGCCTGTATCTCACTCAACACTGTTTGCACATGCTCTGCTGGAATAGCGTACTCCATCGCTTGAACCCGCACCACGCGGGGCGCTACATACAGACGATGGCTATAGTTGACCTCGTTAACAGGAGCGATACTCATTGCTGAAAGCTTGCTGATAGTCCCGGAAAGGGGGGGAAGCAGTCGGCAGCACTCAGATAACAGCCAGTAAACGTCATTTTCTAACACGATCTTGTTGAAATTCCCCCAGAGGCTACTCTTGCTCTCTGGAGCCTCAGTCTCATGAAGGAACTTGGCCTGCACCCAGGGAGTATGAGGAAACCAGAAAATCTCAAAATGACTATGCTCTTGATTGTAGTGTTCAAGATTGGTCAAGCAATCGCTTAAACGCTCACGATAGCTCTTGAAATGGAGACGCTTGGCGGGTACCACACGCAGTTTTACTTTGGCGATTACCCCAAGTGTGCCTAATGATACCTGTGCTGCCTTAAATATGTCAGGATTCCGTTCAGGTGAACATTCCAGTAATTCACCTGTTGCTGTGACCAGCGTGAGACCATCCACCTGTGTCGACAGAGTGCCAAAGCCTATCCCAGTGCCATGTGTGCCAGTGCTGATTGCGCCGGCAATACTTTGTACATCGATGCCGCCAAGATTCTCTTGAGCCAGTCCACGTGCGTAAAGGACTTCTCCGAGAGTGTTGAGCGGAGTTCCAGCGAGCACTGTCACCGTATTGCTTTCGGTATCTATCTCCTCAATGCCCTGTATATGCTCCAGGGACATCAAGACATCATTCGTCTGTACCAGTGGTGTGAAAGAGTGACCGGAACCGACTACCCGCACATGGCGGTTGTCACTGCTACAGGCTTTGATTATCTGTACCAGTGCATCAATGCTAGTGTTCTGTCCATGATGAAATGATGGGTGGAGGGAAAAAGGGGTATCCTTGAAGAGCAAGAAAAAACAAACTACTGCTCAACAAGGAGAAGCCCCATGAAGAAGTATATCGTAAAGTTAGCGGAGGAAGAACGAGTGTCTCTGTCCAAACTGATCGCCCAGGGTCAGGCGTCGGCGCGAAAACTGGCGCACGCACGTATCTTACTGAAAGCCGACAGCAGCGAAGGCGGCCCAGGCTGGACCGATCAAGCCATCAGTGAGGCGTTGGAAGTTGGCACGGCGACGGTCGAGCGGGTGCGGCAGCGCCTGGTAGAAGAGGGAGTGGCCGCCGCGCTCACTCGGCACCGGCCACACACGCCGCGCCTGCGCAAATTGGATGGAGAACAGGAGGCGCATTTGATTGCGCTGGTGTGCAGCCAGCCGGAGGAGGGACAGGAGCGCTGGACCTTGCAACTGCTGGCCGACAAGCTGGTGCAATTGCAGGTCGTGGAGAGCATTTCGCGGGAAACGGTTCGACAAGTGTTACAACAGAACGAACTCAAGCCGTGGCTGAACAAGCAGTGGTGTATCCCGCCCAAGAGCAATGCCGAGTTTGTCTGCCAGATGGAAGAGGTGCTCGCGGTCTACACCCGCCCCTATGATGAGCGGCGTCCGCAAGTCTGTGTGGACGAAACGAGCAAGCAGTTGATCAGCGAAACCCGTGTGCCGTTACCCATGCAGCCGGGGCAGCCGGAATGCTCCGACTATGAGTACGAGCGACAAGGTACCTGTAATCTGTTTGTCGCGTGTGAGCCGCTGGCGGGCAAGCGCTATGTGCAAGTGACCCAGCAGCGCACCAAAGCCGACTTCGCCCGCTTCATGCGCGATCTGGTGGACGTGTATTATCCGGCTGCCGAGAAGATCGTGCTGGTCATGGATAACTTGAACACGCATACCCTGGCAGCCCTGTATGAGGTGTTTGAGCCAGCCGAGGCTCGCCGCCTGATCGAGAAGCTGGAACTGCATTACACCCCCAAGCACGGCAGTTGGTTGAACATGGCCGAGATCGAATTCTCAGTGCTCACTCGGCAATGTTTGGATCGTCGCGTCGGCTCGCGCACGGAACTGGAACACGAGGTGGCTGCTTGGCAAACCAAACGCAATGGGCAGGCGGTCGGCATCAACTGGCGCTTCACCACGGCTGATGCCCGCATCAAGCTCAAGCACCTCTACCCATCAATTGCTGATTGACAGAACACTAGCAGGTTTAGCGACTTGTTGCGGTTTGCATTGTACAGACCCGGACCAGTTGTGCCAGCGCCTGGTCTGTGAGGTATCCATCGTGGTGTCTCCTCTCTTCTTTTGATCGAACATCTGTCAGGAACCGGTTATGTGGTGAGCGTAAGGACACCCCTTGACATCTTTTCGCGTCTCAGTGCTATCAGAAGCTCTCGATATTGCGTCTTTCACAGGCTCCAGTCTGACGGGCAGCCCATACTTTGAGCGCAGCGTGATGAGCGGCAGTGGCTCGACGACATGATCGGGCAGCACACGCGGGAAGTAGCGCTGCAGGATCATGGGCAGTACCAGGAACAGTTCCAGCTGGGCCAGCGACTTGCCCACGCACATACGTGAGCCGCCGCCAAAGGGGAAATAGGCCCATTTCAGAGCTTTCTGGCTCTGGAGCGGGTCCCAGCGCTCTGGACGAAATATATTGGCGTCCTCCCAGAGGTCGGGGTGTCGATGCAGGACCCATTGATTAAACATGAGCAATGTCCCGGCGGGAAAGCGGTAGCCATCCAGCTCAAAATCTTCAACCGCGCAGCGCCCTTGCACCCATCCCGAGGGGTACAGGCGCATGGATTCTTTAATGACCTGATCCAGGTAGGTCAATTGAGGTAGATCGCTCAGGTCGGGATCGCGCCCGCCCAGAACAGTCCGTAGTTCAGCTCGCACCTTCTCGAACACCGCTGGATGCTCTGAGAGCAGGTATATCGTCCAGATCAGTGTGTTGGTCGAGGTCTCATGACCGGCGGCGATCAGCGACACGAGCGCATCTCGCGCCTCCTTTCTGGTTATTTTGTTGCCGTTCTCTTCCTCAGCCGAAAGCAGGATCGAGAGGATATCCCCGACATCGTGAGTATCGGCAAGCCGCCGCTCGATAAGACCGTTAATGAACGCATCGCATTTGCGCGTGGCGGTCATGCGTTTGCCGAAAGGGGTGAAGGGAAGATCGAGTGGCAGGTTCAAAAGTCCCTCAATCACGCTGATCGGATTGGAGATCATGCCGTCGATAGTCTTAGCGATGTTCGTCTCCTCTTTGAGAACATCGATATTGACCAGTATCTTGATGATCATGCGCAGGATGAGGGCTTGCATCTCGCTCGCGAGATCGACTTCCATTCCAGGCTGCCATCTGTCCACTGCCTCTCGCGTGTATTGAACAATCATGCCGGTATAGTACTCGACGCGCCGCCTGGAAAAAGCCGGTTGGAGGAGGCGACGTTGTCGATCATGATCCTTCCCATCGGTCGTCAGCAGAAAATCTCCCACCAGTTCGCGCAGACCTTCAGCCACTTTGTTCGAGAACGTGCGCGCCAGCAACGAAAAGAGAAGCAGTTTGCCGAAGACGAGTCCACCTGCAACCTCCCGATTCGTGAAATTGCGCGGATTTTCCGTCAAAACATAGCGGACATGCTCAGGTCGGAACAAGAGGATGACAGGTGTTCTTCCAATATAAATTGTTGCCATCCGACCATATCTCCGCTGAACATACAATAAGAAGCCGAGCTGATCTCGTCTCAATTGAAACACATTGCCAAGGAACGGCAGCCCTTTAGGGCCAGGAGGAAGTGTATAAGTATTCTGCAACGGAACCACCCTTTTTGACTGAAGTAGACGATATTCATAGGGGAAGAAGTAGGGCCAGGATTCGCGCGAAAATCGGTAAGCCTACACTTTTTTCACGGCCAGCACAACATTTATACCACCGGCGCCGCGACCACCAATGAGAACTGCAGGTTGAGACAATGGGCGAGTCTCGTCTCGCACTAAGTTCAATCCATAACCAGGTTCTAGCTCCTCGCAGTTGATTGTTGGCGGGATGGCCCGATGCTGAAGTGCCTGGAGCGCTGTAATCGTGTCCAGTACTCCAGCGGCGGCATAGCTATGACCTATCATCGTTCTTGGGACACTCACAGGGAGGTCTTCAACGTCAGTGCTGAAAGCTCTATGCAGCGCATCAGCCTCGCCAGCGTCGGATGGAAGCATAGCCTGTCCATCCAGGCTGAAGTAGCCAATATCCTGTGTGCGTAATCCAGCCTCCTGCATCGCAAGGCACATGGAACGAGCATACTGTTTGCCACTGGATGAGGGAGGCGTGAAACCATTGGCATCATTGGTCTGTCCATAGCCAACAATCTCCCCATAGATGGAGGCTCCACGCTGGCGTGCATGTTCGTAATCCTCCAGGATGCACATCCCTGCTCCTTCAGCGAGGATTAAGCCTGCGGCTCGCCGATCAAATGGGCGGTAGGAGTTCGGATCATCACCTTTGACACAAGGAGCGGTGTATGCTAACACGGTGAGTGGGAAAGGCTGTAAGGGCGCCTCGCATCCCCCTGTAATAATGACGTCTGCAGCCCCACGCTGAATAGCCTGGTAGGCTATTCCCAGTCCATCCAGTCCACCAGCAGTATCGTTCAACGGTGTTTTGCAATATCCTTGAATACCATAACGGATGGATGCTTGTCCTATATTGGCGACCTGAAGCCAGGCTATCGCTGTATACGCACTCACAAAGCGTGGCCCTCGTGCATATATTGTTTGGATTTGTTCAATTACATATTCCAATCCACCAAATGTATTAGCTATCACTGCTCCCACACGTTGTGGATTTTCCTGGGCCAAAGCGATGCCGGCATCTTGTAGAGCCTCCTGGATGGTGGCGAAAACAAAATGGGTCATGCGATCTGTACGGTTTACCAGCTTGCGCTCGATATAGTCATTCGCTAAAAAATTGTTGATTTCACCAGCTACCTGCAGTGGTAGATTGCCGGCGGAGAAGCGTTGAATGGGCTTTATGCCAGAAATGCCTTTACTTATTGCTTCCCAGAAGGCATCTTTGCCGATGCCATTGGCTGTTATTGCACCCAGCCCCGTAATAACCACGCGTCGCTTAGTTTTATGCGCCATACTTATTTACCTCTAAGGCACTTTCCATGCCTGATGAACTGTTATGCATGAACAAGATTGTTGAATAGTTTTGTTGAATGGTTCCCGTACTATTGCCTATCAATCCAGTCCGGTCGTACGAGAACGAGCGCACTATTCACGCCGCCAAAGCCACTCGAATGGGTTAGAGCCACATTCACAGTAGCTGGACGAGCTACGTTGGGCACATAGTCTAGATCGCAGCTTGGGTCTGCAAGTTCCTGGTTAATCGTTGGGTGAATAACCTGGTGTTCTAAGGTAAGTACGGTGGCAACGGCTTCAATGGCACTGGCCGCCCCCTGAGAATGTCCAATCATCGATTTTGTTGAGCTAATTGGAATACGATGTGCCTGTTCACCAAAGGCCGCTTTATACGCCTTTGTTTCCGCCGCCTCGTTTGGAGGAGTTGAACTGCCATGTGAATTGATATAGTCGAGTTGTGCTGGCGTAATCCCTGCCTCATCCAGCACTTGCAACAAGAGTTGTCGCAGCGGTTCCCCATCAGTTGGCAGGGAGGTCATATGGTGTGCGTTGATATTGGAGCTAAAAGCAATGAGCTCGGCGTAGATGTGTGCATGGCGTGCCAGCGCCAGGTCTCGTTCTTCCAGGAGTAATACGCCTGCTCCCTCAGCCATGACAAAGCCGTCTCGATCCTTGTCATATGGGCGGGATGCCCGTTGCGGATCGTCATTACGCGTACTCGTAGCTCCCAGAACGCAAAAAACACTCATCACTGCGTAAGTAATGGCAGAATCAGTCCCACCCGCCAGTATACGGTCGGTTCGCCCCTCCTGGATGGCCCAGAATGCCTGTCCTATGGCATCCGCTCCGGCAGAGCAGCCAGTGGCTATGATCGTGCATGGACCGTGAAATTGGTGATGTGTTGCTACTGCGCAGGCTGGTGCATTCGTCATGCGTAAACTAGCAGGGATCATATGGCTCATCTCGTCACTCGAAGGCTGTTTATCTTGACCCATGAGCTGGACCAAAAGCTTCTCACCATTTTCCATCGAGGCTATGGCTGTTCCCATGTACACACCTGAATTGTTGCGTTCTTCTTCACTCAACGCATCAAGAATGCCTGCATCTTTCATAGCGAGATGAGATGCGGCGACCGCAAATTGAGTACCACGGTCCATATTTACGCACTCTTCTGATGTTAGACCCAGCGCTTCAGGGTCAAAGTTCGCTATCTCCCCTGCAATCTGTGACGATAGCGGACTGGCGTCAAAGCGGGTGATACCCCGGATACCAGAGCGGCCAGCAACGCAAGCACTCCAAAAATCTTCTTTCCCTATGCCATTACAGGCCAGTACACCCAAACCTGTGATCACGACACGGCGAAACATAATACCCTCCTTTGGTAGCATTAAAACGTATCTGCCTACATTGTTTCTCCCCTAAGTATTGATGAACTTGGAGAGATTGCCTATGATTTAGTTAGCGTTTTTTGTATGAATTGCCTCACTGTTCGCTGTTTATGGAAAAAAATGCCCCCCTTGCATTATTTTTCGGAAGTATTAAAGATGAGTTTGCTAGGGGGGCAGCCGCATCCGGGGGATGATGAAGGCAGCGTCCGCGCCGGGATTTGGGCGTAGCCCTACGGGTGTTCCCAAATCCCTACGTTCGTATATCCTTTCGCTTCAGGCCAATACCGACCACGATTGTAAGAACCAGAATGATCACTCCCATCGCAGCCCAGGCGAGTAGCAAACGATGGGTGGAATCTGTCTGACTAAAGGTTGAGAAGAGCTGCCCCTGATAGCTCGCGCTGCTGCCAAGCAATGTGTCTCCGCCTATTTTGTCACTGTGTATGCCCAACGATGAGCCCAAAGCTACCATAGCCCAGCGCGTCGGGAAGAACATCGCTGCAGTCTGCAAGACGTAGTCCTTGAGTGGGATCTCGGTGCCAGCGAAAATCACCTGCGGAATGAGAATGAATGGGAGCAAGCTGGTTGCACTATCCTCATTAGCGGCGAAGGCCGAGGCCGTCAATCCTATCATCATGCCTGTCAATCCGGCCAGCGCTAACGAGATATAGCTCTCCAGGAGTACTGGTAAGTAGATTCCTTGATGGAAGGGCTCGAATAGTTGGATGATCAGGAGAAGTTCAATCAGGGATATTGCGCCCAACACGATCATCTTCGAGAGCAGGTAAGGCATGATGCCAAGATTGACGGTGCGCTCACGGCGGTAGATAGCGTTCTCTTTGACAATCTCGCGAACTCCATTAATGCATCCAAACATCACCGCGATAAAGGCGGCGATGAAGAGCGCTCTTTGGGCATTAAGGGCCCCTCCACCTGGAAGAATAAAGTCCTGCAAGGCTTTGTTGACGGCTGTGCTGTCGTTCCCGTTCTCTTTCTTGGTGACATACGCTTTTCCGTTGGTGTCAGTTTTCAGAAAAGTAATGATGCGGTTACAATCAACCGAATCGCTTTTCCCATGCGTGTCAATACCGAGAGGTTGGGAAGAACCAGCAGGGGCGCCAGGGTTTGTTGCGACAGTAGTCTGGAAAATTTGCGGAGCGCATTGGACAACTTTGTTTGCGTCAAATATGCCCGTTCCTACCTCGGCTCTGACCAACAGTATCAGGAGCAGTCCGATGATAGGCGCCTGCAAAAGCAGGAGAACGAGATTGCTCGTGTTGTTTCTGAGTAACTCAATCTGGCGCTGGAAGAGCAGGATGAACTGCGACAAGGGATTGCCGCGCTTGGTGCGTTTCACCTGTTGTACCTTTGGTTGCCCGTTGAGACCTGCCTTTTCTGCAGGTCCGCTTTTAAGCGAAGCAACCACGTACTCCTGATACTCCTTGGAGATCTTAAAGCGAGACTCTGCCTCCACAGGAATGTTACGGTTCTCCTCGGTCGGCTCCAAACTACTGTATATTTCGGCAAAGTCGGTTTTGCCGAAATAGGCCTTTGCTTCCTCTGGCGGACCAAAGTAGGCAAGGCGACCTCCCTGACAGAGAAAGCAGACATAGTCACACGAGTTGATATTGTTGGTGGCGTGCGTTACCAGGACAATCGTATGTCCCTTGTCGGCCAGTTTGCGCAAGAGGAACATCATCTTACGATCCAGACCGGGATCAAGGCCCGAGGTTGGCTCATCCAGGAAGAAGACACTGGGATTTCCCAACAATTCCAGAGCAATAGACACACGCTTACGCTGCCCCCCGGAGAGTTTCTTGATCAGTAGCTTGCGTCGCGCTGTCAGCTCCACATCTTCTAGCACCTCTTTGATTCGCTGCTTAATCTGTGCTGTTGTGAAGTCACTGGGCAGGCGTAGTTTAGCAGCGTAGTAGAGCGCTCGTTCAACGGTCAGGTCGCGGTGAACGATATCATCTTGCGGCACATAGCCTAGCTGCGAGCTAAAGGCGGCCAGGTTGCGGTAATAGTCCTTCCCGTTGTAGAGTACTTTGCCCTCCTGCGCGGGCCGTAAGCCGTTCAGCGCGTCCATGAGCGTTGATTTACCGGCACCCGAACCGCCTACAAGCGCGACGAATTTGCGAGGAGGGATGGTGAGAGAGAGATCATTGAGCAAGACGACATTGTTATTCCCGACCTTTTTGAGGTTGAGAGCGTCAATACGAATAAAGTTACTCTCGTCGTACTGCGTCAACTGGTTGGCATCGTAGACCAGCTTATACGGCCCAATACGGATTTCATCGCCTAACTTGAGGAGATGGCTGGTAGTCATCTCGGAGTTGACGTAGACATGATTGGTGCTGTTCATGTCGAGTATGCGGTATGTACCGCCTTCGCGCACGAGGCGTGCGTGATGTGCGGAGACCTGCGGATGATTGAGTACTACTGTATTACCCGCTATTCTTCCAATTGTGAGTTCAGGAGCGCCCAGCTTGATTGGCTGCACCGGAGCTAACATCTCCTCTTGCACACCTGTGCCATCGTTGAAAGCAAGTGTGATGAGTGTGCCATTCTCATCACCGATACGGAAAATGTCACCTCGCGCAAGTGTATGGCGGAATGGCTCGTCTCCGCGTATTTTTCGACCCTGGTACAACAGCCCGTTCAGCGTGCGTTGTTTATCCGGGTGGGGATGGATAAGCACGAATTGGTTGCCCTGGTGTACTATCTGGATATGCTGATTCGAGACGATACCGCCATCTCGAATGATGATATCGTTGTTGGCATCGCGCCCAATATTGATGACCTCTTTTGTCAGAGGATACGTCTGCCTGCTACCAAAAATATTGCTACTCACTTCGAGCGAAGGGATGCCTATCGTACTAGGAGCCGCGATTTGTGTTTCATCTGGCCGTCCAGCTAGCCCGGTTGTGTGATAGGCAGGGATTTGCTGCTGCTGAACTGGCGTGGGTTGGTACTGCTGTGGCGGCGCCATGGGGAATTGCTGTTGGGGCGGCATGGGCTGGTACTGCTGGGGTGGAGGCGATATGGGGAATTGCTGTTGGGGTGGCATGGGTTGGTACTGCTGTGGCGGCGGCGCCATGGGGAATTGCTGTTGAGGCTGAACAGCATACTGTGGTGAGGAAGCTTGTCGTTGGTATGGGGGTAAAACTGGTGGTGGTTGAACGGCTTCGTGTCCTCCCGCACGAATTTGAAAGAGGAACGTGGTATTGTCCCCAAGGGTAATGGTATTCCCGTCAGTAATAGTTGCCTGCTGTACCTGTTGGTGGTTAACGGTCAACGTATTCTGCGGTGAAAGCTTCTCAATGCTCCATATGCCGTTATTCCAAATAATGCGGGCATGTGACCTGGAAACTTTTTGATCCCCCTTAACCACGATGTCATTGGTGGCCTCTCGTCCAATGGTGGTAATGGGCTTATTGATAGGAAAGGTTTGACCCGTGAGCGGACCTGTAAGAAATTTGATTGATCCGGATACGGGTGGTTTCATAGCTGCGTTCACACTCTATCTCCTGCCTGTAGCGCCTTTGAGTACAATTCAAGTTGCAAATAGCTGCGCTCTCGCGTCCAATTATATTATAGAGCTTAAGAACTGGCAATATGCCTCACATAATGGCTCTCCATTCCCTGTTTCTCTTGGAGACGGAGAGCCGTGTTGTATCAGTGCGTCGTTACCCGTTCCCCTTGTGCAAGGGCCAACCCCAGGTGCGGTCGAGTCGCGACATACATCCCCTCGATGGCCGTTTCCGAGGACATCGAGGAGCGCAAGAACACCTTATGGTAGACCTGGTACATGGCCTTGGCCCGCTCGGCTTCTTCCGCCGGTAGTTGTCCTGCCATGCCTTCTATCGGCAGTTCCTTGGGTAAATCCACGATATCATTCTGATCTTCTATGCCCGACACGACATACAGAAATGCTTCATTCAGTGCTTCGGCATCGCTGTAATCGTTGTGCGTAAGCTGCTGTGCCTGCCAGAAGTAATTCGCCTTACCTCTATATTGCATGTACAGGCCCGATACAATCACCATCAGGCGGAGATAGGCGTGACGATAACTATGTTCGTAGAAATGGAGCGCTTGTTCTTCTGTGACCTCTCCACGAAACATACTGGCGATACTCGCTGCCGCTAACATTGAACCATGCGTGGCCAGGTGTACACCCGTTGAAAGAAGTGGATCGATGAAACAAGCGGCATCTCCAACCATGAAGTAGCCCGGTCCGGATATTTTATCGGACATGTACGAGTAATCTTGTTCAACCTTCATCTGCTCTGAGACGCATGTGGCGGACTTCAAGAGATCGAGGATAAGCGGGCACTCGTCCATCGCTTCATAGTAAATCTGCTCAAGGGATTTACCCTGCTGCCTTTTCTCTTTGAAGGTTGTCTTATGTAGTACCAGGCCGACACTCATCGTGTCATCGTGCAGAGGGATACCCCAGAACCAACCGTCAGGCACGGACCCGACCGCGATAGCGCCATTGGGAGCAAAGGACATTCTGCCGGCACCTTTCCAGTACCCCCAGACGGCGACGTTTTGAAATGCGTCGTGATAATGTCGATTCTTGAGATAGCGCATTCCCATGATGCCGGCGCGTCCCGATGCATCCACGAGCGTGTCAAAGGAGATTTCACCGGTGTTTGTATCATCGGGTCCCTGCGCCCAAATGGCGCTACGCGGCCTTTCTCCCTCGAAAGTGAGACCGCGAATCTCCCTACCCTCGTAGACTTTCACCCCCTGGCTCCTGGCATGTTCTAAGAGCAGTTGATCAAACTCTGAACGGACTACCTGGAAACTATACGGGTGGCGCAGCTTTGTAAAGTCTAATTCCCATGATTCATTGCCCCATGCGAAGTAGCCTCCGTCCTTGCGTTGGAAACCGTATGTTTCGATTTTCTCCCGCGCACCGATGAGATCTAATATTTCCAAACAGGATGGGAGAAGTGACTCACCAATATGATAGCGTGGGAAGACTTCTTTCTCGATGAGTGTCACATCGAAACCTTCACGGGCAAGCAGGGTGGCTGTGGTAGAACCGGCGGGTCCACCGCCGACTACGAGAACCTGGGTGGTATTCATGCTTTCTCCTTCTGACAGGTAACCGAGTATCTCAAGGACACCGCATCTGCATTCTTTCGCAGCATGGCTGTCGCTGAGGAGGGAGGAATGTTACCAATCTTCCTTTTATCCCCATAAATATCCTCAAGGTCGCTAACCTTGCAACTTAAACGCTTGACAGACTACAAATTGGAATACGGTTTGGTATCAGCCAAACCGGCGGGCTTTCAAGGCCTGCCCGCCCGTCTCTGATTACCTAAAGCATACCATATCAATTGCTCTGTAGCAGTTACTTCAGTCACATGAGAGAAGTGAGGATAATCACAGGCGCGCGTTTCCTTTTGCAAGGAACTGCTTGATCAGCGGAGAAATAACCTCAGCCTGCGAATACATAAAGAACCGCTCCCCACCGGCAACGAGATGGTAACCGGCGCAGTTGGGCAGGCGCTGGGACAGCCAGTGCGTTCTGGCTTCGGGAGCGAGGGCATCATCATAGCGATTGATCAGCATTATGGGCATTGCCAGCGCATCCAGGCGTTTTCGCATGTCGTAGTTGTGAATGACAGGGAGTACAGAGAATTTGTACACAAAAGGCCAGAGCTGTATTTTACTAAACTGTTCCTCGACCAGGTGACGGGGGAGGCTGGGGGATGGCCTCGTCGTTGCGTGCCGTGGAGCCATGATATAATTGACAGCTAAGCGACGCAGGAACCAGGCAGGAACAAAACGCTGAACCGGCAGGCGTATGAAGAGTTCGTGCAACAGCCATATAAAAGGGTGCGGCGCAATCTCGTAATCTGCTCCTTGCGAGATGATCACGAGCGAGTGGCAGCGCTGCGGGTAACGCACAGCAAATTCGAAAAGAACCATGGCCGCGTCGCCATGCGCTACAAAATCGACAGCTTCCAATCCTAGATAATCTAGCACCTGGCGCAACTCTTCAGCTCGCTCAACCAGGCCAACGGGCTGTGAACGTGTCTCGTGCCGCCGGTACGTGATGACACGCCGTGACTGGCTGAATGCGCGTATCTGGCGCGCATAGACAAATTCAAGGTGTTCGAGAATAGGCACAAAGACCAGCGGTTGGCCATTACCGATATCTAACAGCGGTATATCCGTTTTTCCTATTGACTCCCTCTGCCAGAGCGATTCAATATACTGCACATCGGCATGGAACGTATCATCATCAATGTATGCTGTCTTCGTCGTCGTAGTGATAATAGTGCTCACCATTTCCTCCCCTTTCAATCAATCCCAAATTTGAAACTCTGCCGAATTCCTGCCATAGTATATACTATAGCAAACCGCTTTTGTAGCGCTGTTAGCAGCTTTGTTAATTGTACATTTGAAATCCATCGCTGCAACGCCGCTCTTGCGCCTGGCTATGGGAAGTATACGAGGGAAAACAATGCAATTGCGCGAAAACGAAAACCAGGTAGACTTACATCGTACGGTAGTCAATCAATGGATAGAAGCCTTCAATGGACATAATGTCCCGGCAATCGTCTCATTGTACGCTGACAACGCCGAGCTGTATGACTCTGGAATGAAACGTCCTCGGCGAGGGCGTACTGAAATAGAACAATGGTTTACCACCCGTTTTCGGACTCTGCCATCAATTACCTATACTCCGGCAAGCCAGCTCTTTACAGAAGATCGGGCTGCTGTTACCTGGACGACTCGCGGCTACGGTCCGCGCCTGCTTGGTCAGGGCTGGCTATCGCGTCCTTTTCAAGTTGACGGCGTGAGCATCTTTCACCTGGTGGATGGTCATATCCAACAGCAACGTGGCTATTATGATCATCTCTCTGCCCTTGAACAGATTCTACCTCCACTAAAATGGCTTCTCCCACGGCGCCTATAACACACCTGGCACTCCTCGTTGACGCTCTCGTTTTAAAAATATTTAACCTCTGCTTAGAGGCTTACGAGGTCATTAATGCTGACGATGCTGCCTTTGCTGGCTCAAAAAAGCTTCTAGTTTCGTTAGTCATCCGGATTGTGCTTCAAAGTCTGCCTGAAGGCGGTTGGATGCACCCCGACTACCTTACCTTTCTAACACAAGCCAGTTTCTATTGGGAAGAGAAGTTGATCAAGAAATTTCATGGGAAAATACCAAAATATAGATATATTTTGTATAGAATTTCGGTTTTGTGATGCTAAATACTTGAAAATTCATTTTTTGAGGCTTTGTTGTTTTCGGAGTAAAGAATGGAGTTCTCAGATACGCAGGAACTGTATGTACTTACTAATCCAACTGAAAATTCCTCACCTTTTTATTTATTGGAACAAGGCTTGCACTACATTCAACAGGGGCATCATGCTAAGGGGGTTATTTATTTTGCTCTAGCTTGCGAGCATCTTTCGGCTCAACACGCTCATCTTGCAGCCGCACTTGATGACTTCAAGCAAGGCTATGCCGTCTACTGGCAGGCACAACAACAGCTTCAACATGCGAGCAAGCATTTTGTTGAGGTAGACACAGTTCAACAGACACGGCTGGCCGCCATTGAAAAAATGTTGCCAGGGCTCAAGAATCAGACGCAGCAAACACCGCCTGTACCTCAACCCACTCCTGTGCAAGCTCAACTTCATGCGAATGGGAAGCAACTCCGTATTGCCGCATCCTCGCAACCAGATTCAGGAGAGAGCAGCAATACACTCCCTGCGCTCTATTTTACGTGCTTTGGTCGTTTTCAGGTACGACGGTTGAACCAACTGCTTACGTTGTGTTCTAATCGTAATGGTCAGGCTATGCTACGCTACCTCGTGGTTCAGCCTGATCGCTGCGCGACGATGGATGCCCTGATGGAAGCATTCTGGCCCAACGATGAGCCGGATATCGCCCATCACAAGTTGCAGGTAGCTGCGAGTGCATTGCGGCGTTCGCTCAACGGCAACTATTATTGTGATGCCGGTTGCGGTTATGTGCTTTGTAAGCGACAAACATACCAGCTCAATCCCTCTATTTCAATGCGTTCCGATATTGATGACTTCTTAGCATTGTACCGGGCCGGACGGCAGACCGGTGGGAGTGCTACAGCCGACCTCTACGAGCAAGCTTGTCAGCTCTACAAAGGCCCATTCCTCGTGGATGACCTGTATGCTGATTGGTCATCGCCCCAGCGCGGGCAACTCAGTTCGATCTACCTGACCATGTGTAATGCGCTGGCCGAGCACTATATGGAGATGCATCGTTTTGAGGATGCGATGGCTTGGGCAACAGCCATTCTCAAGGAAAATCACTGTGATGAGGCAGCACACCGGCATCTAATGCGTGCATATACTGCTCTGGGGCGCAGAACTGAAGCTCTTCGTCAGTATCAGTACTGCCAACAAACACTTTTTGAGGAACTCGGAGTCGAGCCAGTACCTGAAACAGTAAAGCTCTTCCATTCACTACTGAGCGGAGAGGAGGGTGCACAGCAATAGAACGAGCATAGAAAACTCATAGAACATCCATAGAACTGTCCATGTTAGAGTAACGATGAGGCGCTAGTGAGGGGGAAGGAACACTGCATTTGTTCTCTGTTCACACTGCATCGTACTCTACTGTGACGGGGTGGAGAGATTGCACAGATAAGTATTTCTTGCCTTTGTCGGCGCACGAGCAGAACGAGACAGGTTAGGTATGAGTAATACAACAATCTCGGTGCTGGTGCGCTGTTGGTACGACCCTCAGACGAATGCTCTGCAGTTACAGGTGATGCGGACTGATACTTCAGAAGCAGTGCCTCTCGGTAACAACAGTTTCCTGTTGCATTTTTCGGTAGACAAGGAGAAGGTAGCGCGTTGCCAGATTCGTCACATCGAGAGTGGTCGTGAAGCGTACGTGCAGGGAGGTCCGCGCCTGGTAGCATTCGTCAATGATTGTTTGCTGAACGGCAGCACATCTGAATACGATGACCAGGGTGCGACGGAAAAGTGAATTGGTTTTTCAAGTCAAGGAAAAGCGAGGTCTAACGATGGCAATTCAAAGCGAGTCATTTTTTGAGGCACCAGCCGCTAACGGGGCGAGCCGTTACAGTAATCCAGAAGTCCATCTCTTCGGCTCCCCCGAACTGGCATCGGAGTTTGAAGAGGAGGCCGGCATGTATGGCAATCCGGAAGTAGGCGCTTTTGGTATGGGTGAATCGGAGAGGGAAGAGGAGTTTGAATGGGGGACGAGTGAACTGAGTCCTCAGACAGAATACGAGTTTGTGGGGGAAGCGAATCCATTTGGTTCTCCCGAAATCAGCCCCGAAGTAAGCCAATACCAGTCTCCTGAAGCGGCATTTGAAGAGGAGGCCAATCAACTTCTTGGATTTGCCGGTGAGAGCGAATATGAGTGGGAAAGCGAGCTTGTGAGCGAAGCGGATCCATTCTTGGGGAGGATCGCCAGAGCGGCCAGAAATATTGGCAAGGTGGCTGCCCCACTTGCAAAGCGATTAGCACCAAAGATAGTCGGATCACTTGTCAGTATGATGCCGGGTGCAGTAGCTGGACCGCTCGCCAGTCAACTGGTGAATTCGCTCATGAGGGAAGCTGAGATGGAAGTGGCCCAGATGGAAAATCACATGGCCCAAGTGTTTGCTCATCAAGAGATCACAAGTGAGATAGTGCATCCCGCGGTCCAAGAAGCGGCTCTCACCGAACTTCTGGCCGCACAGGCTGCAACAGCTCAGACCGAAGCCGAGGCAGAGGTCAGCCTGGCAACGGCGTTGCCAATCACTATCTCCATAATGGCCGCACGGCAACCGCCATGCGACCGGCATATATGGGGCGTT
>WNGG01000910.1_pt1 | contig 32771 bp, 32 predicted proteins | sample 5400661 | NCBI WGS metagenome assembly WNGG01 (sample SAMN13153372, study PRJNA577476) | soil metagenome | isolation source: 100 cm soil or saprolite under Garry oak tree replicate 1 | place: USA:California | collected 2016-06-15
CGCCGCGAAGGACAGGTACGGATTGCAAGCAGGGTCCGGCGTGCGATACTCGATCCGCTTCGTGGCCTCGATCCCCTTGTAGTACATCGGGATGCGGATGTTCGCGCTCCGGTTGCGTTTCGACCAGGCGATGAACACCGGGGCCTCGTAGCCCGGCACGAGCCGGCGGTAGGAGTTCGTCGTTGGGTTCGTGAACGCGCAAAGGCTGCGGGCATGGTCCATCAGACCGCCGATGTAATAGCGGCAGGTCTGGCTGATCTCCGCGTACTCGTCCTTCGGGTCGTACATCATGTTCTTGCCCTTCGTCCAGAGGCTTTGGTGGACGTGCATCCCGCTCGCGTTGTCGCCGAAGGTCGGCTTCGGCATGAACGTGGCCATCATGCCCATCTTATGCGCGACCATCTTCATCACGTATCGATAGGTGACGACATTGTCCGCCATCGGTACGAGTTCGTCGTACCGCATGTCGATCTCGCACTGACCCGCGGTCGCGACTTCGTGGTGGTGGGCGTCCAGCGTCATGCCGAAGGAGTCGACCAGGATGCGGCAGGCCTCGTTGCGGAAGTCTTGTAGGCTATCCACCGGCGGGGCGGGATAGTAGCCCTCCTTGAAGCGAATCGGGTACTCCTTCCCACCGCTGTCGCTCCACGGCGCCTCCCGCGAGATGATTTCATAGCCGGCACCAGACCACGGGTTGCGCGCGGCGTCTGCGGACGGGAGGAGACGGATTCCGTCGAACACGAAGAACTCGATTTCGGGTCCCCAGTACGTGGTGTCGTAACCTTGGTCCGCGGCGAACTGGACCGCCCGCTGGGCCATGTATCGGGAATCGCGCGTGAAGCGCTCATGGCTCCCGCCCTCGTAGACGTCGACGAGGAAACGCGCGGTCCTGTGTTCTCCCTCGTACCAGGGGAGGACCGCGAAGGTCGACGGGTCTGGGTTCATCACCATGTCCGACTCGTGAATCTCCTTGAACCCTTTGATTGACGAGCCGTCCAGTTTCCCCACCCCGCGTTTGAATTCTTCGTTGCCGAGCGAAGTCGCAGGAATCGTGATGTGCTGAAGCGCTCCGAGCACGTCGACGAACTGAAGGTCGATCCAGCGAATCTTTTCGGCCTCGATCTGTTTCAGCACGGAAGCCACGGTCATCTTCCTCGCTTTCGCCGGTGTACTCTGAGCGATTGCCATATCCTTCCCGCCTGGACGGACTGGGGGAGCCCGTCTGATGTCCCGGGCAGAATTTTGGACATATATAAACTCTGAGTCGACCAAATCGTACAGATGACCGAAATATTGATGGTGAACAAAACATTGTTCGACCTGTCTCGCACGGGCGACGCAACAGTTCGAGCGCCCGGACGTCGCGGGGTGATGAAACGATGGCTTCTGCCCTCCTTGATGATCTCGACGCGAAGATCCTTCGGCTCCTGAACGCAGACGCCCGGAAGTCGTATCGGGAAATCGCAAAGGCGGTTGACGCCAGCCTGAGCACGGTATCGAACCGGGTCCGGAAGCTCGAGAAGGAAGGCATCATCACGGGCTACGCGCCCATCCTGGCCGAGTCCCGTCTGGGATATGATGTCCTCGCCGTCGTCGGTGTGAAGATCCACAAAGGCAAGTTGCTCGACGTCCAGCGCCGGATTGCCAAGGACGATCGGGTCACCCACGTCTATGACGTCACGGGGGAGTGGGATTCGATCGTCGTCGTCCGCCTGAAGAACACCCGAGAGCTCGACGCGTTTATCAAGCGGCTCGGGTCCATGGAGTACGTGGAGAACACGTACACGCAGGTCGTCCTGAACGTCGTGAAAGAGGAACGCCGGGTCCTCGTCTAGCCTTGACGCCGACGGATGTGGTCGACTAAAGGTTCATCACGACGACGTCCTTGACGGCCCGCATTCCCTGGAACGGGAGGACGATCCGGCCCTCGGGGTCCGTCTTGAGGCCCTTCGTCGGCGTGTTCTCCGCCGGGGCGACGAGGACATCGGACAGCTTTCCGCTCTTCGTGTTCACAATGAAGTTCTCGATCGTTCCCAAGATCTGACCGTCGTTCGTCATGACGGTCTTGCCTCGAAGCTCTGTGGCGAATTTTTTCATCCCATCACCCGCATGGGTGTGGGCCCACCGCGGCACCGCCACGATGGCGTCCCATCCCTTGTCTGACAGACATCCGACGCACGCTATATGAAGATTCCGCCGCGATCAACGGATTAGGTGGACGGGCGCGTGGCACTCGCACTCGGGACCATGGACCGGAGGCTCTTTAGATAGGGTAGGACCGCGCCGCTGACGCCCGAGACGACGCCGACGAGAAGGAGCCACCATCCGAGACCCGGACCCCAGGACCAACTCACACCCGGGGACGGTTGGGCCGTCCCCCAGAAGCCGCCGATCGTGAAGGTTCCGACATCCGTCGTCGCGGCCCCGGGAATCGCGACGATCGGATAGAAGAGGGCGAAGAGCGCGACGCCGAGGACGACCAGGCTCAGGATGAGCAGGTTCATCGTCGGCATCTTGCGAGAAAACTCGAAACGGAAGAGGGCGAGGACGACGGCAAGGACGACGAGGAAGACGAGACTGAGCACGTAGAGGTTCCCCGCAACGCCTGCGGTGTCCGAGTAGGGGAAACCCGGGGAGTTGTACGGCAGGATCGTCGTCTCGCTCCAAGCCCCGCGCGTATACCGTTCCGTGGTGAAGGAGACCCATGCGAAGGAGCCGATGTCCTGGACACCGCCCGACGTCCGGCTGATGGACCAGAAGGGGAGGGCGAGCGACAGGAGGACGAAGAGGATCGCGAGGCCGAGGGCAAAGCCCGACGACTCGATCTGGAGGAGCATCTGGAGCTTCGTCCGCAGGCGAGTGGCGGTGGCCATCGATCCTCCGCAACGAGGCAGGTGGATAAAAAAGGGTCGGACGCGGGCGTCGGAGACTAGCGGTAGAGGATGTTCTCCTCACGCCGACCGCGCTCGATTCCCTTCTTGAACTTCTTGTCGAATTCCTCGTAGAATTTGATCGTGTCCGCGTCGATGCTCGGCCGCACGACCTTGATCGCTTCTTGGAAGTGGACCATGGACACCTTCTTCGCGTGCTTCGTCTCACGGAGCGCGATCATCGCGGCCTCGCGGCACAAGCCTTCGATATCGGCGCCGGAATAGCCGTCGAGGTCGACCGCGAGCTCCTCCAGGTCCACGCCTTCGAGGGGCATGGTCTTCGTGTGCACCTTCAGGATCGCCAGTCGGGCGTCCTTGTTCGGCGTTGGGACGAGCAGGATCCGATCGAACCGTCCCGTCCGCAGCATGGCGGGATCGAGCCGGTCTGGCCGGTTCGTCGCGCCGATCACGGTGACCCCTTCGAGGGTTTCGAGCCCGTCCATCGAAGTCAAGAGCTGGTTCACGACCCGTTCGCTCACACCACTGTCCGTGTCGAACCCGCGGACATGGGCCACGGCGTCCAACTCGTCGAGGAAGACGATGCAGGGCGCGACCTGCTTCGCCTTCTTGAAGATCATGCGCACGGCCTTCTCGGACTCCCCGACCCATTTCGACATGACCTCGGGGCCCTTGATGGAGATGAAATTCGCCTCGGATTCCGTGGCGACGGCCTTCGCCAGGAGCGTCTTGCCGGAGCCCGGCGGGCCGTACAGAAGGATCCCTCGCGGAGGGCGGATGCCCATCCGCTTGAAGGCGTCCGGGTCTTTCAGGGGCATCTCCACGGCTTCCCGGAGTTTCATCTTCACGTCGTCGAGGCCGCCCACGTCCGCCCAATTGACCCGCGGCACCTCCACGAGGACCTCGCGCATGGCGCTCGGTTCGACCTCTTTCAATGCTTGCTTGAAGTCGTCGGAGGTGACCCGCATCTTCTCGAGCGTCTCCGCAGGAATCGGCTTGTCCAAGTCGATGTCGGGGAGATAGCGTCGGAGGGCCTTCATCGCGGCCTCGCGCGCCAGGGCCGCGAGGTCCGCCCCGACGAAACCGTGGCTGACGTCCGCAAGTTCGGACAGGAGGGTGTCCCGTTCCTCCTCGGCACCTTCGATAGGCATGCCACGCGTGTGAATCTGGAGGACTTCCTTGCGCCCCATGCGGTCTGGGACGCCGATCTCGATTTCACGGTCGAAACGTCCGGGCCGTCGCAAGGCCGGATCGATCGCCTCGTCGCGGTTCGTTGCGCCGATCACGATGACCTGGCCTCGACCCGAGAGGCCGTCCATGAGCGTGAGGAGCTGCGCAACCACGCGTCGCTCGACCTCGCCCGTCACCTCTTCCCGCTTCGGCGCAATCGAGTCGAGTTCGTCGATGAACAGGACGCTGGGCGCGTTCTTCTGCGCCTCCTCGAACTTTTCGCGAAGGCGTTCTTCGCTCTGTCCGTAGTACTTCGACATGATTTCCGGGCCCTGGATCGAATAGAAGTTCGCGCCCGCTTCGTTCGCGACGGCTTTCGCGATCAACGTCTTACCAGTACCGGGCGGGCCGTAGAGAAGCACTCCCTTCGGCGGGTCGATGCCGAGGCGTTCGAACAGCTCCGCATGCTTGAGGGGGAGCTCGATCATCTCCCGGACCTTCATCAGCTCCTCCTTGAGCCCACCGATGTCTTCGTAGGTGACGGTGGGCGTCAGGACCTCGCCCTCGCGGACGGGTTCCTCTTTCATCTCGATGATCGTATCATCTTGGATCTGGACGATCCCCTTCGGGGCCGTGCTGATCACCATGAAAGGAAGGGCTCCGCCCATCAGCGCGATTCCGGGGACGATGACCACATCGCCCTTGTTCAGGGGCCGCTTGAGCAGACCGCGCTTCACGAAGTTCTCAATGCCCTGACCGAACGAGATCTTGTGGCCTTCGCTGATGATCGGCGCGATCGTGATCCGCTCTGCCGGCAACACCTCGGCCTTGCGTACCTCGATCTTGTCGCCCAGGCTCACGCCGACATTCCGCCGGACGAGCCCATCGATCCGGATGATGCCCTTGCCCTCGTCTTCCTGCATGACGCGGAAGAGCTTCGCTGCGGTGGACTTCTTTCCGATGATCTGGATGATCTCGCCGACGTCCACGCCGAGCGCCACGCGGGTCTTCGTATCGACCCGAGCGCGGCCCAAACCGACGTCGGACTGAGGTGCCTCGGCCACTTTGAGGACGATTCGATCAGGCACAAGTCTTCGAACTCTGCCGGCTTATATCAAGGTTCCGGGGCGATAATCGCAATACGAACAGGTGTTCTCAAGAAGCGGTCCGTCGCTCGCCGACTTCGCTCGATTCGTGTACCACGAGTTTGCTCGCCTCAACGACGGCGATCTTGCAGTGAGGACCGATGTACACCGTCTCCCCCTTCACGAGGTTTGCCGTCGTCGCTTCGAGTTCGATGTCCTCCCCTTTGATGCTCTCGGCGGTCAGTTCGCCGCGGATCCGGAAAAATCCGCCGGTCGCCTTCACCCGGACAGATTCTCCTTCAATCGTCGGAATCTTCGACGTGCCGCCGAGATCGATCTCGACTTCTTCCGCAGTTAGCCCCTGGTCGATACGGACCGATCCGCTCGATCGGAATTCCTCAGCTTGTACGCTTCCCTTCACTTGAAGGGAGCCGCTCGACGAGACCTCCTCGGCCTTGATCGATCCCTCGACTTGGAGGGAGCCGCTCGACTCGATGGTTTCCGCGTTCAGGTTCCCCGCGATGCGGACGGAACCCGCGGACCGGAACTCCTCGACCTGCACGTCGCCTTCGAAACTACAGGCGCCCGCGACGCGCGCCACTTCTGCGATGAGGGAGCCTTGAACCCGGGCGCTTCCGGCGGACCGGAACTCGACCGTCTTCACGGGGTTCCCGCTCACGACGCCACTCCCGACGATTTTGATCGCTTCGTCGCTCAGCTTCGTTCCTGCGCCGATGCCGGAAAAGTCCATCGCGCGCATCGCCTCGCCGACGGCACGAGCCGCGTCGCCCGCGGCGCGGGACGCGTCCGCGGTAGCTTGAGCGACCGCGTTCCCAATCGTTGCGCCGAGATCCACGTGCGGGAGTTCGGCTTCGCCCAATTCCTCGGGCTCCTCCGGTTCCGATTCGTACCGGGCCTTGATCTCCAGATACGTCTTCTCGTTGATCTCGCCGCGCGCGAGCCGCTCCTCGAGTTTCCGCAAGATGTCTTTGCGTCTCATAGCGTCCACCGGAAAGGGGCCCGGACCGCGAAATACGTTTCCCTTTGGTCGAACCTGTCGAAGTCTTTTCTCGGAATAGGCATCACCGTTGGGGTTCGCACGTTCTTTGGTTCCGCATCGCGCCCGAACAGGCCGAGGCGCATCCGCGTCTCTCGAAGCCTGGCGTTCTTGTTCCCGAACATACCGAGTCGATGGGGGCCTTTGAATTTATACAAGCCTCGCGGATATTAATGACATCCTCTGCCGCGGACCCGACATCCTCTCCCCGCCGGGAGATGACGTACGGCGCCCGCGGGAAGAACGTTGAAGTACGCCGAAACGACTCGCCGACTGGGATGCCAGAGGTTCTGGAGCTGATCCGCGTCGCGGCCTCGGAGACGCGACGCCAAATCTTGCGATTACTGCCGCAAGGGTTCGATCATCCGGAGGACCTGGCGAAAAAACTCAAAATCCGGCGGACCTCCGTCGACAAGCAACTTGCGGAGCTATTTCAGTGGGGGCTCGTGGATCGGGCGGCCATCTTTCCGCCGAACGGACGCCCACGAATCGTCTATCAGGTCACGCAGCGCGGGAAAGATCTCCTCGACCTCTTGGAACGCGTCGTGAAGGAATATACGGTCGCCTTCAAGTCCGATTTCGCACGGGAACTCGAGTCGCTCGAGGCGAAGCTCGCGGCAGGCGAGATTGCGGAGGAGATGTACTTCAAACGCCGCAAGGAGCTCGAGACGCGGTATGAGCTAGCGCTTTGAGCGCCGCTCGGCACGGCGAGAACGAGCAATCGCTTCGTCGAGCGAGAGATCGCCGCGAGCCACGGCGCCTGCTAGCTCGGATGAAATGGTCACGAGACCTCCACTGTCGATGCGAGAACGCCGTTGAATCTCCCGCATTTCACCGGGCGTTGGGCGGACTTCGAACGGCGGTTCCACCCGGCGGCCCGGAGTCCGGGCGATCTCGATTGCGGCATCGACATCGGGTTGTGGTGTACGTCGTGTCGTCCCTGCCTCGTCGACAATCTCGACGCGAATCCGGTCCCGCGACACGGCATTGAGAATTCGGTTGCGATTCGTCGGATCGCCGTGGCCGATCCGGACTCGCGCATCGTTCGCGGGGAAGGTCCGAATCGCTTGGCGCACATGGAACGCCACGGCCTCGGGATTCGCGGCGATTCGCGTGTCGATCACATCGCCGTCCCCGAGGATCGCGACGCCGGGTTCGCGACCCGGGTCCACGCCGATCAGCAATTCGGTCCAGTACGATTTCCCCTTGAGGATCTGGATCGCCTTCGCGATGGAGGAATCGATGTCATCGACCGCGACGGCATGTCGGTGTCGAACCCGTCCGGCTTCCGCGGGCGAGGTCAGGACCGCACCGACCGTGTCAGGAATCCGGCGGGAGAATGAGAGGCTCACGAACGGGAGGTCGCGTGCCTTGAGCGCCGCGACGAGGTCGTGGTAGAGACGGAAATCCTCCGTGAGGAGGCCAAGGACTTTACGCATGCGCCGGGAGAAAACGAAGGCGTCCTGATAATCCTTGGCCGACCCTGCCGTTACCAGAAATGATTCACATCAATGATTACGGAGCCGGAACCGATTCATACCGACCTCCGGCATGGTGACGGGGAGGAGATTCATATCCTGCAAGATCAGGTCGCTGGAAATCAGGTCGGGTCGGAACTGGATGCCAAGGGTCTGCTCCTGCGGGATGCACTGGCCATTGTCACCGTCGTGGGGGCCCTCGTGGCCTTCTACGGCATGATCAAGTTGGTGTCCTACCTGGCGGGTATCCCGTCGCCCTAGGGCGACCGGAACCGATCGAAGGGGCCCCGACTGCCGCCTTCGACCCCACGCAGTCGCCGGAGCTGCTCCAACAACCGCCGTTCTTCGGAGGATAACCGGGTCGGCGTGACGACATTCACCCGCACAAGCTGATCGCCTCGGCCGTGTCCTTGAAACCGCGGGAGCCCTTTCCCTCGCAGGCGGAGCGTGGTGTGGGTTTGGACCCCGGCAGGAACCCGAAGACGGGTCGCGCCCTCCATCGTCGGCACCTCGACCTCGGTGCCGAGCGCGGCATCCGCAAAGGAGATCGGGAGCTCGAGGAGGAGGTCGTCCCCGTCCCGTACGAACCGATGGTGGGGTCGGACATGGATAGCGACGTAGAGATCACCGGGCGGAGCGCCCGCGTCCCCCGCGAGGCCACGGCCCGGGATCCGAAGCTGGACGCCGTCCGGAACGCCCTCCGGGATCTCGACCGCGATCGTCCGCCTCTCCTCGATCCGACCTTGACCGGAGCACCGCCGGCAGGGGCGTTCTGGCCACTGGCCCCGGCCGTTGCATTTCGGGCATGTCGTGATCGTGATGAACTGGCTGTAACCCTGTCGCTGGGACGAACTCATCTGGCCGCGACCGCCGCACGTCGGGCACGTCACGAGGCGCTCCCCCTCGGCCCCGGTCCCTCGGCATGCAGGACAGGTCATCGGGTACTGGACGGTGACCTCTTTGTGGCCGCCTCGGGCCACGTCCTCGAGCGCGACCTCGAGGTCCACCCGGGCGTCCCGACCCGGCGCCGGTCCCCGCCTGCGCCCGACCGTTCCGCCTCCGAAAAAATCCTCGAATAAGGTTCCGCCGAGGCCGCCGGACCGGCCGAAGAACGACTGGAGGAAGTCCGCGCCGAAGATGTCCTCGACGTCCTCGGCGTGGGTGAACCGGGACCAGTCGAATCCCTGGCCGCCCCACACCTGCTGCTTGAGGCCGTCCGCACCGAATTGATCGTAGATCTTCCGCTTTTCATCGTCCGCGAGGACTTCGTAGGCTTCGGAGAGCTGCTTGAACTTCTCCTCGGCGACTTTCGGATTGTCCTTGTTCAGGTCCGGATGGTATTTCTTGGCGAGGCGGCGGTAGGCGCGCTTGATCTCGTCCTTCGACGCCCCCTGAGGGACGCCGAGGACGCCATAGTAGTCCGCGTCGGCCATACCGCGCTCGCCCGACCAGAGACCCCGGTCATTTCTTGTCGACGTCCTCGAAGTCCGCGTCCACGACGCCCGGACCCGGGGAACCGCCCGCATCGCCGGAACCCGGAGGAGGCGCCTCCGCCGGTCCGCCCTTCCCGTACATCTCGACGCCGATCCTCTGCGCCTCCTTGTTCAGCGCCTCGATCGCGTTCCGAAGGAGCGAGATGTCGTCCGTCGTCAGGACCTTCCGGAGGGCCTCGAGTTTCTCCTCGACGGACTTGCGGGTGGATTCGGAGATTCCAGACCCGTGCTCCTTGAGAAGCTTCTCCGTCGCATACGCGAGCTGGTCGGCCCCATTCCGCAGTTCGACGAGCTCGCGCCGACGGCGGTCTTCCTCGGCGTGGGCCTCCGCATCGCGGATCGCCTGGTCAATCTTCCCGTGCTCCATTCGCTGCGGGGCCATGATCGTCAGCTTCTCGGTCTTCCCGGTCGCCTGGTCCTTCGCCGTGACGCTGAGGATCCCGTTCGCGTCGATGTCGAAGGTGACCTCGATCTTCGGCACCCCGCGCGGGGCGGGGGGCATGCCGGTCAAGTAGAAGCGGCCCAGGCTGACGTTGTCCGCGGCCATCGCCCGCTCTCCCTGCAGGACGTGGACCTCGACGCTCGGCTGGTTGTCCGCCGCCGTCGTGAAGATCTCGCTCTTCCGCGTCGGGATCGTCGCGTTCCGCTCGATGAGCTTCGTGAAGACGCCACCCAGGGTCTCGACGCCGAGGCTCAAGGGCGTCACGTCGAGCAGGAGGATGTCCTTCACCTCGCCGCTCAGGACGGCTCCCTGGATCGCGGCTCCGAGGGCGACGCACTGCATCGGGTCGACGCCTCGCTCAGCGGGCCGTCCGAGGATCTTCTCGAACCGCTCCCGGACGACGGGCATGCGGGTCGGTCCGCCGACCAGGATCACATGCCCTACGTCGGAGAACTGCCACTTGCCGTCCTTGAACGCCTGACGGATCGGTCCGTCGAGTCGTTCGAGGACGGGCTCGATCAGCTGCTCGAGCTTCGATCGGGTCAGCTTCTTCTCCAGATGGAGGGGCTGCCCTCCCTTCTGCGTGATGAACGGCAGATTCAGCGTCGTTTCGACGGTGCTCGAGAGCTCGATCTTCGCCTTCTCCGCGGCATCGCGGAGCCGTTGCATCGCCTGGCGGTCGCCGGAGAGATCGACTCCGTGCTCCCGCTTGAACTCCGTCACGAGCCACTGGATCAAGGCGTTGTCCATGTCCATCCCGCCGAGCTGCGTATCGCCCGAGGTAGACACGACTTCGAAGACGCCCTCACCCATCTCCATCAGGGTCACATCGAAGGTGCCCCCACCGAGGTCGAGGACCGCGATCTTCCCTTCGCCCTTCTTGTCGAGCCCGTAGGCGAGTGCGGCCGCGGTCGGTTCGTTTACCAGCCGCAGGACCTCAAGGCCCGCGATCTGGCCCGCATCCTTCGTCGCTTGACGTTGGTTGTCGTTGAAATAGGCCGGCACGGTGATGACGGCCTGGGAGATCTTCTCGCCCAAGAAGGCCTCGGCGTCCGTCTTGATCTTGCGCAGGATCATCGCGGAGATCTCCTGGGGCGTGTAGTCCTTTCCTTCGATGCGGACCTTGTAGTCCGTCCCCATCTTCCGCTTGATCTGCATGATCGTCTTCTCCGGGTTCAGCACCGCCTGGCGCTTCGCCGGTTCTCCCACGAGAATCCCGTCCTTCGTGAACGCGACCACGGACGGGAACATCTTCCCGCCGTAGGCGCTGCCTTCCGCGCTCGGGACAATCTTGGGCGTTCCCCCTTCCATGCATCCTGCCTCGGAGTTGGTGGTTCCGAGGTCGATTCCGATGATCTTAGCCATTAGTATCACCCTGATTTCTCACGACGATTACTTGCGCGGGACGTAGGATCCGGTCGTGAAGACGGTATCCTTTCCGCAATACCTCTTTTACAAATCCGTCCTTTGAATCCTTTTCGGTGACCTGCTGGATCGCGTCCATCAGGTACGGGTCGAACGGGAGGCCAAGGGCCGGAATCTCCTGGAGGCCCGCCTCGCGGAGCGCCTTGATCAGGTTGTCCCGGACCATCCGGATCCCTTTGCCAGCTTCCCCTTCGAGCGCATCGACCGCCGCGTCCATTTCGTCGAGGATGGGCAGGAGTCGCGCCAGGAGCGCCTCGTGGGCGAATTTCACGACGATCTCGGCGTCGCGGTCGGCCCGCTTCCGGTAGTTCTCGAACTCCGCCTGCAGGTACTTGAGTTTCGTCAGAAGCTGCTCGTTCTCCCTCCGGAGGGCTTCAGCCTCGTCCGGCGTCTGCACGGTCGGGCTCTTCTCGGTCATCCTAGTCACCTTTCTTGATCCGAATCTGGTGGCCACGACGACGGGGCAATGTCACGTCGAGCACGCCGTTTCGGTAGGTCGCCGCGACCGCCTGGGGCTCGACCGGGTGCAGCAGCTCCATCTCCGAATGGAAGACTCGGCCGTCTGCACCGATCGCGTGGACGGAGAGCCGCGAACCTTCCGCCGTTACCTCAAGGGTCTCGCGGGAGACCCCGGGAAGTTCCAGGGTCACGTAGATTCGCGCGGGTGTCACGACGACTTCCGCGGTGGGTTCACGCACCCGGTCGCTCTCATCCGCGACCGCAGAGGGTGGCCCGAGGGCCGGAGCGGTCGAGGTCCCAATAGCCGGCAGGCTCCGGTACGCGTCGATCCGCCGCAGAAGGCGGTCGAGCGAGCTCGGCCCTGCGTCCCAATCCGGGGACGGTTCCTCGGCCATTTGGGGACCTCCTGAGGCCCCGCGAGGGGACCTCAGAAATCTTCGCCGTCGCCTCCGCCTTCGCCGCCTTCCCCGCCGCCCTTGGGGCCTGCGCCGCCGGCGCCGCCGCCGGACCTCGCGGCGATCACGTCGTCGATTCGGAGCACCATGACGGCCGCGTCGGTGGCGGACGAGACCGCCTGACTCCCGACCCGGATCGGCTCGATCACGTTCTCCTTCTTCATGTCGGCGACCTTGCCGGTGAAGACGTTCACGCCGGCGTGCTTGTTCCCCTTCTTGTGTTCCTTACGGAGTTCGATGAGGATGTCGATCGGGTCCAGGCCCGCGTTCTCCGAAAGGGTTCGGGGAATCACTTCCATCGCGTCCGCGAACGCTTCGATCGCGATCTGCTCACGTCCACCGACCGTGGCCGCGAAATCGCGCAGGCTGAGGGCGATCTCCGTCGCGCTGCTGCCGCCGCCCGTGATGACCTTGCCGTCCTCGATCGCGACCGCGACGACGCTCGTCGCGTCCTCGAGGGACCGCTCGACCTCGTCCACGACGTGCTCCGTCCCGCCGCGAATCAGGATCGATACCGCCTTCGGGTTCTTGCATCCCGTGACGAAGGTCATCTCGTCCTCGCCGATCTTCTTCTCGTACACGAGCTTGGCGTATCCGAGATCGTCCTTCGCGAGCTCGTCGAGCTTCGTGACGACCTTGCCGCCCGTGGCCTTCGCGAGTTTCTCCATGTCGGATTTCTTCACGCGGCGCACCGCGTAGATCTCCGCCTTCGCGAGGTAATGCTGCGCGAGATCGTCGATGCCCTTCTGGCAGAACAGGACGTTGGCCCCGCTCTTTCGGACCGTCTCGACCATCCGCTTCAGCATCGACTCCTCCTCGTTTAGGAAGGCTTGGAGCTGGGTCGGGTCCGTGATCTCGATCTTGGCGTCGATCTCCGTCTTCTTCACTTCAAGAGCGGCGTCGATCAGCGCGATCTTTCCCTCTCTCACTTCGCTCGGCATGCCGGGATGAACGCGTTCCTTGTCGACGATGATCCCGTCCACCATCGCCGTGTCGGCGATGGAACCACCCTGCTTCTTGACGACCTGGATGTTGTCATCATCGACGAAGTAGGAATCGTCCGCCCGCTTCTCCGCGACCGTGCTGACGGCCTTGACAGCGATGTCGGCGAGGAGTTCCTTGTGCCCGCTGGCCGACTTCGAGGACATCGAGGTCATGGCGACCTTCTTCAGAACGTCCGCGTCCTTGATCGAGATTTTCGTCGCGACCTTTTCAAGGACTTCGTGGGCCTTGTCCGAGGCCAGGCGGTACCCGGCGGCGATCACGGTCGGATGGATGTTCTGTTCGATGAGGTCTTCCGCCCGCTTGAGCAGCTCACCCGCAAGGATGACGGCCGTCGTCGTGCCATCGCCCGCTTCCTCGTCCTGGGTCTTCGCGACCTCCACGAGCATCTTCGCGGCGGGGTGCTCGATGTCGATCTCCTTGAGGATCGTCACGCCATCGTTCGTGATGACGACGTCTCCCAGGCTGTCGACGAGCATCTTGTCCATCCCACGCGGGCCGAGGGTCGAGCGGACCGCGTCCGCAACGGCCTTCGCCGCCGCGATGTTGTTGAACTGCGCTCCCTTGCCGCGCTCTCGGCGCGTCCCCTCCTTGAGTACCAATATCTGCGTTCCTGCTGGCATCATGTAAATCTCTCCGAATATGGAATTCGGGATTTCGCCTATGTTGGTACTTCTATATAAGCATAGCGCTGGCGGGGTCCGCCTCGCAGACGGTTTCCGCGCCCCCTCGTGTTGACTTCAAGAAACGATCCAGAGGAGGAATCGGCGGGCCATAATTCTATAGGAAGAAAGGCGGTAGGTCGGCCGATGAAGGGACTCCTTCTCGAACTCGCGGACGCCGTCCAGCATGCGGTCGAAGCGTTTCAAGGGGATCCCGCCGAAGTCGTGGGTCGAGGGGCGGATGGCGCCCCCAGCGCGCGCATCGACCGACTCGCGGAGGAAACGGTCCTGCGGGTGCTCGATTACGAAGGGGCGGCGCTGAACGTCCTGAGCGAAGAGGCCGGCTTCATCGACCGAGGAGGGAAGGCGACCCTCGTCCTCGATCCGATCGACGGAACGCACAACGCCGTCCGCGGTATACCGGCGTACTCCGTCTCCCTGGCCATCGGACATGAGCGGCTTTCGGACGTCCAGGAGGCTCTCGTCCGAGACCTGGTCTCCGGTGCGACATACTACGCGGCGAAAAAGGGTGGGGCGTTCCTGAACGCCCGGCCGATCCGAGTCCGTCCCGTCGATTTCGAGGACCTCGTGTTCAGCGTCTACCTGGGAACGCAGGCGGCGCCCGACGCCGCAAGGATCGCGAGCCAGGCCCGCCGTGTCCGTGTCCTCGGGGCGGCCTCCCTGGACCTGTGCCTCGTCGCCCGCGGGGCAGCCGACCTGTACTACATGCATTCCAGGCTTCCCGAGACGAGGCTGCGCGCGGTCGATATCGCCGGAGGTGTGCTCATCGTCCGGGAGGCGGGCGGGCTCGTCCTCGACCTCAAGGGCAAGGAACTCGACATGCCCCTCACATCGACCGCGCGTACGGACCTCGTCGCCGTTGGAGACCGTCGGACCTGGGAGGCCCTTTCATGAGGTTCGGGATCACGGCGAACCCGCACATCCCCAGCGCGATGGAGTGCGCGACCAAGGTCCTGGCGAAACTGGAGGCCAAACAGGAGGCCAAACAGGAGGTCCTGCTCGAATCGGACCTGGCCCGCGCCTTAGGTCGAAAAGGAATGCCACTGGCCCACATGAAGGCGGACGTGATGCTGGCGATCGGAGGGGACGGGACCATCCTGCGGGCCTTGCAGCTCTCTGACTCGAAGGTGCTCGGAATCAACTCGGGCTCTCTCGGCTTCCTCGCGGAGGTCAACTCCGACGACATGGACAGATACCTGGACCAGACCATCCGAGGAGACTACAGAGTCGAGGAACGAATGCGGCTCAAGGTCACGGTGGACGGCGAACGGCTCTTCGACTGCACGAACGAGGCGGTCGTGCACACCGCACAGATCGCGAAGATCCGCACTTTCGAGATTCGGCTTGACGACCAGGTGGTCGAGCGGATCCGCGCCGATGGGATGATCGTCGCGACTCCCACCGGCTCCACCTCGTACTCGATGTCCGCGGGGGGTCCGATCGTCGACCCGCACGTGGACGCCATGATCGTGACGGCCATCGCGCCGTTCAAGCCGGCATCGCGCCCCCATGTATTCCCGGCCGCGAGCCAAGTCCACGTCCGTCTGATGAAACCGAAGGAATGCCTGCTCGTGATGGACGGACAACACGAATCGAGCCTGAAGGGCACCGAAGACGTCGTCCTGACCGCGTCCGAACGCCGAGCGAAGTTCATCCGATTCCGAAACGACTTCTATCGCCGGGTCGAGGAAAAATTGTCACGCCAATGAGGAATCATGAAACGCGTCGTGGCGATCGCCCGCAAAACCCTGCGAATGATCCTCGAGGCGTCCCGCGACATGTATCCCCGGGAGTTCGGGGCGGTCCTCCGCGCGGACCAGGGGACGATCGACGAGCTCATCCTGGTCCCGGGCACCATCAGCGGCAAGCACCACGCGCTCTTTCAACTCCACACGCTCCCCACCGATTTCGCCGTCGTCGGCACCGTCCACTCCCACCCGAGCGGGGTGTTCGAGCCGTCGAACGAGGACCTCGCCCTATTCAGCAAGTTCGGCGGCATCCACCTGATCGCCGGGTATCCGTACAACGAGGACACCTGGGCCGCGTGGACGAACAAGGGAGTGAGGACCCCGCTCAAGGTCGTGCCGTAGTTGCCTCGGAACCGTCCAAAATCGCCCGGTACACCGCCTCGATGCGGTCCGTCACCCGCTCGATGCTGAAGGACTCGAGGACCTTTTCCCGACCCCGCGCACCCATCGTCTGGCGCGCCTTGGGATCCGAGAGGAGCCGCCGGATCTTCTGCGCGAGGTCCCTCGGGTTCACCGGATCCGCGAGGAGTCCGTCCCGCCCGTCCTCGATGATCTCCCGCACACCGGGGATGTCCGCGACGATCACCGGTTTCCCGGTCGACATCGCTTCGAGCGCCACGATCCCGAACGCCTCGAGGCGGGAGACGCTCGGGAGCACGAACACGTCGCAGGCCGCGTACACCTCAGGAAGACGGTCGTCCGAGATACGACCCAAGAAACGGACGCGGTCCGCGACGCCCATCGAGAGGGCGAGCCGTTTCATCGCGTCGAGGGACGATCCTCCTCCCGCGACCAAGAACCGCGCATCCGGGACGTACCGCGCGGCTTCGATCAAATGCTCGACGCCTTTGTGGGGCACGATGCGCCCCACGAGGAGGACAATCGGGACTTCCGGAGGAATGCGGAGCTTGGACCGGACTGCCGAGCCGTCCACATCCGGCCGAAAACGACGATGGTCCACCGCGTTCGGAATCACGCTCGGGTTGTACCTCCAGATCGCCCGGCTCGTCGCGGCGTAGGTCCGCGTCGTCACAATGACCTGGTTCGCGTTCCGGAGGGTGTCTGCCCCGAGGCTTCGACGATAGATGGATTCGACGACCGAGCCGAAGGCGGAGGGCAGCTCGACGTCGCAGTGGTACGTGACGACGTACGGAATCCCGCGTTCGGAGGCGACCGCACCGGCGTAGTGCGATGCAAGCGGCGGCGGCGAGTGTGCGTGGACAACGTCCGCCGACAAGCCGCGGAGACTCCCGCGCATTCGTGGCGTAATCGGCGTCTGCATGAAGATGAACCGCGGCCGTACGCGGACGACCCGGAAGCCATCCATCGTCTCCTCGGTCGACAGCGTACGATCGTGCTGGGACGTGACGACCGTCACCTCGTGCCCGCGGCGGGCGAGTTCCCTGGAGAGCGACCGGACGTGGCTCTCCACGCCTCCGAAATGCGGCGAGAACCATGGGGAGACCTGGGCGATTCGCACGCCCGTCACCTCAGAAGATTCGGCTCCGCGGCGCGATGTTCCCCCGCGCGTGGGCCCCCGGGCCGAGGAAGGACTCCTCCCCGACGATGGTACCCGCGTCAATCGACGCGTTGATGCCCACCTTCACGTCGTCCCCCATGATCACGCCAAGCTTCCGCAATCCGGTGTCGACCTCCACCCCGCGGAACACGACCTTCACAGGCGCCTCGTCGAGCCGGAGGTTCGCCACCTTGGTGCCCGCGCCGAGGTTGCATCGCTCGCCGAGGATGCTGTCCCCCACGTAGTTCTGATGGGGCACGTGGGCGGAAGCCATCAGGATCGAATTCTTCACCTCGCAGGCGTTCCCCACTTTCGCCTTGGGGCCAATGGACGTGGCCGGCCGGATGTAACAGTTCGGTCCGATCTCCGCTTCGGCTCCGACGATCGTCGGGCCCTCGATGTACGAGCCGCGCCGGACGATCGCGCCCTCCTCCACGAGAACTTCGCCGACCAGTGTCGCGCCGGGATCCACCTGGCCGTGCGTCGCCCCCTTCAACGGAGCCAGCAGGGCCGCATTGGCCCGCAGGAGATCCCACGGTCGCCCGACGTCAATCCATTCCGTCGGAAGACGGAATCCGTAGACATCGCGCTTCGCCATCAGGAGACGGATCGTGTCCGTGATCTCGAATTCACCCCGGGGCGATTTCGGCGTCGCATCGATGAGCGGGAAGATGTCCTCGTCGAACACGTAGATGCCCGCGTTGATCAAGTGCGATTTCGGCTTCCTCGGTTTTTCCTCGAGGGACGAGACCTTCTCGCCCTTCATCTCCACCACACCGAACGCGCTCGGATCCGTGACTTCCGCCAAGGCCATCACCGGCCCGCGCACCTTCCCATGGAACGCGAGCAGCTCGGAAAGAGCCTGCCCCGAGACGACCACATCGCCATTCACACTGAGGAAAGCGCCTTCCACGTGCGAGCGCATGCATCCGATCGCATGGGCCGTCCCCAGGCGTTCGTTTTGTTCCTCATATGCGATGGACAGATCCAAGGCCGCACCGTCCCCGAACCGTTCCCGGATCCGATGCCCTTGCCATCCGATCAGGATGGCAAGCTCCTTGATCCCCGCCGCGCGCAACGCCTCGAGGCTATGTCGCAGAAACGGCTTGCCGGCCACCGGTAGAAGGGGTTTCGGAAGATTCGCCGTGAGGGGCCGCATCCGCGTGCCCTCACCGGCCGCGAGGACTACGGCCTTCATGCGGCTGCGCCTCTGGCGCTCGATAGGACCGTGGAATATATCTCCTTTGCTCTGGCCTCGTCCCGCGACTCCGCCAACACGCGGATTTTCGGCTCCGTCCCGGAGAAACGGACGAGGGCCCAACCGTCGTCGAATTGAAGTCGCCACCCGTCGACGGTGCTCAAATCCGCGGACAGACCTCGGAGCGAGGTGTCGAGCCGCGACTCCACCTTCGCCCGTGCCTCCGCGGAGTACGCGATGGCGCCGCGGATCACGGGGTAACGCGGAATCTCCGCGACGAGTTCGTCGAGGGGGCGTTCGGCCACCATGGAGACCAGGCGCGCAGCCGCGTAGATTCCGTCAGGACACAGCGTCGCCTTCGGGAAAATCCAGGTCCCGGAAGGCTCTCCGCCGAAGTCCGCGTTTCGTCGTTTGATCTCTGCCGCGACGTAGACGTCTCCGACGCGGGTCCGCCAGAGCTTCGCTTTCGGGAGAAGGTCCTCGAGGACCATCGAGGCGTCCACCGGGACGACGAGTCCCGTCCGGACCTCCTGACGCGCGAACAGGGCCAACAACAGGTCGCCTCCGACGAACGTTCCTTCGCGATCGACCGCGACCATCCGGTCCCCGTCTCCATCGTGGGCGATCCCGAGATCCGCTCGACACGCGCGAACCGTCGCGCGTAGGGCGGCGAGGTTTTCCTCGGTCGGCTCGGGCTCGCGGCCAGGAAAGTGGCCGTCCGGCTGTGCGTTGATGGCGATCACGTCGCATCCCATCTTCCGTAGGACCAAGGGAGTGATCGTGCACGTGGCCCCGCAAGCGCAGTCGACGACCACGCGAACCTTCGATGCGCCTACGTCTTTCAGGATTGCCTCCACGTGTGCGGCAATCAGGTCGGGGTTGGACGACTCCGCGCCGATCCGATTCCAGGAAGGCACTGGGAAGCTCGAGCGGTCGAGGGCGTCCTCGATCTCCCGTTGTTGGTCCTCGTCGAGGGCCATCCCATCCGGATTCCAGAGCTTGATCCCGTTGTACGGAGCCGGATTGTGCGAGGCCGTGATCATGACGCCGCACGCGTAGTTTCCGGCTCCGCGGGCGAGCGTCGGTGTGGAGACGAGACCCGCCTCGATGGCGTCCGAGCCGCTTGACAGGACACCGGCGCTCAACGCGGCACCGAGCATGGACCCCGTGAGACGAGGATCCCTGCCAATGAGTGTGTCTCCATAGAGATCCCCAATCACCACGCCCACGTGGAGAGCGAGCTCCGGTGTCACATCCACATTCCCTAGACCCCGGATGCCGGAAGAACCGAAGCGTGGCACGATCAAGCATATCCCTTCGCGATAGAAGGCTTCTGTGAGGCCCGCGTCCCAAAAAACAACAATTATATAGCGACCCTCATATACATCCGCGCACGGCTCGTTGTGGGGCCGCGTCCGGAGGGATCGGATTGGTCATGGAACCCGTGAGCATCGAAGCCGCAATCGAGAAGGCGAAGAAGAAAGGACTTCGGCCGGGCCGGGTCAAGGGCACGGACGGCATTCAATTCACAAAAGGGCGCAACAATCGGATCGAGGTGATCAGCTGGGAGGAATTCCGGAGCACGCTCTCGGACCGGCAGCTCGAGGTCTTCGATTCCAATGGCTTCATGAAGATCATGAAGAAACGACAGTCTTGAATCGCGGGCGAGGGCGGGCCGATCCGTTTCAAGAATAGATCGCGGATCGACCGAGCGACTTCCCAGCGAGACGCCCGCACCGGAAGATTATTACGAACTAACGAATTCGCAGCCGCCTGCGGCGTGCGTGGGTTGCCAAGCTTGGTCAAAGGCGCAGGGCTCAGGATCCTGTCCCGTAGGGGTTCGCAGGTTCAAATCCTGCCCCACGCATCCTTTCAGATCGGTTAACTATCAAGAGCGCCCGCAAATCGATTCCGCTGAGGTATCGGTCATTCGTTCGTCGTCTCCCCTCGGCCATTGACGCAATGGCGATTTGGACAACACAACTCAGGAAGGGGAAGCGCTGCCCCCCGACCCCAAGTCGGCCTTAATTCCCTGTACGAAAATAGACATTTCATCGGAACCCATCCGGTTAGAAGCCAATCCCGACTCGAATGCATCTAACGCTCCTTTGTGTACAGCCATCTTATGAATCTCATAAAAGGGAATGATTCGGGCGACCGACATAAGTCCGATACGGGGTTTACGTTCTGGCTATACTTTTGAGGGATTCGTCCTTTGATATGCAAAGCGCAGACTGTACACGTAACCTATTCATAGGTTCCGAAGCCTATTCAGGAATGTCCGGGTGAAGGGACGTTCACCGGGCCGATCGAGGCGACTCCGCGCCTCGGCACATCCTCCCCCAAGGGGCCCGGGGTCCCGAAGTCGGCCCTGCGCCGGCCTCGTTTTCGCCTGGAGGTGATCCATTGCCGTCCCAGAAGTTCAGCCGGAAGTACATCACGCGGCACAAGAAGAGCGCCCAGCTCTGGCGCCGGGCGGCGAGGCTCACCCCCGGAGGGGTCGAGAGCAACATCCGCTACTTCCGACCGCACCCATTTCTCGCGGACTACGGGGACGGCGGCTACATCTACGACGTCGACGGAAACAAGATCCTCGACTTCATGATGGGCTTCGGCGCCCTGCTCCTCGGACACAACAACCGCGACATCGCCCTCGAGGTGATCAAACAGCTCGAGTCCGGGTCCATGCTCGGGGTCACGAGCGAGCTCTTCATCGACTACCTGGCGGCCGTCCAGAAGGCCGTGCCGTCGATGCGGAAGATGCGGCTCTGCAACAGCGGGACCGAAGCCACGATGCACGCGATCCGCACGGCGCGTGCCTACTCCGGACGCGAGAAAATCGCGAAGGCCGAGGGCGCGTATCACGGCGCCCACGACTACGTGCTTCAAAGCCTCGACATGGACGCCCGCATGGCGCGGAACAACGGATACAAGCCCGTCCCCTATGGACGCGGGATCCCGAAGGCCGTCTCGGACACGGTCGTCATCTACCCCTACAACGACATCGAAGGGACCGCGGCAATCCTCGATGACAACGAAGACGAGGTCGGCGCCCTGATCGTGGAACCCGTGCTCTGCGGCCCGGGCGTCATCGTGCCGAAAGGCAACTACCTGAAGCGTCTCCGCCAACTCACGCGGAAACGCCACATCGTCCTCATCTTCGACGAGGTCCTCACGGGCTTCCGCCTTGCGTACGGGGGAGCGCAGGAATACTACGACATCCGCCCGGACATGACGACCTTCGGGAAAATCGCGGGAGGCGGATTCCAGCTCGCGGGATTCGGAGGCGAGTCGCAAATCATGGAGACCCTCGAACCGGGCCGGGGATGGCGGAACGCGACCTTCCATGCGGGCACCTACAACGGACACCCAATCGGGGTCGCGGCAGGGCTGAAGGCGGTTCAGATCCTCGGCGAACACCCCGAATACTATGATCATGTCAACCGTCTCGGCCGGCAGCTGTTCAGCGGCCTGCAAGACCTCGCGGACGATCGTCGCATCCCGGCGTGGGTCGAATACGTCGGGTCGATCGGGAACGTGTACTTCACGACGAAGGACGAGATCCGGAACTTCCGGGACACCCTCAGCGCGAACACCCGGCGCTGGTGGAACTGGTTCATCCATTGTCTCGGGAACAACGTCCTGTTCGGCATCCCGAATACGGGCGAACGGGCGTTCCTCTCCACGGAGCACACGGACGAGGACGTCGAATGGGCCCTCGAGGTGGCCGACAGCGCGTTCGCTGCGATCGCGAAGGAAGCCCACCGCCATCGAGAAAAGGCTCCCGCGGTCCAGCTCCAAGCCGCGGGCGAACAATCGGCCCTGTACGGCGAGGCGCCCCATCCGAGCGTGTGATGCCGGGGCGGACCGTCTCAGTTCAGGGTCCGCGTTTCCTCGGCGATTTCCGTGACCCGAATGCCCCGGCCTTGCGCCGAGAGCTCTTTGAAATAGCCCGCCGGTTCGAATGCGATTTCCGGAGGCACGACGCCAGGTCCCTTCGTCCTGCCCTTGACCATCCACTGGGCCGCAATCGAAGGAGGGACGCCGGTGTCGACGACGCCTCCTCCGACGTTCCATTTCTTGTGAGGCCAGGTCACCGCCTCGTACCGAAGGGTGACGGGATCCCCGGCGCGTTCGCCGATCAGGACGCACCGCTGGATGTCCACATCGAGCTCCGGTTCCTTCGGCTTCGGGAGACTGTCGATGACGGTCGATGTCACATCATAAGGACGAACTTTGGTCCCCTCCACCACGATGTCATCACGGCTCGCAAGTCCGAGACGGACGATCGTCTCTATCGTCTGCCGGAAGGCCGGAGGGAAGGCGACGATGAAGTCCATTTCCTGGACACCCTTTCCGATCGTCTTCGGCATTGTGACCAGTTCCGAATGGATCGTGTAGTAGCCCTCCACGAGGCCCACAGGCGGCATGAACTCGGACCGCTCGAGTCCGGAGAGCGCCGGGACGAACTGGATCTTTCCTTTACGCAGGATCGGGGCGTCCATGGAGAACTCGTCGAAGATTGTCCGGATGGCGTACGGAGGAACGAAGATCCCGGGCTCCCCGCCGGAGACCACCGCGCCGCTGCTGCGGAGGAGAACCTTGTGGACCTTGTCGAGTTTACTCGCACCGTACGCGCCCATCACGTTCATCGTTCCGGGCGTGGAGCCGATGCCGAGGACGCACGTCACGCCAGCGTCTTTCGCTCGCGCGTCGAGCTTCAGCTGTCGCAGCGTCTGGTGGTACAGGCCGCCGAGGTCGCAATAGTGAATCCCGGCCTCGATGGCCGCCTCCATGATCGGGACGTTCAGATCGTACCAGGAGCTGTTGATCACGCAGTCCCAGTGTTTCATCTCGCGAACGAGGGAAGGGGAATCGCGTGCATCGACAGGGACCGGCACGGCCCGAGGATCTCGCTGGGCTACAGCGAACGCCTTGGCTTTCGACTCGCTCCTTCCCGCGATGCCCACCCGGTCGACGCCCGGACTCGCCAGGAGATCGGGGACCGTGGACTGGGCCATCGCACCGTATCCACCGAGGATGAGTACGTCCAAGGGACACCTGGTTCGCAGGAAGACCGGACTTCATTAATCCTTTTCGCACGATGGCTCACGCGTCCGAGATTGGCGTCATCCAGAGGACGCCGGTACCTGCGAGGACAAGGGCGACGCTCGTCGCGGCCGCGATGATGCCGACGTGGAACAGGTTCCCTCCCAAATGTGTACGCGAAGAGTGGGATCTGGGTCGATGTCGCCCCGCCCGAGATTCCCATCGGGAGGCACGAGTAGTATCAGTGCGTCCCATCCGTGCGGCCCATCCCATCCTCAGTTCTTTTGCGAGCGGGCCGGCGCAAGCCCCCGGGTATTTCTGCTTTTTGCCGTTCGAAATTCGATTTCGCGAAATGATAAGAAACGCGGACTGCGTCGTCGCCGATAAGCTATATCAGAAAGGGGGGTTTCACCGCCTCGTGGGACATCTCCGCACGAACCTCGCCTTCACCGCGGTGGCCATCGCATCGGTCGTGCTTTCCGGGGCCGTCCTGTTCGGCTACCTGTCGACGGCTCCCACGGCCTTCACGCTGCGCCTCGGTTTCTTCCCAAACGTGACCCACGCACAGGCCCTCTATGGCGTCGCCACGGGCGCGTATGAGCGTGCCCTCCACCAAGCGTTGGGAATCGATTTCTCGGTCCAACCGCAGGCATTTAACGCAGGGCCCGCGGCCATTCAGGCGCTCTTGTCCAACCATGTCGACGTCGTGTTCGTGGGCCCGTCGCCTACCCTGAACGGACTTTCGGTCGCACCGGACGTCCTCCGGGTGATCGCCGGGGCGTCGAGCGGTGGAGCGTTGTTCGTCGCCCGACCTTCCCTGAGCTTGACGACGGACGCGGATTTCAGCGGAAGAAAATTCGCGACGCCCCAATGGGGGAACACCCAGGACATCGCGCTCAAACACTACCTGCTGGTGCGGGGGCACAGGACGCTCGATGAGGGCGGAGACGTCGATGTGATCAATGCGGCAAACCCGGAGATTCTCACGTTGTTCAAGCTGGGCCAGATCGATGGCGCCTGGGTCCCGGAACCCTGGGCCACCCGGTTGATTCAAGAAGCGAATGCGAGAGTGATCTTGGACGAACGGGACCTGTGGCCGGATCGGCAGTTCGTGACGACCCAGCTTGTGACCACGAAACAGTACCTGGAACGACACTCCGACGTCATCACCTCCTTTCTCCGGACATACGTGAACCTGACTCTCCAACTGCAACGGGCAAATGCCTCCGACCTGAGGATCATCAACGACGAAATCTACGATTTGACGACGAGCCGGCTTAAGCAAGAAACCATCACCGCGGCGTTCGGGAATTTCAATGTCACATACGATCCGATCGCCGCATCGCTCGAAACCTACCTCGCCTGGTCGCAGGAGCTCGGGTTCCTATCGCGCAACGTGCAACCCGGCTCGCTGTACGACTTGAGCCTGCTCAATCAAGTCCTCACAGAGAAGGGGCTTCCCCCGGTGAGCGGACGATGAAAGGGGCCGACCTGAAACTGGTCATGCTGGGGAAGCGATTCGGGGGCAAGGCTGGCCAAACGGAAGCGCTGCGCGACGTGAACCTCGAAGTTCGAGGGGGCGAGTTCGTCACGATCGTGGGTCCGTCGGGGTGCGGGAAGTCGACTCTCCTCAGTTTGGTTGCGGGTCTCGAGGAGCCGACGACCGGCTGGGTCGCCATGGACGGGCATCGGGTGCACGGCCCGGGGGCGGACCGAATCGTTGTGTTCCAGGACGCGGCCCTTTTTCCATGGCTCGATGTGACGGGCAACGTTGAATTCGGGCTCCGGGTGGCACGCGTCCCGCGGAAAGATCGTCAACAGCGGGTCCTCGAACATCTCGAAATGGTCCAACTCGAGAAGTTCGCCCACGCTCGGGTTCACGAACTCTCGGGTGGGATGAAGCAGCGCGTCGCCCTGGCGCGCGCCCTCGTCCTCCGACCTCGGGTCCTCCTCATGGACGAACCGTTTGCGGCCCTCGATGTCCAGATCCGCGAGGAAATGCAATCGGTCGTCCAAGACCTCTGGGTGCGTAGCGGCACAACGACCCTATTCGTCACGCATGACGTCCGCGAAGCGGCGGTCCTCGGCGACCGAATCGTGGTCATGTCCCACCGACCGGGCACGGTAAGCTCGATCCTCGAGAATGGCGCGCGGAGACCCCGCACCCTGAACGACGCAGGAGTCGTGGAAGCGATCCGGCGCTCCAACGAGATTCTGAAAGCGGAGGTCCAATGGTCGAGCAACCAGCCCAAGATGCAATTGTGAAGCGCCGCGAGCGGAGCCTTGCCTGGGAGTTCCGGCACCTCATCCCGATGGTCGCGATTGCGATTTCCGCCATCGCGATCTGGGAGCTAATCTTCCGATCCGGGGTCTGGGGGTTTCTTTTCCCGGGTCCCACCGAAGTCGCTCGCGCCCTCGTCGACTTCTGGAACAGCACCCGGCTCGTCCGGGCCATCGTCGCAACGCTCCGCCGACTCGCGGTGGGCTTCCTCATTTCGCTCGTGCTGGGCGCCCTGCTCGCGTTCATCATGGTGCGATTCACTACCTTCGGGAAGGGCATCCAACCGTACATCCTCGGACTGCAGACCTTCCCGTCCATCGCGTGGGTCCCGCTCAGCCTAATCTGGTTCGGGTTCTCGGAGACCACCCTCCTCTTCGTCACGATCATCGGTTCCGTCTTCGGGGTCAGCATCTCCTTCGCGGACGCACTGCGGACCGTCCCTCCGGTGTACCTTCAGGCGGCGCGCAACATGGGCTCCGACGGCATGGACCTAATCCTCCGGGTGACCGTCCCGGCCGCCCTCCCGCATCTGATCTCTGCGGCCAAAGTCGGATGGTCTTTCGCGTGGCGGTCGCTGATCGGAGCAGAGATTATCTTCGCCACCGTCGGGCTTGGCTTTCTGCTGAATGCCTCCGCTTCTGTTCCAGACATCGCCGGGGTCATGGGCGTGATGCTCGTGATCCTCGTCATCGGCATCGTCGTCGATCAGCTGGCGTTCACGAAGACGCAGGAGTGGGCGAGTCGAAAGCGAGGCCTCCGCCCCCGTCGCTGATCCGAACATTATTCGGATTCGATCCGAGGTAGTCACAGGAGGTCGTAGACCAGCTTCGCCGCCGCGATGAACAAGACGACTATGAAAATCAACGCAACGGATCGGGTCTTGAGTTTCGCGAGGCCCCACCGAGAGCCGATGAAGGCCCCGACAAACACGACCGGCATCAGGATGGGAATGAGGACATACGCTTCCGGCCAGGCGAAACCCGTAGGCCGAAGCGCGAGGCCCGCAACGTACGCGGCGAAGCCAACCACCGCTGTCGGGATGATGAGCAACGAGGACGTCCCGATCGCCTTCCGGGTCTTCCGCCCCAGAACGTACACGAGGAGCGGGACGTTCAGGAGGCCACCCCCGATGCCCATGGCACCGGAGAGAAACCCGGATCCAGCCGTGGACGCCGCGGTTCCGACGACTCGAGGACGGGTCAACAACGCGTCGTTGTCCTCATCGACGGAACGTTGGTTCCGGACCCAATCAAGAACCATGTAGGCCCCGAACAAGAGGAGCACCGCGGCGAAGAATGCCTTGAAAGTCCTTTCGTCCAAGACGACCAGCGTGAAGAACGTCCCGACCACGGCCCCCAACAGGGCGCCCGCCACGAGGAGACTTCCGAGGCGGAAATCGACGAGGCCGCGGCGGTGGTGGTTGATCACGGACGAAGCGGCCGTCGCCATCGTCAACGTCAGTGAGATCGGCACCGCGAGGTCCTTGGACGACACTCCGGTCGAGAGGAGTATCGGCACGAAGAGTAGACCGCCGCCGAGGCCCAGATTCGAATAGATGAACGCGACGACGAAAATGAGGACGACCTGGAGCGACAGGACGAGGACGTCCACGCCGTACGAAAGCCTGGGCCGTATTAATTACTACCCCGAAAATATGGGTCCGCGGACGGTCCGTGAAACGTGGTCCTCCTAGTTCGTTTCGGCGAGCTGGCCCTGAAGAGCCGATTCGTGCGCCGCCAGCTCCGAGACTGCCTGGTCGCGAACATCCAGGATCTGTTCGCCGCTGAAGGCGTCGAATGCATCACCGAGGCCGATGAGGCTCGGGTGTACGTCCACGTGGACGACGTCGCGAAGGCACACGCGATCCTCGGACGGGTCTTTGGGGTCGTATCGATCAGCCCCGCCACGGAGGCCCACGCGGACTTAGACTCCCTCCGAAAGGGTGTTCTCTCGGAGGCTTTCCGTGCGTTGTCTCCGGGTCAGTCGTTCGCCCTCCGACCCCGGCGGGTCGGAACCCACCCATTCACGAGTCAGGACCTCGGCCGCGAACTCGGGGAGGAAATCCGCCGGGCCCACCCGGACGTGCGGGTGAATCTCACTCATCCCGACGTCGAGATCCACGTCGAGGTCCGACACAACCGCGCGTTCGTGTTCCGGGAGATCTGGCCTGGTCCGGGGGGCCTCCCCCTCGGCAGCCAGGGCCGCGCCCTCGCGGTGGTCCGGGACGAAGCGGGCATGGTCGCCGCCTGGATGGGGATGAAGCGCGGCTGCCGGATTGCGGTAGCGGCGTCGGATGGCGAGAGCCTCGTCGAGCCGCTCCGGAAATGGGACGTGCGGCTCAAGGTCCTGGGCCTTCCCGCGGACGGAAACCTGGGGGAGATCGTTCGCATCGCGAGGGCCGAAGCGATCTTCCTCGGGACCCGTTGGGAAACGTTCGACCCGAAAAATCGGACGCCCCTCGACGTCCCCATCTTCGAACCGGTCATCGGACTCGGCGATGAAGAGATCGGACGCCTCGCGGCTCGGATCCGATCCCCGTGAGGTCACTTGCCGAGTCGCCCGTGGCGGCTGATGCTCGGACGAATCTTTTCCGCGCCCTTGCCCTTGTGCGTCAGGCCTCGGCCTTTCTTGCCCGCGGACGTGAGGCCCCGAAACGCGCGTCCTCGGTTCCCCGGTTCGCAGATCCAATTGATCTTCGGATCGTTCCGGATCACCGGATGTTGCGGGTCCACGAGGATGACCTCGTAATACTTGTGCATCCCGTCCTCGCCGACCCAGTAGGAATTGAGGACCTCGAGATTGGGATACCGTTTCGCGGTTCGTTCCTCGGCAATCCGCTGGATCGATTTCGCCATCGTGATCTTGACGAGACCGCGCCGCTTCGGATGGCGCCCTCCCATGGGTTTCGGCCGTCGCCGGCCACCGCGTCGAACCCGCGCCCGCACCATGACATAGCCCTGCTTCGCTCGGTAGCCGAGCTCCCGGGCCCTATCGATTCGGGTCGGTCGATCGATTCGGACGAAGGCGTTGCCGCGACGCCACTCCACCATCCTCTGAAAATGGGTCTGTTCCACCACCCCGCCTCGCGGGTCCCTCCACGCCTGCTTGACGAAGGCGTACAGGTTTCGCGGACGCGCGGGGGTCTTCGCCTCGCCCTCCGGTGCAATGCTGATCTCCGGTTCCGGAGCCTTGGGTGGTTCTTCGGCCATCGCCCTACCCCCTGGATTTTCGGATTCGCCCGAAGGTACATCTCCCGACCAGGGCCGTGAAAGCGCTGCGCCAAAGACCGAGGTCTATTAAAGGGCTTGCTTGCGTCGAGCCCTTCGCGAGTCGTGGCCGCCATTTTCTCGAGCTAGCACCCGCTCATATGACTGCACGATCAGCTTGGCCGCGGGTTCGACCCCGTCCAAGGAAGACACCTCGATCCTCGATCGGAACCATCCCCAACCCTGGGTCCGAGGTGCCCGGCGAGCGAGACCCGCCGAATCCCGGAGGTCACGAGGGCCCGGAAGGATGAACACCTGGACCCGACCTTGCAGGGCCCGAATTTCCGCGAAGACCCGGTTCCGGTTGCGGCTCCGCCATGAAATCCAGTAGCGGCCCACGCGCTCTTCGACCCGATCCCGCCGGCGGATTGCCGCCGGCCGAACCCGCTCCCGTAGGCCAGCCATGATCGCCCGCGACATGCCACTCGTCCACTCTGTTCTCTCCATGTTCAACCTCCCGATTTCTCAACTGGCTTTCGCAGGATGAAGACGAATTTGAACCCGCGAAGGTAGAAATTGAAGCGGCGTGCTCGGTGCTCCCACATCGGCGATGCGGATCGGTCATGGTGCCGTACGAGGACGACGGTGTCGATCGGCTCGAACGCCTCCGAGAGAACGTTCAACAATCGAAAGCCGGCCGGAGTGTAGACCCCACCGCGGTACTCGTCTGCAATGATCCACGCGAGGATTCCTCCGGGTACCAGGACTCGACGCGCCTCGGCCGCGACCCGTCTCATCTCCTCGTAGAACCGCGGATCCCGGCACGAAATCCGTCCGAGGCACCGAGGATCGCGGCCGTACGCGATGTTGTCCGAGTACGGTGAATCGATCACGGCGAGCGCGGCGGTTTCGTCCGGCAGGGGCCAGGCCCGGGCATCCGCCCGAAGCACATCCGATCGGCGCGGGACGAGGTCGAACGAAATCGCGAGTCGACCGAGGCTGCGAGCCACGTCCCCGATCGTGCCCGAACCGGCCATCGGATCGACCACGAGTTCGCCGGGTCGGGAGTAACGCCGGACAAGATTCCCGGCGCATCGGGCCGGGGTGACGCCGTTGAACGACGCATCGCCTGCCCGCGGATGTCCGTCCGCTTGCGTCGGAAAATCCCAGCACGTGGATGCCTCGAGATCCGTCCGACCCAGCATGGCCCACGCCCCAGGGGGGACGGAAGAACGCGTGTGTAAGGAGGCGAGGGCCATGGCCTCTCCATCTCCGGCCAGGGTTATCAACGCGGACGGGAGAGGGGGATGGGTGAAAGTGAAAATCTGCCTAGGACCCTGCGAATCGCGAGGCGAGGAACCGACGGACGTCCGGGAGCCGGGAGTACGGATGCCGACGGTCCCGGATATGCAGGGCCGAACAGGCGTTCGCGAAACGCAATGCCTCGGGGACGGAATCGCCTCCGAATCGGGCGTAGACGTACGCCGCGTTAAACACGTCCCCGCATCCGGTCGGATTCTCGATCGGAACCGAGAAGGCGGGGACCTTTTCGATGCCGTCCGGAGAGATCCAGGCGGACCCGCGGTCTCCTCGGTGGATGACGACCTCTCCGGCGCCCATCGCGCAGATTCGGCGGGCGGCCTCGAACGGGGACCGGCCTCCTCCGAGCGCCGACACTTCGACCTCGTTCCCGAAGAACGTGTCCACGAAGGGCAGGGCCATGCGGGCCGCGCGAATCCGCGCCGGTGTCCAACCGAAGGGGTCCGTGGACATGTCCAGCGAGGTGCCCACCCCCGCGCGTCGGGCCCGGGACAGCATGAGGGCGGTCGGCCGACCCATCAGTCGGGGCGTCCACCAAAAGCCCGCCCGGTGAAGGTGATCGAAGCGATTCAGAATTTTCGCTGGGATGTCCCGGAGGCGCAGTTCGCCGTTCGCGCCTAGCGACGTGATCAGAGCCCGTCCGCCGCCGGTCCACGACAGCGCGACCGTCGCGCCCGTGGGATGTGCAGCGTCGGTGCGGACCATCGCGCGCACTCCTTGTTGGCGGTAGGCCTCCCGGAGAAGGTCGGCATTCGCATCGCGTCCAAGGACGCCCACGAACGTGGTCTTCGCACCGAGCCGCGCGATCTGGAGGGCGAAATTCGTCGCGTTCCCTCCCGGCAGAGTCTCGAAGGCGGCGATGTGGCCTTGGAAGTCTCCGCGAGGAAGAGGCCGCATCGGTGGTGTGATACGATCGACGATCGCGTCTCCCACCGCGACCACGCGGCAGATGCGACGGGCCATCCCTCACGCCTTCCAGAGTCCCTGACGCTTCAATTCTTCGACGACGAACTTGTAATCCGCCGGACGTCCGCAGTTCGGACAAAACAGACTGCCGTGCGCGTCGCGCACGGGATTGGACCCCTCCCATCCGCAGAACCGGCAGAGGGCGTCCGTGACGGCCATGATGGACCTCAGAAGAAATCTTCGAGCGTGAGCTTCTTCTCCGCCCGGCGGGGTCTTTCCGAAGGAGACGCGTCCTCCGGAAAATCACCACTGTCCAGGGATTTCTGCTGCGCGGGCTGCGTCCCGGTGAACAACGCCTTTTCGTCCCAACCGTAGACCTCCGTGATGTACGCGAGGGTCTGCGCGACCCGCCGAGCATAGTATTCCCAGTCCGGGCGCTTGTCGAAGGGGCGGCCGGACACGTAGGGCTCAACTTCCATCGGGCTCTTCTTCGAGTCCGTCACGATCCACGAGACCTTCATTCCGGGCATGAACTCCTCGCCCATCTCCTCGAGCTTCCGGGCCGCAATCACGTTGCTCATCGAGTTCGGGTTCACGTAGCGGTTCTCTTCCTTCACGGTACGGGAGATCACGAGCATCTCGATCGGGTCTTTGTCCGGATCTTCGAGTGGCGGGCTCCCGGATCGGACCTCCGAGACGATCTGTTTCGCGAGCGCGATCGATCCCTCCTGGTCGCGGTCCAGGATCCGATCGAAGACCCGGCTCTGGGCGTCGCTCTGGAGGTCGAACGCGTCCGTCCGTCGGATCTCGTACCCGCGCACGACCATCTGGCTCCGGAGCTCCTCCGGCCACGCGACCTTGCCGGCGTACCGCTTCTTGCGCCCGTGGCTGAAGAGGGTTTCGTAGATTTTGTCCACCTCCATCGAGATCCGGCCGCGGGAGAACCGCTCCGCCGTCTTCTTGGCGAAGTCCAGCGACGCGTCGAGGCCGGGCGACGGGGACTGGAAGAACACGGAGTCTGTGTCCGCGTACACGACTTTCACGCCCTCGGCTTCGAGCTCCCCGATGATCCCCTTGATGCGATCGCGCGCGAAGGCGGTGATCGACGCGCCGACCTTCGGGTCGTTGAACCGGTAGAAGGAAGAGGCGAGGACTCCGTAGAACGCGTTCATGAGGACCTTGATCGCGGCCTGCAGGCCTTCGTAGAACTCCTTCATCTGGGGGTCCGTCGCGGCCTTCTGCTTCGTCCGGACGTCCTGGCGGTCCTTCATCAGGTTCGCGAGGATGACCGGGAGGAGACCCTTCTTCACCTCCGCCGGGAGGAACTTGGCCCCGGTCGGGCTCACGATCGTGCCGTTCGGCGAGACCGTCGTAAAGCAGATGTTGTTCTCAATGATCAGGGACGGGTACATGGCCCGGAAGTCGAGGGAGATGACCCACTCGTACAGCCCGGGCTGCAAGCTGTGCACGTAGCCGCCCTCGATCTGTTCGACGCGGCCGCCACGCATCTTCATCATCGGCACCGCGACCTTCGCGCGGTCCGCGGCCCGGATCAGGATCGAGTCGATAAGGTTCGACGTGCGGCCATGGAGCACGTCCTCGAGCGGAAGCTTGCTCACCGCCGCGAGGTCGAGGGTCTTCTCGATCCGGCGCACCCGCTCCAAGATCCGGAGGGAGAGTTCGGCGTCCTGGATGCAATAACGGATTACCTTGTCCCGGTCCGCCTCCCATTCCTCGTCGATCCGCCGACGCTGCAGTTCGTGCTTGCCCTCTCCGAGGAGGTGCTTCGCCACGTAGTCGAGGGTCTCCTGCTTCGGTCGCATCTCCGCCCGAACGGCCCACCACACGTCGGTCAGGATCCGCCCGTCGAGCCGCCAGAACCGCTCGCCGAGGTGGAAGAACGTGGA
>WNGG01001062.1_pt1 | contig 32764 bp, 26 predicted proteins | sample 5400661 | NCBI WGS metagenome assembly WNGG01 (sample SAMN13153372, study PRJNA577476) | soil metagenome | isolation source: 100 cm soil or saprolite under Garry oak tree replicate 1 | place: USA:California | collected 2016-06-15
GAATGAACACTTGCAGAAAAAGGGGAGGGGGGTAGGGTGCTAGAAAGCGGGGCATCTACAGTGTTAAAGTTCTAACCGGACGCAAACTGGAAGGAGCACCGCAATGATCCGCCGAGATTTCGTCAAGAGTTCGCTGGCCATGGCCGCATTCGCGGCAGGTAGCGCCAGTAGCGAAGGATTGGCCGCATCGCCTCGCCTTGCCGAGAGCACGCCTTTCCCCCAAGCGCCAGGGCTCACGAAATATGTCTCCGAATTCATCGTCAATACGAAATATGGCGATATTCCCGCCGGCGTTCTGGAATTGGGCCGCAAGTCCATTCTGGACGGCTTTGGACTGGCGTTGGCGGGCTCGGCGTCGGTGATGGCGCCCCTCGTCCACCAATACCTGCAGGGGCTTGGAGTAAGCGGCAAGGCCGCCATTATCGGATCGGGCATGAAGGCGCCGGCACGGTTTGCTGCCTTTGCGAATGGCGTTTCCATTCACGCCGACGATTTCGACGATACGCAGCTTGCCGTGGCCAAGGATCGCGTCTACGGCTTGCTGACCCATCCGAGCGTCACTACACTCACTCCCGCCTTCGCCATCTGCGAGCTCACCCAGCGCTCCGGCAAGGAATTCATGCTGGCGTATCACCTTGGCGTGGAAGTCGAATCCAAAATCGCGGAAGCAATCGATCCCCGCCACTACAATGACGGATTTCATTCCACCGGCACCTGCGGCTCGTTTGGCAGCGCGGCGGCCTGCGCCAAGTTGCGCGGCCTTGATGCGCAGAAGACCGCCTATGCCCTGGGCGTGGCGGCGGCAGAGGGCGGAGGCTTGCGCGACAATTTCGGCTCCATGACCAAACCCTTCCACGCCGGGCACGCCGCTGAGAACGGCACCGTGGCCGTGGATCTTGCGGCGCTGGGTTGGACCGCTGCTCCCGACATCCTGGAAGGAGCGCTCGGTTTCTTTCAGGCTGCCGGCGGCGGATTCGATCCGGGTTCCATCGTGAACCGGCTCGGCAACCCGTGGACCTTTGCCTCTCCCGGAGTTTCCATCAAGCCATTTCCTTCCGGCTCCTTGACGCATCCGGCGATGGGCGAAATGCTGGGGTTGATCCGCAAATACGACCTCAAGCCCGCAGACGTGGAGAAAATCGATATCGGCACGAGCCACAACCTCACCACCACGCTGTATCACCACCAACCGATGACCGGGCTGCAGGCCAAGTTCAGCATGGAATTTGGCTTGAGCATCCTGCTTCTCGACCGCAAAGCCGGCTTGAATGAATATACGGACGCCGTGGTTCAGCGGCCCGATGTTCAGGAGATGATCAAGCGCGTGAACTTCTATGTCGATCCGGAAGCGGAGGCGGCGGGCTACGATAAAATGACCAGCATCCTGAAAGTGCACCTGAAAGACGGCAGAGTCATTCCCGGGCGCGCCGATTTTGCCAAAGGCAGCCCGGCGAATCCCATGAGCTTCGAGGAAGTAGCCGATAAATTCAGGGGCTGCGCGGAATTCGCGAAATGGCCGAAGGAAAAGGCCGAAGGGTTTGCTAACCTCCTAATGTGCACTGCCCAGCCAGTGTCATTCCGAGGAGTCCGCGCCTTTCCCGCGCAAGTCCACGTAACTGGAGTTGCGCGGCAACAAAGCGCGGACGACGAGGAATCTGCTTTTTGACATGACCGCCGCCTCTTCCAAAAGCTACAAAATCGCCGCCATTCCCGGCGATGGCATTGGCAAGGAAGTAGTGCCGGAAGGCATTCGCGTGGCCGAGGCCGCGGCGCGCCGCTTCGGTTTTTCGCTCTCCTGGAAAGAGTTCGACTGGAGTTGCGAGCGCTGCCGGAAGACGGACTCGAACAACTCCGGCCCTTCGATGCGATTTTTCTGGGCGCGGTAGGCCACCCGAGCGTGGCCGATCACGTCTCGTTGTGGGGCCTGCTGATTCCGATTCGCCGCCAGTTCCAGCAGTACGCCAACGTCCGGCCTGTGCGCCTGCTTCCGGGCATCGAGCCCGCGGTAAAGAATTTTGCTCCCGGCCAGATCGATTTCTGCGTGGTGCGCGAAAATAATGAAGGCGAGTACTCCAATATCGGCGGGCGGCTCTATTCCGGCACGGAAGACGAATTTGCCGTCCAGCAGTCCGTCTTCACGCGCCGCGGCTGCGACCGCATTATTCGTTATGCATTCGAGATGGCCAAGGCACGGCGGCGCCACGTCACTTCAGCGACGAAGTCAAACGGCATCATCTACACCATGCCTTTTTGGGATGAACGGTTCGCCGCCGTTGCGAAAGAATATCCGGACATCCGTACCGACCAGTTTCATATTGATATTCTGAGCGCCCATTTTGTGCGGCATCCGGACTGGTTTGACGTGGTGGTGGGTTCCAACATCGGCCAAATCTGGTCCGGCGCCATGATGTTGCAGCATCTGGGCGAATCTTCTGCTTCCAGCGCGATCGAGCGCGCCATCGACAAAGTTCTAGCGGGGGCCGGTCCGCGCACCGCTGATATCGGCGGCAAAGCGCGGACGAAGGAAGTGGGCGAGGCTATCGCATCGGAAGTAAAAGCTTAGAGGGGCGGCTCAGAAGGGAATCTTACGCTCCGAGTCCCGGCGCATCCCACGGGCACGCGGGATGCGTGGGCTGCGTACGAATATCGCCGCGAGATCGCTGCGCGGCTAGGGATTGTTGCTGGGATTCTTGCTCAGGCGACGGAAGTAATCCGCCACTGAGTCTTGATATCCCGCCGGAACTGGCTGCGAATCGCCGCTGCGAATCTGCCCGGCCTCGCTGTCGTCCTCTTGCCGGCGCAGCCGCAGTTCGAGCTTATCCACGCTGGTGAGCACCTGGTCGTGCAGCTCCTCGAGCATGGCCGGATTTCCCGGGAAGCGGCTGGGATCGAGGCGTTGCATCTCGCGAATCAATTCCTGCAGGTCAGCCAACGGAGCCGGCTGTCCCTGGAAGTTCTGGCGCAGCGCGTTCAACTCGCGCATGGCTTCCTGGTAAGCGCGTTGAATTTCCTCCGGCGTAGACGGCACGGGCTGCGTTTCGCGTCCCTGCGGCCAATAACCTCCGGTATCGCCGCCGTACCACTGGCGATTGATTGGACCGTAGCCGCCGGCCCAGGTACCTCCGCGCGGGCCGCCAATTGGCCCTCCGTTCGGGCCGCCATTCGGTGAGCCTGGCGAACTGTTGCCTCCGGCTGTCTGGCTGTTGCCTTGTCCCGACTGACCAGCCTGACCGGGTTGGCCGTTCGGATTTCTGCCAAGCTGATCTGCTTGCCGCTGCCCCGGTTGCCCCTGCTGGCCCGGCTGCCCGTTGCGGCCGGCGGCATTGCTCATGCCGCGCGCCAGGGCTTCCATTTGGTTGCGAAGCCGCTCGATTTGATTGAGGGCTTCCTGCGGATTTTGCTGCTGGCGGTTGAAGGCTTGTTGCGCCTGATGCAATTGATCATCCAGGCGCTGCATGCCATTGGGGATGGTTGTATCCCTGCCATTTTGGGTGGGATCGATTCCGCGGCGAATCCAGTCCGCACTCTTCTTCACGCGGTTCTGCAGGTCATCCTGCTCCATGCCGCCGAGGGCTTCGCGCAATTTGCCGGCGGAATTCGGCTGCGTGCCGCCGAGGCCCCGAGCGGCCTCCTGCATCTGCTTTTCGAGCCGGCCGAGCGCGTCGGCGGTCTGTTGACGATCGTCAGCGAGCTTGGATTGCTCGCCGCTCTGATTTAGGCCATCCGCCGTATTGCCGTGGGCAAACATCTGCCGCATGCGCGCTTCCTGATCCTGCTCCTCTTTTTGAAGCCGGTCCGCTTCGCGGGCCATCGCGTCCATCTGCTGGGACGCTTCTCGCTGCTGGAGCCCGCTCAGCAGGTTGGAAGCTTCCTGCAAGCGCTCGGCGGCACGGCGCGCCGCGGCATCATTTTGCTGACCCTGCGAAGCCGCGCGGGCCATATCCTCCTGAGCCTGGCGCAATCGATCGAGAGCTTCCTGCATGCGGTTATCAGCGGATGCCTGGCCGTTCGGCGCGCCATTCGCTCCCTGCTGGCCATTTGCGCCGGCGCGGCCACTCTGCGATTGTCCGCCTTGCTGGCCGCTTTGCTGCTGCCCGCCCTGCTGATTGGCCTGCTGATTGCCCTGCTGCTGTTGCCGGTTGCGGAGTTGTTCCAACTGCCGCTGCAGTTCTTCGACCTCGCGCCGCAGCATCTCTTCCTGCCAGCGCTGCTGAAAGCTCTGATTGTTGCGTTGCTGCTGCGCCAGTTCTTCCTGACGACGAGCCAACTGTTCCAGCTTTTGCAGCGCTTCATCAATTTCCTGCGCGCGCTGGTTTGCGGAATTGGCTGTTTGGCCGGTCTCGTACTGGTTCTTCTCCGTATCCAGTTCGAGGTCGAAGAGGCTGGAGAGATCGCGGCCCGCTGCGCCAGCCCCGCCCCCGCCTCCTCTCGCTCCGAATGCCACCTGAATCTCCCGGAAGGTGGCTTCGGCGCGAAGCAGGTGCTGCAGCGCCTTCTGTTCCTCGGGCAGCGCGTCGCTCCACTTCTGCTGCTGCAACTTTTCCGCGGCGGGAGCCATGGCTGCTGCGGCCGCGGTCATGTCCTTCTCAAAATCGCTGAACTCCTGATTCGCGTCGCTCAGCTCCCGCCGTTGCAGGCGGCCGGCCAGCGAGAGGGCTTGATCGCGGAGCTTGGCCTGCACCCCGGAGAGGAATTTGCCATTTTCCGCGGATTCCTGTTTCGAGGGTTTCTTGTCGTTATCACCCTTCTGCTTGAAGGTTGCGGCGATGATCTCCTTTTCGCGCTGCGAAATGTCGGTCTGATCGCCTTGGCCGAAGCTTCCTCCACCGCCCATTCCGCCGCCTGCCTGTTGCGATTGCGAGAATTGGCGCTCGAAGGGATCAGCCTGGATGAAGTACATATCGGTGCGTGATTCGGAGCGGGCATCCTTGGCGGTCGCGTAGACGCTGACCACATCGCCGGGCACGAGCTTGAAATCCTCGAGCGACAGGACCGTAGAGTTGTCCACCTGTTTGGCGCCACTTTCCTTCAGCATGCTGACGGTTTTTTCGTCGCCGCCATTGACGGAATAATGCACGGCGACATCGTGGAGACCAAACTCGCCGTCGGCATTCACCGTGACGGTAACTTCCTCGATGGGGCTGGCGCGGTAATCGCCGCCGGGCTTGAGGAGGCGAACTTCCGGCGGATTTGCCTTGCGGGCCTCGATAAAGAAGTCGTCGGAGACGCGCAGAGTCTCGCCCTGTTCGTTGGCGGCCACGTGATACTGCCCATCCTTATCGATGTGCACTGTGCCCTTGTACACATTGCCGTCGCCGCCCCCCAACTTGACTTGCTTATCGTCAAGGATGAGGCTGCCGCTGCGCATCGGTCGATCCATGAGGATTTCCAGGTCGGCGTCGGTGCCTTCCACGGCGCGCAGATCGCCACCGTGTTCTTCGACCTGGTTCTTCAGCCCCGTCCAGGAGGGAAAGCGGTAGGTCACGCGAATTTGCTTTACCGTGGGCAGATCAACCACCTTCAGATTGAAATGTCGCGATAGCAGCGGGCCTGCCTCGACGTAATATTCGACGCCCTCGGGCAAACCCGCGAACAGGAATTGGAATCCCGAGCCTCCCGGCTGCGGCTGCATGGCTACCTGCTCCCATTTTGAGGTGCTCTGGAAGCGCGCGTAGAGACGCGCATTATTCGTCTGCAGGCCGGCCAATTGGGCGGTAATCAGCTGGTCGGAATTGCGTCGAACTGCGGCGTCCCCCGGCGACACCCGCAATTCATAGAGAGGGCCGGCGACGTGCCCGGCGCCGGTCCATATCAGTGCGGCACCATGGCCGAGGTAGCCAGGCCCGGCAAGCACCAGCCACACCAGCACTCCCAGGGAAGCCAAACCAATCGCCAGCGATGCCAGCAGCGTCGTGTCTGGAACGAGTTGCTTTGCCTCAGCGCTGTGCGAAATGCCCAGAGTGTCGGCGGCCAGCAGGTCGATGAATGGCTCTTTCTTCGCCGCATCCCGCTCGGCATAAGTCACCAGCCGTTGCTCGAACTGCGGAAAGACGCTTTCAGCCTTACCGGCGGCGCGGCGCGGATTGAGTCCATATAATGGAAGGGCCAAGCCAAACCCAATCGCCAAAGCGAGCGAGAGCAGCAGCACGACGCGCGAGCCCGTCAAAGTCCATGAGGCGAAGGCGAAGTGATTGGCAACCAGGACGAGAATGACCGTCAAGGCGAGGGCAGCCGACGTAAAGATCGCGGTTCCCCGCAGCACGGCGCCAATGCGCAAGCGCCTCTGCAATAGCTTGATATAGGAGTCCAGGTAGTCCCGAGTATTCATGGCTGCTCCCGCGACATCGTCAAATATTGACTCGAAAGCAGGGATTCCGCAATGGCCGCCAGTAACAATAGGAGCACGGCATACCACCAGAGGCTGTAGGGCTTTTTCTGGTCTTGCGCCACAGTGCCGCTGGAGGCCTCCTGAGCCGCATTGCCCGCGGTTCCCATCCAAAGTGCCAGGACGTCCTTGGGGATCACGTCGAGGTCGGATTCGCGCCGGTCCGCATTCACCCCGACCAGATCCTCCCGCCCGCTGGCCAGGCGGAGTCGATAAAAACCCGCCCGGGTGAGCTGGAACGATTGCGCGGCGGTGGCCTCTTTAAGAGAAAGCGGCCGCTTGCCATCCGGATCGATGACTTCCACTCCTACAGACTGCTCCTTGGCCGTGCGGAGTTCAAGGAAAGAATCCACGATTCGCGACCCGGCGCGCGTTTCCATTCCCGAAAGGTAGCGGGCCGTCTGATCGACAAAAGGAATAAAAACCGGGTGCAGGGGGAAATCGTTGGTGAAGTTGTCCAGGCCCGAAGCGAACAAGAGCGCCCGGCCTTCCCCTATCTTTTTTTCCAGCAGCAAGGGCGTCTGGTCGGTCAAGCGGGCGGCCACGCGCGCATCCGTTCCGGCTACGCGCACGGCGAAATAGAATTTCACGCCGGTCCAGCGGTTGGCTTTCTGGACGGACGGATATGAGGGGTCCATCTCTCCCACGGTTAGGAAGCGCGCGCCTTCACGGGAGTAGTAGCGGGAATCGGTGATCGTATCGCCGAAGATGGGGATGCGCGGATGGCGCGCCGCGGAAGTGCCCGCCGCTATGAACACGCTGCCGCCGGCTTTGACGTAGTTCGTGAGCGCATTCTCAAATGAGGCGGGCAGCGACGCCACGTCGGAGAGGACAACGAAGTCGTGGCCGGCGGGCTGCACGCTTGCCACGCGGTCCACGGTTACCGTCTCCAGATTGAAGGCAGATTCAGCGGCGGAGGTCAGCGCGGCGCGAAAGTAAAGCGGCGAGCGCGTGTCGTTCGATTCGTAGACAAAAAGCACTTTGCGAGGGTCGGAGCGCTTCACCGCAAAGAGACTGGCATCATCGGCGGGCAGGGAATCCGCGGAGTCAATGCGCACCTCGCAACGCGTAAGGCCGTAGGGAACGTCGAGAGAAGAAAACTCCACGCTGGCCCGCCCCTCGGCCGGAACGTCCGCCGTTTGCGTGGCGATGGTCTTTCCGTTTACCACCAGCGAAACGGTCCTTTTCGCCGCCGGCGTGTGATAGCCGGAGATCACCGCCTGCACGCGCGATTTCTTGGGATCGAACACTTCGCCCGGAGCGCTGACGCTTTCCACCGTCCAATTCGGTTCGGGGCCTCTGGCTTGCGGGTGCGGCACCAGGGAGACATTTGCGGGGAGCGCCATTTCCGCGAAACTCGCGGGCATGGCGCTTCGCTGCATGTCGCTGAACAGGTGCAACTCGATGGGCGTATGCAGCGTCTCGGCCATGGAACGCAGGGTGCCCGCGAGTTCGCCAAAGCTCGCTCGCGTATCTCCGGGCTGAATGCTGTTCACGGCGGAGCGAAGCACGCCGGAATCCTGCGTCGACTCGGTCAGCACGTGGACTTGAGAGCCCAGCGCCATTATCTGTGCGCGCTCGGAAGGCTTGCGCGTTTCGAGGAACGCCAGAGCGTCACGCTTGGCGTCCGCCAAGTGCGTTCCCGCGCGCATGCTGAAAGAGTCATCAATGACGAGCAAGTCCAGCTTCTCACCGCTCATGCTCGCAGCGGAGCGCTCGATGAAGGGATTCGCAAAGGCCAGCGCCAGCAGCAGAATCACCGTCAGCCGGAATGCGAGCAGAAGCAGATAGCGCAAGCGGCGGTGCTTGATGGAGCTTTGTGTGCGCCGCTCAAAGAACATCAACGAGCTGAAGGGAAGAGGGGTGGTTCTGTGGCGCCGCAGGAGATGAAGATAGATTGGCAATCCCACAGCCGCCGCACCGGCAAGAAACCACGGCGCCAGAAAACCCATCAACGTCTCCTTTGACGAAGCGTCAGGTACTCCCGCAACGCTCCGTCGAGTGGACGGTCCGTAACGAGCAGGTGATAATCCATGCCCGCGGCGCGCGTGCGGTCCTTCAATTGCGTGATGTGAGATTGCACCTTGGTGCGATATTCTTCGCGACCGTACTCGGGCGTCACTTCCAGGCTCTCCTGAGTCTCCATATCAATCAGCAAGACCGGCTCGTCGAGCTCAGGCTTCAGTTCCTGGGGGTCGAGCACGTGGAAGAGTACAACTTCGTTTCCGTGGTAGCGCAGCGGCTCGATGGTGCGGACGATGGTCTCCGGGGACTCGAAGAAATCCGAGATCACCACCACCATGCCGCGCTTGCGCAAGAAATTCTGGAAGTGGAGCAGGGGTTTCGCGTAATTGGTGCGCGCGCGGGGCTCGGCATTTTCCAGGCCGCTCAGCAAGCGGTAAAGCTGACCCTGGCGGGTGGAAGCGCGGATATAGGTGCGCACTTCATCGTCAAAAACGATCAGTCCGGCGGCGTCGCGTTGAGTCTGCGTCGTGAGGTAAAAGAGCGAGGCCGCAACGAAGCGCGCGTAATCCATTTTGGTAATCTTGTGCGACGAATAGTTCATGGAGCTGCTGGCATCGAGGAGAACGGTCAGCAGCGTGTTCGTTTCGCCGCGGTAGCGTTTCAGGTAGGCGCGTTCAGTTCGCGCAAAGACGTTCCAATCGACGTGACGCAGGTCGTCGCCGGGGCTGTAAGCGCGATATTCGGCGAACTCCTGGCTGAAACCGAAATCGGGCGAGCGATGCAGGCCGGCGACGAATCCGTCGACGACCGTTTTGGCCACCAAATCCAGGCCCGAAATTCCCGCTAGAACTGCTGGATCGAGATATCGCTGCACGTCAGGCTCCCGATGGCGGCGGGAACGACTCGAGCAATCGATGCAGGATCTGGTCCGAATCGACGCGATCGGATTCCGCGTGGAAGTTCAGCAAGATACGATGGCGCAGAACAGGGATGGCCAGCGACGTGATGTCATCGTAGGTCACGTGATAGCGGCGGCGCGCCAGGGCACGCGCCTTTGCCGCCAGCACGATGAATTGCGCGGCGCGCACGCTGGCTCCGTAGTTGACGTATTTCACGACAAAATCGGGCGCCTGACCGCTGTGGTGCCGTGTCGCGCGAACCAAGTCCACCACGTAGCGCGCCAGCGTATCGGCGATGGGCACCATGCGCACCAGTTGCTGGAAATCCAGAATCTCTTCCGCATTGGTGACCGCCTCCACGTGCGCCACGCGTGTCGCCGTTGTCAGGTCCACCACCATGATCTCATGTTCGGCGCTGAGATAATCCAGCACGGTATTAAACAGGAAGCGGTCGAGTTGCGCTTCCGGCAGCGGATAAGTGCCTTCGAGCTCGATGGGGTTCTGCGTGGCCAGCACGAAAAAGGGAGAAGGCAGCTGGTAGTGATTCCCTCGAACCGTGCAGGAAAGCTCCTGCATGGCTTCCAGCAGGGCGGCCTGAGTCTTGGGCGGCGTGCGGTTGATCTCGTCGGCCAGCACGATATTTCCAAAGATCGGACCGGGAACGAAGGTCCATCGCCGATGACCCGTAGTGGGGTCCTCTTCAATGATGTCCGTCCCGGTGATATCGGAGGGCATCAAGTCCGGCGTAAATTGGATGCGACGGAAGACCAGACCGAGCGTCTGGGCGATGGTGCGAACCATGAGGGTCTTGGCCGTGCCGGGAAGCCCAGTGATGAGACAATGGCCGCCGACGAACAAGGCGGTGAGAATCTGATCCAGCACTTCTTCCTGGCCGACGATGACTTGCCGAACCTGAGCGAGAATATTGTCACGCACGGATTGAAAACGTTCGACGCGCCTTTTCAGTTCTACCGAGTCCAGATTCAGTTCAGCGAGCGTGGCCACTGTTCATTTTCCTTTCTGGGAGTCCTCGAGCTGTAAGAGCAATTTCTGAGCCGGGCGATAACCGGGCGCGGCCTCCAGCGACGAAAGCAGATGATTGCGCGCTTGATCCTGTTCGCCCGCAGCGAAGTAAGCGCGAGCTACGTCGAATTGCGCCGAGGCCTGATCCAAGGGGTGCATGGCCAGAACGGCATTGCACTCGCGTACGTCGGCAGCCGGATTGTTCTGATCAAACCACAAGTCGCAAAGCTTGCGGTGCAGCTCTTCGTCCATGGGATAAATATAGTTGATGCGTTCCAGGGCCGCGGCACCCTCTTTGGGATCCCCGATTTCCTGCTCCAGCGAAGCGAGTTCTTTTAGCACCTCCGGGCTGCGCCCGCCAATCTTTTCATATTCGGTGAGCACTTGGGCAGCCGCTTTCTTGTCTCCTTTGGCCAAATGCGCTTCGGCGAGAAACTCGTAGGGATTGGCACCTTCTACGTAATCGGGATACATCTGGCGCACGGCGTCGCCTTTCTGCAGCACTTCGTCCCAGTTTTTATTCTTGGCGGCTTCGGCCAGCTCTTTGAGACGATTGCGCCATTCGTCGAAGGAAGCGGCGGTCTTGCCGAGGTCCTTGTACAGCCACTCCAGAAACTGCTTGTCGAACTCTTCCGGAGACATTCCGAGATTCTGCTGTATGGCCTCGGGCGTGGTCTTGAGCTGGGCATAGGAGTGCACCATGTCCAGAATCTTGTCGTCGCCCCAGCGGTCTTTGATGTAATCCAGAATGCGCCCGGCCTGGAAATAGGAGACGATCACCTGGCTCGGATATTCGGGCCGGATAAAACCGCGATCGAGGTCGGCGACCGGCAGCAATTTCTTATCGCGAATGGCAATCAGAATTTCGGGCGAGACGCGGTCGCCCCATTCGGGCGAGACGTTCGTTTCCTCGTGTACCGCGAGCCCCTCGGTAAACCAACGGGGCACACGAGAATTCGTAGCGGTGAGAATGAAGACGTGACTCATTTCATGCCATAAGGTTTGGCCCCAGTGATAGGTGCCGGGCGGGCGGCCGGAGGGGCTATCCAGCGCCACCACTTCGCCGAAGGTGACACCCAACGCGCCCAGGCCCGGCATTCCCAGCGTGCGCACAGCGAAGTCTTCATGATCCGGATAGAGCTCCACTTGCACCGGCCCGGGAAGCTTCATCTTATATTTCTTTTCGTACGTGGCAATGGAGCGCTTCACCTCGGCGCGGACGTACGGCAGCAGCAGCTCCGCTTCTTTTTTGTGCAGCTTGATGATAGTGGTGTCATCTTTGAAGGTAAGAAAGTTCTTGTAACTGTCCAGCAGGCGGAGACTGTTTACCGTGGCCGCGTCCCTATAACCGTTGTCGTAGCACAACTCCAATTGTCGAAGAGGTTCGTCCTCCTGCCCGAAGCGCATCAGCTGGATGCCCAATTCCGAGCGCGCCGACCACAACCGGGGATCGGCTTCGATCGCCTTACGGTAGTAGGCCACGCTATCGTTGAACCGCATGTTGAGTACCAGATGGTGTGCCACGAGGGCGTAGGCTCCGCCGTACGTCGGATTCACCTGCCGCACTTTCGCCAGCCAGCTATCCGGAGAGCGGTCCGCGAGCACTTCGATGGCGGCGTGAATGGCCATGGCGTCCAGGGCTTCGGCCGAAATCTTCAGTGCCTCGTCAGCTTCCGCCGCGGCGGCTTTGGTATCGGAATCTTCCAGCGCCAGATTGGCCATCAGTTCGTGCGCTTCGACGAGCTTGGGATCGAGTTTGATCGTTTTTTTCGCCTCTTCGACGGCTTTGTTGTCGAAGCCGTCGGCGCTCACCAGAGCCAGTCCAAGATAGGCCTGCGCGTTTTTGGGATCGCGCTGGATGGCCTCCTGGAAGAGATCGGCGGCGTCCTTATTATTAAAGCGCTCGTGCAGCAGTCGTCCCCAGCGGACCCGGTAGTTCGCGTTTGCCGGCGACTGCGCGACCGCAGTGCGAAATTCGTTGTTCGCCTCCTGATACATATCCAGGCCCCAGAAAGCTTCGGCGCGAATGGCAGGTTCGCGGGCCTGGGTCAGCGACTCAAAGCATGTGTTCGCCTGATCATTATGCCCATGCTTGCGCAGGGCCTGGCATTCTTCGGGCGTGGCCGCGCGGGCGAAGCTCGCGCCGCTGAGGGCAGCCGCCAGCGCCGCAGCCAAAACCGAGGCTCGGGTCTTTCTGTTCACTTCTCGAGCTCCTGCTGTACGCGGGCCAGTTCCACCAGAGCGGCCGTAAGCTGGTTTTTGTATTCGTCTTCGGGCATGGCCGCTTTTTCGTATTTTAGTTTGTCGATCTTTTGTTCGAGCGCTTCTTTCTTGGCCAGCAAGTCGCGCTTGGCGGGATCGGCCGCTGCTCTCTGAGCTTCGCCGATGCGCACCAGGGTGAAGGTCGAGAGGAGCAGCCCTTCGTTGCTCTCCGCTGCGGGCGCCCGCACCGGATCGGCTTTGCCGGTGTCCTCGAATTGAGGATGCTCGGTGGCCAGCCGCTTCTGGGACTCGTAGAACTCCGCTGTTTTGCGTTCCGCGTATTGAAACGCTTCGAGCGCGCTGATGGCTTCATTTTTATCCACATCGGTCGCTGGATCGCGGAGCGCCTCGATCCAATACCGTGCGAAGACCGTGGCATTCTTTTCCGTGCCGCTCTTCGTTGCCGTGATGATCGCCCGGCCTGATTTCTTGAGGGCCGGCACGGAACCTCCACTGGCGCTGGTCGTGTTGACGATCAGCTGCCGCTTAGCGGCGATCTTGTCACACAGACTCGCCAGCTCGGTTCCAGAAATGTCCGGACCGGGCAGATTGAATTTATACTCGGCGCCATCGAAAGAGCCGTGGCCGATGAGAACGACCACCAGATCGTCTTCGGCTTTAGCCTCGCGCGCCAGCGTGGCAAAAATTTCGTTGATGTGGGCGCGTGTGGCATCCTTTCCTGAGAGGGTATAGACGCGAAGGGTGCCGCCGGAATCCTTGAGCAGCTTATCCAGATCGCTGGCCAAACCCTCGAAGCGCTGCTCGTAATCGCGCTCGCCGCCCAGTCCGGCGATGGTGACGTAGTACGTGGCTGCACGAGCGCTCAGGCCCGACAGGAACATGCAAAGCAAGCCCAAGCCGACCCGCAAGCGCGTGTTCACACGAGCCCCCACTTCCGGCGCAGAAGCCATTCCGATGACGGCAGCAGCAGAATCAAAATAAAGATCACCGGCATATTCCAAAGGTCCTTGGCCTCGCGAATCGTGATGCCGGCCTCGGAATAGGGAATTTCGTTGGCGAGCTTGGCGAGCTCCTGCGGCTGCCAATAGCGTCCTCCGGTTTGCGAAGAGAGCTTTTCGAGCAGTTCCCGATTCTGCTCGGTATGGAAGTTCTCCGCCACGCCATCGATGCGCTGGAACATCAGGGTATCGCGGCCCACGTCTTCATCGCCGCGCTTCGCCGATATCTCGACGGTGTAAGTGCCCGGTTTCTCCGCGGCCCATTCGGCGTTGAAAATGCCCGGGGAGTTTGGATCAGGGGTCATCTCCACGAGCGAGGCCGTGTTTTGCGGACCGAGGAAATGGGCCTCCACGCGCGCATCGCCCAGCGGCATGTATTTCTTGTCGCGAACGTCGGCGGATACGCGCACATGGCCATCATCAAACAGCATGGGATTGGGAAGCGAGGAGTACACTCGCCCCGGCGAATCCGAGACCAGCCAGCGCAGCAGTTGCTGCCAGAGTTCTTCCTGCGATTTGTCTTCGACCGGCAGCAGCATGCGCCAGTGCCACGTGGAAGAAGTGGCCATGATTGCCGTGCGCCCGCGCCCATAATTTTCCGTGGCCAAAAGCGGCAGGTTGCGGCTGCCAACTTTTGTTTCGACCAGCACTGCGGCGCCAGGCTTTGGTGTCCCGATTTCCTCGTAGTCCATCAGGGGAGGCAGCTTCTTCCAGCGATCAATGTTTTTCGCCGGATCTTCCAGCAGGCGGCAAATAATGCTTTCCGCTCCTGCCGGCGTAAGCTCCACGGTGGGTTGATCACGATGGAAGGTGCCCTTGCGATTTGGAAGCACGACCGGCAGCAGGTCCGCCATTGACGATACGCCCCAAGCTCCGTCTGCCAGCGCGTAACGTCCCCCGAGCAGCAGCAGCCCGCCGCCGCGACGGTCGACGAACTCCTTGATCAACTCCTGCTGTTCCGGCGTGAAGTAATTCGCCTCGACCGAGCCGATGATAATGCCTTGATAGGGAAAGAGGTCCTCGACCTTGTTCGGAAATCCCTCCGCGAGCTCCTTGGGATCCGCGATTCCTTGCCGATAGATTTTATTTTCGCTGGTGCGCATCATGGAAGAGATTTGCACGATGCGATCGTTGTCTTCCGCGCGGCGTATGAACTTGTACTCCCAGCGCGGTTCACCCTCTATATAAAGGATGCGCCGCTTTTCCGACCTGACGTCCACGAGCCGGGTGAGCGCGTTGTTGGCGCGGTTTTCCTCGCCGGGAAGAGGGTCGATGGAAAAGGAAAGAGGCTTGGCTCCCGCCGCGCCGGCATTGAACAGCAGGCTCTCCGTTTGGATATTGCCGTCGGGACCGAAGGTTATCTCGCGGGTTGTTAGCACCTTCGCGCCGTCGCGCACAGCGAGCATGGCTTTGCGTCCGGCATATCCCCGCTGGTGGAAACTGACGCTTGCAGCCAGCCGTGAGTCCGCCAGGGCGCGAGTGGGCAGGCTGACATCATTGATCTCCACGTCTTGGTATTGCTCGCGGCCGAATCCAACTGTGTGCACGGGAATGTGCCGGCCGCGCAGCGCGGAGATGGTATCCAGATCAATTCCGCCGGAATTATCGGAGCCGTCGCTCAGCAGTACCACAGCTCCAATGGGCAGGTCTGTGGTTTCATCCGCCAGCTGTTTGAGACTATCGCCTATACGCGTTACCGGCGCCGCTGCGTGGAGTTCATCCGGGCCGTCGATGCGGTTCAACTTGCTGTCCATACGATAGAGCCGCGTCTGGAACCGCTTCTGCAAACTGGAGAGCACGCCGCCCTGGAGCGCTTTGACGGCTTCCGCCTGCCGGGTGCTGCCGTTTTCCGTAATTCCCATGCTTCTGGAGTCATCGACAACTACGGCGATGATGTTTTGCTGCGGCTTCAGCTCGGCAACCATCAGAGCCGGCTGCCACAGAAGCGTGAGCAAGAGAGCAGCGAGGGCGGTTTGCAGAAACCACAGGACAGCCATGCGCCAACTTCGGAGAGCAGGAATGGTTTTGGGAAGTTTGGCTCGGAGCAATACGGCGAAACCCGCGCTCGTCGCCAGAAGCAGAATACCCAGTATCCACCTCGGCCAGTTGGCCAGCAGAACTAATTCGCCTCTGGAAAACGCCGAAGCGGGATACTTGAACAAGAATTCGAACATATCACCGGCGCCCAATCAAATTGTCGGTCGGTAAATCTATCTGAATGTCGCTGCCAGTCTGGCTATCGCTACATAGGCCACATATTTCTCGCCGATATCCTCGTTGGGAGGAAGCGCTAAAGCGGAGAATTCGCGCTGCCATGCCTCCGCACGTCGGCCCTTACGCCTAAAGTAGTGCTCGCGCGCTGAAAGGTCCATTCGCAAACTGAGATGCCGTTCTCACACCTCCCGCCTGCTATCCCGCCCGGCACCGGAATTGTGCCCGACGAACAGAATCTTCCCGGTGCGGTTACAACGTACAACCGCCCTAGCGCGCGGTAACCGCCCTTCGAGGGTATCAAAATGCCGCCAGCATCTCCAGCGGCACGCCGCCCCTCGAAAAGAGCAAGTTCCGCAGAGTGATCTTACTTCATTACTTCTCGAGGCCGTAGGATTGATGGTCGTATGTCCCGGTCATTTGACCGGCAGGATTTCGCCGTGAGCGGTGGCAACGTAAAACGGCGGTCACTAGAATTGCGCCCGGGCTCCAGTAAGATAAGAAAGGGCGCAGATCTCAAGGATTCCCTGTAGGGATTTTCGAAAAGCCGCTGATAGAGTTACGCTGCCTGCGTTGATTACTGCGCGATGGATGCGATCTTGGGGGAAAACTCATGAGCGACTTTGAGCGGCTGCAAACCGGTCCCGCAGAACTAGCCGAAGTGAATGATACCCTCGCCGCCTGGCGCGATAACGATCAACAGGCACACGTCGTTCAGTTCTACGAAGACGACACCTTCCTAATCCAGAAATGAGATCGGCCTCTCAGGAATCGAATCCTGAGAGACCGATTTTTTTCCAGCTGTCGTTGGCCCTGGTAACTAGTTCTTTTTCTCGTCCTTCTTATTACTGGATGAATTTTTGTCGGACTTGGCCGGAGCAGGATTTGGCGCACGCCCCTTATTCTCGGGAGCCGCACGGACGTTGCCTGATGGTTGTGCAGGAGGCGCCACATTCCGGTTTTGCGGAACCGGCACGTTTGCGGGACGGCTGACAGGCGCGTTCGATGGCTGCTCGACTCGCCGATCGTTTGGCTGAGCGCTGGGCGCGCTCTGCGGCTGGCTATTGATTGACGGTCGCTCGTTCGATGGGGCGGTTGTAGGTCTGTTTGGAGGCTCGTTATTTCTCGTAGGCGGCTCGTTGGACGACGGGCCCGGGTTCGGCCGTTCGCCCGGAGATGGCTGCCGGTAGCTCGGCTGCGCGTTCGAGGGCCGCTCGTTAGACGGCTGCGGAGCCGGCGCGCTCTGCGGCTGGCTATTGATTGACGGCCGCTCGTTCGATGGGGCGGTTGTAGGTCTGTTTGGAGACTCGTTGCTTATCGCAGGCCGCTCGGTGGACGGCGAGCCAGGGTTCGGCCGGTCGCCCGGAGATGGCTGCCGGTAGCTCGGCTGCGCGTTCGAGGGCCGCTCGTTAGACGGCACGCCTGGCGCTGGGCTCGGCGTGCTCACGGGCTGTTCTGGCCGATTTTGCTGTCCCGGCCGAAAGTTCGGCTGTGCATTGGGGGCTTCGCTCACTGCCGGGCGATTACCGGGTCGCTCTGAACCGGGGCGATCATTACGCGCTGGTGCGCCAGCAGAAGGATTGTTTGCCGGCCCATTGCCGACTCCATTGCCGCGAACATTAGCTGGGCTTTCGGGCTGACGGTTAGGAGTTCCTGGGTTTCCTGCTACCTGGCCCGCACCGCGATTCGGATTTGGCGTCTGTGCTGGGTTCGGCGAGGTTTGTTTGACGAGCGGATGCGAGACGTTCGCGGGGCGTAACGTCTCGACTTCGTTCCGCTCCAGAGGGCGGCCTGGGTGCGCCTTCAGCGCGGACTCCTGCCGCTCAAACGATACCGGAGGTGGCGGCGGCGTAGTCTTCGCGACTACAGGCCGGTCGGCCAGTCCCGGCGGCACGACTCTGCCTGGTTTGTGTTCGGCAGGTCCAAGAACACTGCTTTGTGTGGGAGTCACCGCAGCCTGCGTGCTGACAGATGCCTTGGCAATCTGGCTTTGGTTCACTGTGACGGCGGCGGTAGCTACCGGCTGAGCGCTCGTGAATGCAGTGGTGGGAATCGCAGTCACCGCGCCGGGCGCCGTCCGATTCACATAGGTGACGTTATTGACGACCGTGGTGTTGTTGACTACCGTGGTGTTGTAGACATTCGTCACTGTCGTGCGGCTCACGTTCGTGTTTGAAATGTTCACGCGGGTTACGTAGTCTGGTGACGTGCGATATGCGGGGACGTACACTTCTCGCGGGCCCAGCGGGAACCAGCCAACTGCCGCGCCGCCGCCCACCGCAATTCCGACAGCGAAGTTCGGGCCGCCCACAAACGCGACCAGTGCAGGAGCATACACGGGGGCCGCGTCCACAGGCCCGGGAACCCAAAACCACGCTCCTCGGCCATAGGCCCAGCGTCCATAATGAAAGGGCGCATAGCCCCATGGCGCATCGTCCACCCAGGTCCAGCCCCACGGCGCGATCCAGGCCCAGTGGCCATAGTGGTAGGGCGCCCAGCCGACAGCTACTGCCGTAGGCACCCAAACCTCTCCATATTCGGGGTCATAGCGCCAGACGCCGTTCTCGTCCAGATCTTCGTAGCCGACCATTTCCGGCGAGACGTAGCGAACCGAACGCGAGTGTTCCCCGCGGCGATCGCGTTCCTCGCACCAATTGTCGAACGCGTCGCGTTCGTGTTTATCCATCTTGTCGATATCGGCAGAGAGGCTATCGGTGCCGCTCAGCGAAGCTCGCTCGCGCGACTCGATGGTGTAGGTACGGCCGTTGCCGCTTGCTTCGCCCTTACCCTCCCGCACCTCCACAATCGTGCTGTTCCCATCTTCGCTGGCCTCGAGCCGATATTCACCGGGCCGCAAAATCGAAAATGCCTGGTTGGGAGTATCCACTTCGAAGACTTCCTCTTTGCCCAGGCGTCGCACGCGGATACTCAGCGTGCCTGCGGAGAGCTGAATCTGCACCGTGCGGTCGTCCAAGTTCAGAAAGGAGAAACCAGTGTTGTTGTTCAGACGGATCGCAGCCGAACCGATGTGCAATTCGGCGCGCGAATCTGCATCGGCCCAGAGCTTGTCCCCCGTGCTCAGGGGGCGATTGATGGTGGCCGTGGCCCAATCGGATTCGCCGGCCGGCTGGAAAGAAACCGACCCGTGCAGGTAGCTTAGCCGGGCCACGCGGCCCGGCGGATCGTCAGCATCGGCTGCAGCTCGCTGCGGCAAAGCGATGGCCATCAGCAAAGCTGCACACAAAGTTGCGCAAGCGCAGCTTAAAGCCTTTGTTTTAGTGAGCATGAAGTATCCTTCTTTTCTCGATTTAAGTTCTTCAAAAGGAGGCCGGACCCGATCCTTGACAGACTAGCATTAGAAATCGCCGATGGCCTACCGTCGGTTGGGACGCATTTGTAGATTCAAGCAATAACCCTTCGGATGCCACGCGCAAGCGCCTGCTTATGAATGAATCAAGGAAGGCGTGAACCAAGTGAAAATGCGCCAAAATACAGCTTGGAAAGGCCTTGACATCGGTGGCTGGCCAAAGTATAGGCTGGCGCAACCTCGGGTTACGCCAACTGAATGCCCAAGATCGCAGCGGTAGGTGGCTAACAACTTTTCCGCTCAGTGGCTGGCATGCCGGATGCGAATGGGTTGGACGGGCGGCAAAGGAGCACATATGAAATGTCACCGGAACCTGACCGTTGGATTTGCGTTGATCATGGGCTTAAGCGCATTCGCCGCTGTGGCTAACGCTCAGGAGGGCCCGGCGATTTCCGTAAAGTCGGTAAGCGACGGCGTTTATTGGGCGGACGCGGGCGGTGGCGGGAATGCGGGCTTCATTATTGGCCGGGACGGCGTCATTGTTGTGGACGCGACGATAGCTCCGGCTTCGGGAAAGCAAATGTTAGCCGAGATTGCCAAGCTCACGCCCAAGCCGGTCACGACCGTGATTCTGACGCACAGCGACGCCGACCACGTTAATGGTCTGGCGGCTTTCCCGCCGGGCTTGACCATAATCGCCCACGAAGACTGTAAGAAGGACATACAAGCGACGGCAAATTCCCGTAACCCTTCTCCGCAGGATCACCTGCCAAACAAAACCTTGACGAAGAGCGAATCGCTCACGATCAATGGCGTAAGGCTCAATGTGCTCCATTTTGCGCCGGCGCACACGAGTGGTGATTTGCAGGTGTACCTCCCCGGGCAGAAGATCGTCTTTACCGGAGATGTGATTGCCACCAGCTGCTGCGGCAACGTCCGGTCGCCTCAAGCCTACACGATGATCAAGGAGCAGAAGAATGGGTCGGCCGAAGGCTGGGTTCAGACCGTAAAAGGGCTCCTCGCACTGAATGCTGACACTTACGTCCCTGGACATGGCGACTTGCAAACGAAAGCCGATGTGCAGCAGAGGCTTGCGCGTGTGGAGGCGAGGCGGGAACAAGTGAAGAAGATGGTCGCACAGGGCAAATCCCTGGAGCAGGTCAAGCAAGCTCTGGGCGAAACCGGTCCTGCTCCGGGTTACGATCTTGCTCAATTTCCGGATTTTACAACGGTTGTGTACGTTGAGTTCACGAAAAAACGCTGAGTGATAAGAGGCTGTACTCGGCCCAAGAATTCAGTTATCGCTTCGATAAAGTCGCGCGGCACGCGAGGAGCCGGTTTCGATAGGTGGTGTGGCGACCTGAAAGGAAAGAATGGCGGGGACGACGGGACTCGAACCCGCGACCTCTGCCGTGACAGGGCAGCGTTCTAACCAACTGAACTACGTCCCCTCAATAACTTACGAATGCGCTACGGTCGATGTGTCAGTTAGGGGAACAGTCTAACACCGTTTCCTCTAAAGGGCAGTGGTCTAATGGTCTCGTCGAACAGGCGCTCGAGATCGCGCGGCGATCAACTCCTATTTCAGAGACCAAGGTAGAGGCGATACAAGAGATTGCTGGGAACGTGAAAATTGTCGGTGATCAAAATCACACCGAAAAATACGAGGACGAAGCTGCAAACCAGGCCTACGACACCCGCCGCCCTCTGCACGGAATTTAAAAGTGGCAAGGCTCGGGAAAGGAAGACGGCGGCAAGCAGATACGGGATGGCAATGCCCAGGGAGAAGAGGAACAGCGCGAACGCGCCGAGGAAGGGCGAGCCTACGGTCCCAACGTAGATCATCAACGAAATAAAGAGCGCGCCTCCAAAACACGTAGAACATCCAACCGCGAAGGCAGATCCCATGAACATCACTTTGAGCCTATCCAGCCATGGTCGCCGCGCACGCAGCACGGCCGGAACGGGAAGACGACAGAGGCCCGGAGCCCCGGCGTTAAGGCCTACCCAAATTCCAACGATCAGCATCCCCAGCCCGGATGCAATACCCATGGGGCGATTCCAGTTCTCCATGAATCCTGAAATGTGAAGTTTCTCTCCGGCCAATCCGGCGAGTGAACCCGTTGCAGTAAAGACGATCGTAAAGCCGGCGATAAACTGCAGCGCGGTTCGAATAACCTGCGACCGAGCCTCAATGATTCCCGCTGCGGTCTGTTGCATGCCGATGCCCGCCAAGGCGAACGTATAGTAAATCGTGAGCTGGAGCAGGCATGGAGAAAGCACGGCTAGTAGCCCGGCGAGCAGCGCAAGGAGCGTCGGCAACGAGAGGTCGCTTCCCTTCAAGTTTTTCGGGTACACAATCGGCAAATCCCAGCGCATGATTTGCGCGCCAGGCATCTGCATTCCGGGCATCAACTGCATCATGGAGGCACCACGCATTGTTTGTCCGTCTTGGTTCTGTACCTCCTCAGCTACAAGCTCGAAGTAGGATCTCTTGCCGCCGATTAACGGCTGACCCTGGGCATCGGTGTTGGGAAAGCGAATCACGCTAACACGATGATGATAGGAGTCTCTAAGGACTGTGGTGTCTACCGCGGTAAGCTGCTCTCCGTTATCGAGTCGCAGCGTGGCCGTTGGCGGCGCCTCGGGAAGTTCGCCCATGTGGATGTCTTCGAAGAGGTAAAAGACGGCGAACTTGTCGGGCTGAAATTTCGCCGCGTCCTGATCCTGCTCGGTCATTGCGTAGTATTCAGGTGTGGCGTAGATGGCGGACATGCCTGCAGCGTCGTGTTCATGCACTGATGTTTCAGGGAATCTCAAAAGCGTGCGCATCACTCGGGACGTGACACCGGCTTTGAAGGTCAGAATATCGATCCGTTTTGCAGGTCCCCATTTCGAGACCAGGAATAGCCAGGACCACGCAGCGACGAGTCCGAGGAGCGTCAAGGTCGCCGCCCTAACCCACCGTAACCTGCTAATTCCATCTCTCATTTCGGTTCACTCGATCCCAAAAGCTAGCTGATCTCAAGTCCGCACGCATCGTGCAAACACACGAAAAGAATCGCGGTTTCCATCATTTCACGTTTACGATCATCTCCATGCCGGGATGATAGGTACAGATGATTTTGTACATGCCTGGCTTGGCAGGCGCCGTCCATTCAATAGTCTTCTTCTGCCCAGCCGCGAGGATGACTTCCTGGAACCCGGCCTCGGCCGACACCAGGTTGTGATCGATCTGATCGGCGTTATCGAGGTCGAACGAGATTTTTTGTCCGGCGGTCACGTCGAGAGTTGCCGGCTCGAACCTAACGTTTCGGGCGACGACTGCCACGACATTGGAAGCTCCGCCCCCTTGAGCGGTCCTCCGCGCAGGCGTTGGCGCTGCAGTTTGCGCAGACGCCGCATAAGGGTTCACACCACCGTGAGGGCCGCCAATGTCAGAGACTACCTTGGCGCTGCGATTGTCCGGTGCGATCTGCACGAAAGTGCCGCCATGTGGATCCGCCAGCTTCGGCGTTTGGATTGTATCGAGCATCTTCAGGCTTTCGCGGTCGAAGATGGTGAGGGAGCCGAGATTATTGCTGATCCACAACTCCTTGCCGTCGGGCGAAAGGACGATGTGATCAGCCTGGCACTGCCCGTCGGGGCACGAGAGTTGCTCGCGAATCACTGACATCGTGTTTGTATCAATGGCTGAGAAAGTAGCGCCTCTTTGTCCCTGGCCCTCGCCTTTGTTCGCGACATAGGCGATCTTCTCGTCTGGCGAAAGGCGGATGCCATACGGCCCCCGGCCTGTAGGCGCAACACCGAGGATCTTCCCCGTGTCGAGGTCAAGTTTCACGAGCTTGTTCGTCAGGCTCAGGCTGACGTAGCCGGTTTTCCCGTCCTGCGTTATCGCCGTCCAGACCGGGCCAGGTCCGACGGGGAAGGTCGCCACCTGTTGCATCGTCTCCAGGTTGATTTTCGAGAGCCATCCGTCAATCTCCCTGCCGCTTGCATCGCGAGGGATGCCCGGCCGAACGGTCACATAGATAAATCGGCCGTCCGGCGAGGCGAACCCGATGTACGGATTGCCTTTGAAATCGCCCGCGGGAATGCCGCGCACTACCTTATTTGTTGTGGGATCGAGCAGAAAAATGGGCAGCGGTCCAGCAAACGAATCGAACATGACGTATTTGTCCGCCACGACCTGCGTGTGGTGAGTCTCGCCGCCGGTGTTGATCAGTGCCGCAAGCTTGAGGGTTTTCGCGTCAATGACCGCAGTTGGTGCGCTTCCTCCGCGCCGTCCTCCGACGCCAATCGAGAAGCCCGAGGGCAGGTAAATGTATTTTGCGTCTGGCGAAAGCGTGATTCCGTGCGGCGTAGATGGAATATCGATGTCGGCCAAGGCGATGATTTTTCGCGTCCTGGCGTTAATAACGATGACCATCGGCTTATCGGCGGTAGAGTTGTAACTGACACTTGCATTCGTGAAGAACAACAGGTCGCCGCCCTTTGTTTCATAGGCTGGCTTCCCGCTGGCATCGAAGGTCTGGGTGATCTTGATACCGTAATCGGATTGGTTCACGCCCATCTGCTTCAAAAGATCGGTCGCGGGTCCGGCGGAACCCTGTTGTGCATTTTGTCCCGGAGCGCCTTGCCCCTGACCCTGATTTGCTGGAGCCTGTGCCGCGGGCCGGTTTTGCGCTTGGGCTGGCCTCGCCCCGAGCTGCACCTTTCGCGCCGTGAGGGCTACGCCCAGGAGAACAACCAGCGCGAGAGCAACGGATCGATATGCTTTCATTCGCTTCCTCCAACTGGGTCTTGATGCGGAAGTCACTCGCCGCGGCGAGGTGAACTTTCGCGCCGAAAAAGGCGGTTGCCGCTGAGTATAAATAACGCCATCACCGAACACAATCAGCAGAGTCGCGGCCCCGCCCTTCGGATATTCCCAATGAGATCGGTGCTTTGGCGAGAAAGATTCAGGAAAAACTGGAGAAACTGCGCCTAAGGAATGGTCCTCTTGGCACCGAGTATTTCCTTCCGCCGCAACCAGAACGTATAATCCCGAGGAGCGGATGGCTGCTGTGCCCTGTGTCGGACACTTCGCCGCGAATTCTTCTGGATGCAACCATCTGCAGCTTATAACGTGTGTTTCTCTTTGGGAGACACTTTGGATCGGCCGTTTCAGCTCCGCGAGACCACGGCAAATTCCAGAACGGGCAATGATCGACTGGTCCGCTTTCTTCAGATTTTCGGTCTGCTCGCCGTGCTCGCAGCAGGATTTTGGCTAAGGAACCTATCGCCCGGAAAGCCCCCGTTTCGATTCGGCGAGTGGTGGCCATGGGCGAGAACGGCAACGGTTACATTGTATTTTTCTGACGGTACGTCGCTTTTCCCGGTCTCGCGACGAATGCCTGTCAGTAACGATTTGCCGAGTGCGGCGCTGCGCGCCTTGCTCGCCGGACCTGACACGAGGAGTTCGCTGAAGAGCTGGATTCCACCAGGTGTTGAGATTCGGTCCGTCAATCTTGCCGGCGGAACAGCACACATCGACCTTTCGGCCGCATTTCTCGATGGGAATACCCGACCGGATCTAGCGAAAGCCGCAGTAATCGAGACAATGACCGCATTGCCGGGTGTGACTTCGGTCGCGCTGAGCGTCGAAGGGAACCCGGTCGTGACATCCGCGAATCGCACAGCGCTCTTGTATTACGCTTCGCCGAACGGCTTGGTAGCCGTTCCTACTTCCATTTCAGGTCCTCGCGCAGCGCTGGGTGCCTATCTATCGGGGCCGGGTGATCCGGAATTGGCCGGCTTCCCAGCCGACGTTCAGCTCCTCAGCTACGGATATGCCGAGGCCGACCGATCGTTATCACTGAATTTTACGTATACGCCGTCCATCCGTACGTTGGCGCTCGATAAGCCGGAACGTATGCGGCTCGTGCTTTTAGGGCTGATTGCTACGCTTACTGAATTTCCCGAGGTGCGGACCGTGCAAATCGATTTTCAGGGGCAGACCCGTCTCGGCTTGGGGCAGTGCAGCGATCTATTGCGAACCCCACAACCGCGGCCGCAGCTCTTGAATGACGAACGATTGCTCGAACGGTAGAAACAGGGCTGTCTCGATGATCTATTTTGATAACGCCGCAACGTCCTGGCCGAAACCTCCGGCAGTCCGCGTCGCTCTGGACGAATATTTTGGCGAGGCGGGTGGAAATCCCGGCCGATCCGGTCACCGCATGTCTATTGCCGCGGCGCGTATTGTCGAGAACGCACGCGAAGCCGTCGCTGAATTGCTTAATGCGCAAGATCCGAGCCGTATTATCTTTACTCACAACGCTACCCATGCGTTAAATCTTGCGATTCAAGGACTTCTGCGGCCCGGCGATCACGTTGTGACAACCAGCATGGAACACAACTCAGTTATGCGTCCGCTGCGGCGTTTCGAAGGACTAGGTGTCGAGGTCACAGTGGTGGCCTGCGACCGCGACGGCAGGCTTGATGCTGAAGTTGTCCGACGTGCAATTCGGCCGGACACGCGTCTTCTCGTTACCACACATGCCTCGAATGTGGCCGGCACGATTAATCCGGTGGCCGACCTAGCTGCACTGGCGCGGGAGGCGAAAATCGCTTATTTGGTGGACGCTGCTCAGACAGCCGGTGTGATACCTATCGATATTGGGGCACTGGGCGTAGATATGTTGGCGTTCACCGGACACAAAGGCTTGCTCGGCCCAACTGGGACAGGCGGCCTTTATATTCGTGACGGCCTGTCGCTCGCGCCGCTCATGCGCGGCGGTACCGGCAGCGACTCAGCGCATGAGATACAACCCGAATTCCTCCCGGATGCCCACGAAAGCGGAACGCTGAACCTGGCTGGCATAGCTGGATTGGGAGGCGCAGTACGTCTTCTCTTGGAACTCGGTATCGAAGCCGTGAGGGCGCACGAACAGAGGTTAATCGCGCAGTTTCTTGCGGGCGCGTCTGAGATTTCGGGGCTTATGTTGTACGGACCAAAGGACGCGGCGCTTCAATGCGGTCTCGTCTCCTTCAATATCGAGGGTGCGTTGTCCTCCGAAGTGGGACTGATTCTCGATCAGTCGTTTGGCATCATGGCGCGCACCGGCCTGCATTGCGCGCCGTCGGCACATCTCACTTTGGGAACATTTTCGAAGGGAACCGTGCGCTTCAGCTTTAGCTGGTTCAACACACCTGCGGAAATTGAGAAAGGGCTCGAGGCGCTACGCCAGATCGCGGCATGGGCGGCAAGGGGAACCACAGTTCCTTATCAGGAAGCGGCCAGAACATGGACGGCCTGATCAGTTTTTTTGCCTCGCACCACGCAATTCGCGCGGAAACGGTGCTGAAACGCAATGGTTTGGCGGCGCGCCTTATTCCTGGCCCAAAGGATCTAAGTCCAAATTGCGGAGTCGCGCTCAGATTCGAATACGCTCTGCGGGAGAACGTTCTCGCACTGCTGGCGGCGAAGAATGTGCGGATTGACGGCATTCATTTCTATCGGCCCCGCACCGACAATTGGAATATTTCCCAGCTGGAGCGCCGATGAGCCCGGTTGAGCGGGGCATTTGAAATGGCGACGACCGCCACCTCGGTGACAGGGACTACATCGAAACGAGCACGCGCCATCCGTGTGACGGCGCTGCAACTGGGTGTAGTCGCCGGCATTTTGGCAGTTATGGCTGGCACCTTCTTTGACGTGCGGCCGCCCGAGGCGTATGGAATCTGCATGGCGTGTCACGCGCGCGATCTGTTGAATTGGACCATCAACAGAGCCGCTGGCACGCACCTGACAGTCGCACCGGCCTCCCTCGTATTTCCGGTACTCACCGTCATTGGCGTGTTGCTGGGCGCGCTGCTTGCATCAACGACCAGCAAAGAGTTCCGCTGGAGCAGCCCGGATAATTCCCTGAAGACGTTCCTTTATGGAGCCTTGGTGATGAATTCCGCCTTGCTCGCGGGCGGGTGTTCGATCCGATTGCTGTTGCGTTCGGCGGCAGGTGAAGTACTCGGCCTCGTGGGCTTTGGCGGAATGGTCGCCGGGGTGATCCTAGGGACTCTCTGGTTGCGCTGGAGGGCCACCCGATGACAGCGGCAATTGCCACTCTCGTCATCGGAGTCGTCTTGGGTTATCTCGGCCAGCGATCACGCATGTGTTTCGTAGGCGGTATCAGGGACTTCATCCTCGTGCGAGACACCTATTTGCTGAGAGGTCTGATTGCTTTTGGCCTGACTGCCTGGGTGGCGTTCCCGCTGTTTGGGCTCTTTGATGGCTCCCGTTCCGGTCCATTCGCTTCCGCCGACGCCATTACCGTACTGCTCACCATTGTCGGCGGATTCGGCGTTGGTTATTTCTCCACGCTCGCCAACGGCTGCCCATTCCGCCAGCACGTCCTCGCCGCCCAGGGCGTGAGGAGCTCAATCGCTTACCTGGCGGGATTTCTTGTCGGGGCGGTAATTTTTCACTCTGTGATTGAGCGACTGGTGCTTCGATTTTTGCCGTAACTACAAGGTTTACTGTAGCTGCATTCAGTTCCCAAACTGCGCAGCCGAAACGCAAGTCCTTGCCTGTTGAACCGATGGGCAGGGCCTGTCGGCGTATGAGCAATAAACGCAGCAATCGCCGGGTTTGGGCCTCAGGACCGTGTGGCAATTCCGGCATTCATAAAAGAACTGACACCGATCCCTCGGCATAGTCTCTGTTGCACTAGCGTTACAGTTAGGACAGGTGATTGTTGCGCTCAAGTTGATCATCGCTGTCAGCATACTAGCCCCAGACTATGGAACACCTCAGACTACGCGGTGACGGTCCGATGTACAGTTTCCGAATGCGCGTGCCCCCCGATCCATCCAAGCAGCGCGCCGTAGAGTGGCGCGCCGGAAACCACTGCGCCCGGCCAGAGCCAAACCTTCGCATGCGCAGAAGGCCTTTGGGCCCTATGCGATTCGTCATTTTGCGAAGTCGACCGCAAACAACTTCTCAGCCTCTTCGCGGGTCACCCGTTTTGGAACAATGCGGCTGTAAAGAGTCTTCTCGTCTTCCTTTTTCGCGGTGATTATGCCGCCGGATCCATCTGTCGCATCAATCGTGTACAGTACTCCGTGATTTTCCCAGCTGTCGAGCACTATTGTCTCCTTCTGCGTGCGAGTCTCGCGTCCACAGGGCGCCTTAGCCGTGTGTCAAAGAGCGCAAAACAATGGGCAGGAGAGCGCTCTGAGCTGTCTTTCCAATTCTCGCCTGACGCGCAGGGCTTTTCTGAAATCCGCAGTGAACGCACGAACCCGCTCTGTGTGACGGTCAACCTTAGCCGCTGCCTTAAGTGCTCTGATGCTCTCCTCCACAGATTCCAATTTGCGAGTCAGCTGATCGATAAGGACATCTCTGGTGGGTTTCCATGAGAACACCTCGGATCGTCGCTATACAGTCTAACACCCCCTATAGGGATTCTTTCCGCACAACTGTCAGGGCGTTTCGGGCGCAGGCAACTCGTGATTGCGGCTATGCGGCTAGCGGGAACCGCTGCGGTCGCACTTTCCGAGGCTCCCGTTTCTCGGGAGATGAGTTTGCTCCGATACGTGGGCAAGTGAATCTCTCGGAGATACCCCACAGGTTTCCCGGAAGCGTTTTTCGCCTTCGTGGATTACACAGAATACCCCGTCATCTGTCCGCTGAAGCCAGGCTGGGGCGCCTACGGCAAGCCCTTAAAAGAAGGCAAGTTCGTCAAGGAATTTTCCTTGGCGAGATGGACTTTGAACCACGGCGCAGCTGGTGGCGTTGAGTTTTCCGCTGATCCGCAGCAGGGCTATTTGATCGTGCCGGACATCTCCAACAATACAGTGTGGGCCGGGATCGCGAGGACGGCAAAGTGGTGGGCCGTGTGGGCAGCGCGGCGGCAGTTTCATGGTCTGCACATGCTTTCGGTGGACAACCTTCGCCTCACGCCGACTGATAAAGCTTGGTCAGCACGAATTCGCGATGTCCCAGAGCCTCGGCGCAGGTGAGGCGGCCATTGCAGGTTCGGATCGTGATGTCGATCAACCGATCGCCCGCCTGATCGAGTGTCATCTCCCGCCGAAGGAGCCCGGAAACGTCGAGATCGATGTGCTCGGCCATAGTCCGCGCCGTCTTGGGATTAGCGGTGAGCTTGATGACCGGTTCGATGGGATTGCCAATCACGTTGCCCTGGCCGGTCGGGAACAGGTGCACCACGAATCCCGCAGCGGCTTGTAGGGTAACGCACTCCGCTGCCGCCGAAGAAGTATCCATAAAATAGAGGCCGGCGCCTTTCGCCGGCGTTTCTGCTGGCTTGAGTACGTCGATGAACTTGGTCTTGCGGCCAATCTTCTGGAGATTGCCGAAGGCTTTTTCCTCGATGGTGGTCAGGCCGCCGGCGATGTTGCCTTTGGTCGGCTGGGAGTCGGAGAGATCACTGGTCTTGTGGCGCTCGATAACTTCCTGGTAAGCGTTGAAGACGCGCATGAACTCGTCAGCGACTTCCTTGCTGGCGGCGCGGCTGGCGCACACCTTTTCGGCGCCGGTCAGCTCGGAGGTCTCGCCGAAGCAGGTGGTGGCGCCGAGCGGATCAAGCTTGTCAATGAGATTGCCCACGGTGGGGCAGGAAGCCAGGCCTGAAGTTGTATCGCTCTCGCCGCATTTCGTGGAGATGAAGAGTTCCTGGATCGTGCACAGCTCCCGCTGCTTTTCAGAAGCCCATTGAACGAACTCGCGCGCCTTTCGCGATGCGGCGGCGATGGTGCTTATATCGCCGTTGCCTTCGATGGAGAAACCGGCCACGGATTTGCCAGTTTTGGCGATGCCTTCCACCACTTGGCTTGTCCATCCAGGCTCGATCCCAATAACGACGCAGGCGGCGACGTTTGGATTTGAGCCGGTTCCAATCAGAGTGCGGAAGTGGAGTTCGAGGTCTTCTCCAAACTGCAGCCGGCCATAGGGATGCGGCAGCGCCAAAGTCCCTTTGATATTGTGCGCCACAGCTTCGGAGGCGGCGTTGGAGAGGTCGTCGAGAGGCAGAATGACCACGTGATTGCGGATGCCTACGCGGCCGTTCTCGCGGCGAAAACCGTAAAAGTCGTATCGGCCCATTCTCACCACCTCTTCGTCTTCAGATTGTGGATATGCACAAGCCGGCCCTTGCCGACATCGGCCACCGCGCGACCGACGTCGTGGCCGTATTTCAAAACGGTCTCACCGGCCTTGATGTCCCGGAGGGCGATTTTGTGGCCGAGTGGCACGGGCTCGAGAGCCTTCAGCGAAATCGTCTCGTCCGTCTGCATGATCCAGCCCGTCAACTCCTGGCCGGGGCGCACGTCCTCCACCACCACCACGCCGACGGTATCGGCCTTGTCATGCACAATGAATTGCGTAGCCATTCGCCCCCGCAAATTTTCAGGTGAGCTGCAAACGCTGATTAAAGTGCTCAAGAATGCCGCAAACAGCCTTCTTCGGCAAGCCTCCTCGGAAAGCAGCATGTTCGGTCTAGTTTTCGTTTCCTCTAGAATTTTCTTCTTTAAGCTTCTCTTCATGTTACTTAGACTATGCGCTACCACGCTTGCAATCCGGCCGGCGCGGGCTTCGCTGATCCTTCCGGCGGCTTTACCACCAACCTCGGCTGTGGCTGCAAGACGCCTGACCAGGCATCTCCCAATCCGGTGCTCGGGACAGGAGGGAGCCGCTCCATTTAGCTCGGCTTGAAGCTGCTTTGGTAGATTTTTTCTAGGAGATACCCGGAAAAGGGCGGCACAAAAACGCCGGCCCTTTTGAGAGCGGATCGAGGAATCGGAGTTTGCGTTTGGGATCGAGTTGAGTGAGTTACGTTCCGCAGGCCTAGCTATGATCTTCGGGTTCGGGCCAGCAGCTTTTGCAAGAGTTCATTAAGCCCCGCTCGCGACCCTGCAGGCAGTTCCGTGAATTCAACGCCCATGCCTTGGCCCTGGATTGAGCGTCGGACCACAGCTTGCCCGCGAACCTCGCCGCTGGGAATATCGAATTGCACTTGAACCGTCTCACCCACCCCGACCGGTTCGGCCGCCTCGATGAAGAGGCCACCCAGGCTGAGCGATGAGACACGCGATATGTCCTGCAGGTGGGCGGCCTGCCAGGCGACCGTCATTCCCCGCGGCAGGTTTATGCGCGGAGAGCGCCGCTTCTCCGGACCATGGCTCGTCTTTGCAGTTCGATGAGATGGTCGCCAGAAATCGGGGCGCGGAACAGGAAATGCGACATCGACTTCGAACATCTGAGTGCCCAGCGTGCGCGCGCGAACAACTTGAGCTTCCGCCGGCTCATTTCCCGTGCCGTTGAGGAGCAGCAACTTTTGCCCGCGGCTTACAGCGGCGCTAAGGATGAGTAAAGCGCCTGCGGCGCTCGTACTGACCGCTCGCGCCTCTTCGTAGAACGGATTCTTGGTCGGCCCGTGTCCGTAAACGCAGACCATCGTGTTGGTTGCCTCGTCATCCGATGCATTCTCGGCGGCACTCAAAGCTGAATTCAGCGGCTCGTTTTGCAGAACCTCGGGAATTTGTCTCATGGTCGTTTTCCTCTCGCTTCGCTCCATCGGCAGCGTCAGCATCCACGCATCCCTCTGCAAAGGCGCTCCTAATGGTAGTGCGTGCGCGTATAGGCATATCCCCACACGCTTTGTTCAATGCTATAGGTTTGGGGCAACCACCAAAGTTTGCGCACCAGGCCAAAGCGTGACGTGCGCATCTTGTGCCCCAGCCAGGCCGCGCCCATGGCATACCCTGCGCCATAGGCATACATGGCCGCCGGATGACCCAGCATCGGACGCAGGACCGGGTTGTGCTCCTGGAATCCGCCCAGCGTGAAATCGCGCTCGGTTTGGCGATAGTCCATCGTTTTGACGGTCACATCGAGGGCCATCAGTGCCATCATCGGCCGGTCCTTCAGCACGGCGACGATAGCGTTCTGTTTTGTCGGGAACACGGCCTTGTCCGGCGTGTCTTTCACCGCTTGGCAGAGCGACGAGCTGATCAGGATGCACTCGATGAGCACTGTCGTTGGCCTCTACTTCAACTAAAGCAGGGATAGGGCCACCCGGTTTCTTCTAAGAACTTGAGTAATAAGAGCTTATGATCGCAGGCGGCTGGATAGAAATTATCCGTTGTTCAAAATGAGAGTGACTGTACACAACGACTACACTGGCAATGGAAAACGGGATCAAAGTTGGAATAAGGAATCGCTCGTACGAGCTTCCCTGGGGTTAACTCCTGGGATAGCTGATTCGCTCATAAGTACTTCTGCTTCATTGACGAGCGCACGATTGACGCCCATGCTGCTCAAAGAAGTCGGCTGTTCTCCAGGAAGAGAACGAGGTTGGTGGCATGAGCAGCTTTCAACAAAGTATCGCAAGCGCGCGGCAGTGCGTCTTTTGCGGCAAACCCGTCCCCAGCAACCACCCGCATTGCCCTCATTGCCGCGAGGTCGTTCCGAAAGTGCGGCTCGCGCCAGCGCCGACTGCCGTTAAGGGCAGTCAGATCCGGCGAGGATTCCTGTATATGCTGCTAGGACTGATCATCCACTTTGTTGCCCTTCGGAGTGATAGCCTGAATCTCCCCGTTTCCGTCAACCCTGCCGTAACCTATCTTGCGGCCATGCTGTTTCTGGGCGGAGTGGGTTTGGCGCTTTACGGTCTGTTCACCAAGGTCACGGCCTAGACTCGCTCATTTCCTCAATCCTGCATCGCTTGAAATCCTTTCGGGCAGCGGTACCCTT
>WNGG01000912.1_pt1 | contig 32744 bp, 24 predicted proteins | sample 5400661 | NCBI WGS metagenome assembly WNGG01 (sample SAMN13153372, study PRJNA577476) | soil metagenome | isolation source: 100 cm soil or saprolite under Garry oak tree replicate 1 | place: USA:California | collected 2016-06-15
ACACTTTACCGATGTTGGTTGGCAAATTTCATTATCGGCACTCTACACGGTCGCCCTGGAAGCTCAATTTCAGTTGCCACTCAGCGTGGAACGCAAATTCACCGCTCCACGAATATAAACATGTCGCATCTCCGCTGCACTGCGCATTGTATTGACGTGCAACAAGATACGGATACATTTGCCCAGACTACCAGGCACGGGAATTTCGCGTGTGCATAACAGCGCTACCTCTGTCCAGCCCAGTTCACGAGCCGCTCGCGCTGGAAACTCCGCATCCAGGTCTTCCGTTAGTGTGAAGATGGCACTGACGACATCTTCAACCCGCAGATCGTTTTCCTTGATGAGAAGTTGCAGCAATTCCCTGGTAGCCGCAAGGATTTCGTCTCGATTATTATGCTCAACAGTCGTTGCTCCCCGGATGCCTCGACAGTACATCGGCTCACCCCTTCATTTCTGTCGGAGACGTTCAATATAGTGTTTCACAGCCTCCACCTGTTCACCTTCCTCGTGTTGATCAATTAGCTTAACCAGTGCACTCCCAACAACTGCACCATCTGCATAACTCGTCACTTCAGCGATGTGTTCAGGTGTTGAAAGCCCAAACCCAACAGCAAGAGGAAGCTGATAACCTTTCGTATAGCCATGAACTCTCTGTATAAAGCCACGTAGTTGGGTAGGTAATGTTGTACGTGAACCCGTGACGCCGTTCAATGAGACACAGTAGAGAAAACTTCCTGGCCCATTGGCGGCTGCTTGAGCAATCCTGGTAATGCGTTCGTTTGGTGTGGTAGGTGATACCAGGAAGATAAGTGAAAGCCCATATTGCCGGGCTGCTTGCTGCAAGGGTGTTGCCTCTTCTGGTGGGAGATCAGGGATAATTAGCCCGCAGACACCACTGGCTGCGGCTGTTTGGCAAAAACGCTCGATACCATAGGCCAGGACAGGATTAAAGTAGCCCATCAAGACAAGCGGAACTGCGCTCCTGGCGGATACCTGGCGAGAAATCTCCATACAGCCGTTGATGGTCATGCCACGTTCGAGTGCAATATGCCCGGCATGCTGGATGGTCGCTCCATCGGCAAGTGGGTCGCTGAAGGGCATGCCTAATTCGATGATATCGGCTCCTCCTTCTGCAGCTGCCAGCACCAGTTCGATGCTCTGTGCTGCCGATGGATAGCCGCACATGAAGTAGGGGATAAGCACACCACGTCCCTCGCTTCGCGCTCGCTCGAAGGCTTGTGTGATCCTGGAGGCAGGTGTTGTGGTGGTTGTAGAGTTTGTAGTTTGCATAGGTGCTCCTTAATTACACCACGTGCTCGATAATGGATATTGACAAAAGAGTCGGACAATCACTGGCCGATGAATCGGCCGTGGGCGCGATAAATCGGCCCCTACACGGTCTTGTCGGATAATGCTGGATGTTGTGCATCCAATATGCCCGCTATAAACTCACCTCCAGCATACTTCCTTAGCAACTCCAGTAAGTCATTGAGTGCTGCCTCAATGTCGCGATGCCCTTCGGCATGGTGGGCTTCAACGGTGATCAGGGCGTTAGTGGTGTCGTCACGGGCAGCGCTTGGTTCGCTTTGTCGCCAGCACCAGCGACGTGCGATTACCAGGCCGGTTTCATCGGAAAAAACAACCTCACCTGGCTCTGGATGTTCTACCTCAGCTTCACCAAGTGTGGTGTAGCGTTCTGACCCATCAGCAAAATTGACTGTGACCGTTCCCTGCACAGCACGTGTATCAAATACTGCGACGGGCAAGGCATAGCGAATGCTGACCAGGTTGCCAAGATCAACGAGCAGGTTGATGCTCGGAATATCGCCTTTCTTGGTCAGACGACGCAGGAGGGCTTCGGCAGCACTACGGTACTGCGTTGCCTCTACACCAAAGCCGCGCAGGGCAGTACGCCATGCTGCCAGCGATTTGATCTGGCTAAGGGGAGTATCGCCGATGCGTTTCAGAGTAGTCTGCTGTTCCGCTTGATATGCCTCTTGCAAACTGCCTGACGTTGGGCCATTCGTCATCCCTCGCGCCAGGATTACTCCACCAACGACATTGGGATAGCGGGTTAGTATGTCAGGGTGATATTGGAAAACAATCATCTTTCATCTCTACAACGTGACATTCAATGCCTCTGCGACCGTGAGCATATCTTTATCGCCCCGTCCTGACAGATTTACGACGATCAGTGATCCTGTGGGGATCTTGCCCTGCTCTCCCATCTCCAGCAGGTAGCCCAGGGCATGTGCAGGTTCCAGTGCCGGGATGATGCCTTCGCTTTGACTCAATGTCTGCAAACCTCGCAGTGCTGTTGCATCACTTGCTGAGACGTAGCTGGCACGTCCAGTCTCTTTCAGGTAACTATGTTCTGGACCTACACCTGGGTAATCAAGTCCTGCCGAGATGCTATGGGTGTCCAGTATTTGCCCATCGTCGTTTTGTAGGAGGTAACTGAATGCTCCATGCAACACACCGGGTCTACCTGCTACCAGGGTTGCTGCGTGCTGACCTGGTTCCAGGCTGCGTCCACCAGCCTCTACTCCGATCAGTTGCACTTCCAGGTCTGCAGCGAAAGGATAGAACATGCCGATAGCATTGCTTCCACCGCCTACACAGGCCAAGACCATATCTGGCAATCGCCCCTCCTGTTGGTATATCTGCCCACGAGCCTCATTCCCGATGACTGATTGGAAGTTGCGAACGATATGAGGATAGGGATGCGGCCCAACTGCCGAGCCAATCAGGTAAAAGGTGGTCTCCACATTCGTTACCCAGTCGCGAATGGCTTCATTGATAGCATCTTTCAGAGTACGGCTTCCGCTGGTGACCGGGCGCACTTCTGCTCCCAACAATTTCATACGAAAGACGTTGAGGGATTGGCGTTCGATATCAAGCTCACCCATGTAAACGATACACTCCAGTCCGAGCATCGCACAGACGGTGGCCGTGGCAACCCCATGCTGTCCGGCGCCCGTCTCGGCAATGATACGTTGCTTGCCCATGCGCTTTGCCAGCAAACCCTGTCCCAGTGCATTGTTGATTTTGTGTGCACCAGTATGGGCAAGGTCTTCACGCTTAAGGTAGACTTTGACATCAGGAGCGACCAGCTGCGAGAAGCGCGGGGCATAGTGGAGGGTGGTTGGACGGCCAACGAAGCTATGAAGCTGTGCTTGCAGTTCAGTTTGAAACCTGGTGTCATTTATTGCCTGCTCGTAGGCATTTTCTAACTCTGTGAGTGCGGTCATCAGGCTTTCGGGAACGAACTTTCCCCCAAAGGCTCCGAAGCGTCCGCGCTCGTCTGGGTAGAGGTTGTGCTGGTAGGCTTCTTTTTGTTGTGTTTGCATGAGTTAAACGCTCTTTCGTTGTATACCAACTGTCCCACCCTGTCTCGCCCCGTGGCCCCCCAACACGAATGCCCATATCTTCCCCACATCCTTCACACCAGCCGTCTCCACGCCACTGCTTACATCAACTCCCCAGGGGTGAACCTGGGCAATCGCTTCTGCCACATTTTCGGGTGTCAGGCCACCGGCCAGCAGGATTGGTGTTTCTTGTGCCACATTGCGAGCAAGGCTCCAGTCATGCGTCTTTCCTGTTCCGCCCCATTTGGGAGTAGGCGTGTCGAGCAAGATGCGCCAGGTTGTCTCCTGGTAGGCTTTGACTTTCCCTGTATCTGCCGTACTGCTTAAATGTAGTGCCTTGATGACAGGTCGCTTGATTTGATAGCAGAACTCTGGTGGTTCATTGCCGTGCAACTGTACAAAGTGCAAACCAACTTGCTCAATGACATCATTGATAAACGCTGCCTCCTTGTTGACAAAGACACCGACTATGTCGGGCATTGTGTCTCCATTAACACTGGGAACAACTGTCTCCAGAAGGGTACATGCCTGTTCTGGCTGGATGTAGCGTGGGCTTGGCTCATAGAAGACCAGGCCCAGCAGATCTGCACTGGCATCTATAGCGGTCTGCATATGCTCTGGTGTGCGCAAGCCGCAGATTTTCACCTGCACACTCTCGTTTGCGCCTTGCAGAAGTGAGCGCATCTGTGCTGGGATGTCGTTTGATGTGATCAGTGACTCTCCAACCAGCATCGCCTGTACATTGTAGCGGGCCAGGCGACGAGCATCGGCGGCAGAGTGGATACCGCTTTCGGCTATGACTACACGATCTGCTGGGATGAGTTGACGTAACTCTCTGATGAGATAAGGATTCATCTCAAAGGTCACAAGGTCACGGCTGTTGACCCCGATGATGGCTGCCCCGGCTTCCACCGGTCGCTGTGCTTCCTCCCGACTGTGTACCTCCACCAGGCAGTGCATATCTAGTTCATGAGCAACATTGAGTAAGTGAGGCAGTTGGGTATCATCGAGGATGGCACAGATAAGCAGGATAGCATCTGCTCCCCATGCTCGTGCCTCGTATACCTGGTACTCGTCTATAATGAAATCTTTGCGCAGTACAGGCACACTCACTGCCTGTTTAATCGCTGTGAGGTAATCAGGTGAGCCAAGAAAGAAATGTGGCTCGGTCAGCACTGAAATAGCTGCTGCTCCAGCCGCTTCGTAGGTGCATGCCAATCCAACTGGATCGAGGTGAGGAGCGAGCAGGCCCTTGGAAGGGGAAGCCCGTTTCACCTCGGCGATCAGGCGAACATCTGAGTTTGACCTGAGTGCCTCTGGCAGATTACGTGGTCGAGGTTGTGCGGCAGCGAGCCTCTGAACTTCTTCCAGAGGTATGTCATGCTTGCGCTGCTCCAGGTCAGCACGAGTCTGTGTCACGATCCGGTCAAGAAACATACATCACCTTGCCGATAGCGTCTGGGAGCACTCGATAACATCTGCCAGCTTGCGTTTGGCCTTGCCCTCTTGTAGCGTGGCGCGTGCTAGCTTGACCCCATCGGTCAGTGATGGAACCTGTTCATTTGCCAGTAATGCCGCTCCGGCGTTCAGGCACAACATCTCGGCGGCGGGGCCATTCGTCTGCCCACCCAACAATGCACGCAGCATCGTGGCATTGTATGCCGGATCGCCACCCTGAAATGCTTGACGGTCGTTGCTACGAGTGAGACCCACCTCTTCAGGTGTGATGGTGTACTCGCGTAGCTCTTCACCCTGGCGTACTTCGCAGATGCGTGTTGGTGCGCTTAACGAACACTCATCGATGCCATCTTCACCATGGACAATCAGGGCATGATGACAGCCAAGGTGAAGCAGTACCTCGCCCATCTTGCGCATCAAGGTGCCGTCGGCCACACCGAGTACCTGGTAGGGCGTATGCGCGGGGTTGGTCAGTGGACCAAGGATATTGAAAACGGTACGAATGCCAATTTCACGGCGGGTCGGGCCAACGTGTTTCATGGCCGGGTGATAGGTGGGAGCGAACATGAAGCCGAAGCCAACCTCTTGTACGCATTTCGCTACCTGTTCAGGGCCAAGGTCAATCCGTGTGCCCAGGGCCTCCAACACGTCGGCACTACCGCAGCGACTGGTGGCGGAACGGTTGCCATGCTTTGCGACGGGGATACCTGTGGCAGCGACGAGAATTCCGGCGGCAGTAGAAACATTAAATGTCCCGGCACCATCACCACCTGTCCCACAGGTATCCATAGCCTGTAGTGCTACTTGCTCCTCCAGGTGAACCTGTACAGCTTTTTCGCGCATTACACGGGCCAGGCCAGTAATCTCCTGGACGGTCTCCCCTCCTGGACGCAGGCGCAGGGCTGTCAGAAATGCGCCCATCTGCGCTGGCGTAGCCGCCCCTGTCATAATTTCTTCCATCACCGCTGCAGCCTCGCCCTCACTGAGGGTAGCTCCTGCCGCGATATGGGTGATTGCCTCGCGAATCATTGTATAGCTCCTCTCTCCCTGGTTGTACCTGCTTTGTTGTACCGAAGAGGGATCAAGGCAAGCTTCCAGGTTGCCCTGATCCCTTCGGTACAATTTATCCTAAACCGACTACATCCTTAACACGCTGTAAGGTTGCCTCTGCCATTGGACGTACCTCGTCAGCACCCTGCTTGAGGATGGCTTCCAGTGCTGGCAGATCATTCATAAGTTCGCGATGTCGCTTTTGAATGGGAGCGAGTGTTGCGACTAATCGCTCAGTGAGTGCAGCTTTAAAGTCGCCGTAGCCCTTGCCCGCGAATTCTGCCTCGATCTCCTCTTGCGGCTGTCCTGTCAGCGCCTGATAGATGGTCACGAGATTGGTGATGCCAGGGCGTTCTGGATCGAAAGCGACAAGTCTGTGCGAATCTGTTGTTGCTCGTGCAATCTTCTGTTTGATCGTTTTGGGATCATCCAGCAGATTGATGCGAGAGTTGGGATTCGGGTCGCTCTTGCTCATCTTCTGCGCTGGATCGTCAAGCGACATGATGCGTGCGCCCACCTTGCGAATCTGGTCCTGCGGGATGGTGAACACCTGTTGCCCGTAGAGACTGTTGAAACGCTGCGCAAGATCGCGAGTGAACTCGATATGCTGGCGCTGATCGTCACCGACAGGCACGTAGTTGGTCTGGTACAACAGAATGTCGCAGGCCATCAAGACAGGATAGCAATAGAGACCTGTGCTCACAGATTCAGGATTCTCCCCTGCCTTGACTTTGAATTGGGTCATACGGTTCAGCCAGCCCATAGGTGTGAAGCAGTTCATAATCCAGCTCATGTATGCGTGTTGGCGTACATGCGACTGGACAAACAACTTGCAATAGCGGGTATCCAGCCCGCAGGCCAGGTAGAGTGCTGCCAGAGAGCGAGTGCTCTGGTGCAACTCTTTGGGGTCTATGGGTACAGTGATTGCATGCATATCGACGATACAGAAGAGGTTATCGTACTCTGCCTGCGTTTCTACCCAGTTACGAATGGCACCCAGGTAGTTGCCCAGGTGTAGATTGCCCGTCGGCTGTATGCCCGAGAATACTCGCTTTTTCACCTGGGCATTTGCATTAGCATTGGTTAACTGGGTTTGAAGATCGTGATTAGTTCCTACAGACATTGCCATTCCTCCCTCAAAAGCGTATAAACAGCAATAAAAAACGCCGCTCTTCCCATTGTAGGGACGAGAGGCGTAAAGCTTTCGTGGTGCCACCCTGATTCAGATTTTTCTTTCAATCCCTTAGTCGGGCTTAAAGGTTGCATCGACGATGGGAATGTAAAATCTCTCTTTGCCGGGTACTCTAAATGATACCCTGTCCTCGATAACGGGGGACGTACCGCATGAGACTAGTGGTTCTACTCACAGCAGGTGTGACAGAACGTTCGTGCCCTGGCTTCCAGGCCCATTCTACGACTGCATCGGTATCGGTTCCCACCGAGTCCGACTCTCTGTGCCCATGCCGGGTCGTATACTCTTCCTGGTCGATGCTTTCGAGTATTCACTTGTGCCTGGGGAAAGTATATATGGGATATATGCGATTTGTCAAGTGTTTTGAGAAATTAAAGAATGAATGAGGATCATTTGGGCACCCAGGCTGCCAAGCAGCCTGGGTGCCCAAATGATCCTCATCAATTATGCCATCTCTTCCCTGGCTCAAGGCCAGAAGAGGGATATCGACTCCGTGGAGGAAAAAGACGTACCTTAGCGAAATACCCTCATCAGGTACAACACACTATGCACATAGCGCCAGTTAAAGATGCCCCAGTGGATCACCGCCCAACCACCCTCGTTATAAGCACTGATCACCTTCACCAGGTTACCACGGAAATTGTGCCAGAGCCAGTACAGGTAGGTTGCACCGAGGTAGATGTTATCCACGAGCCGATAAGGGTCACGGCGTATGCCAGTACTCCGGTTGATGCCCATAGCGGTGTAGGGCATAAGCTGCATAACACCAATGCCACCATCCCACGCAATCACATGTTGATGCCAGCCACTCTCCTGCCATGCAATGGCCAGTAAGAGATTTGCAGGCAATCCATAGTGCCAGGCTGCCTGGCGGAGCAACGCGACTACTTGTGAGCGTGTAGACCATTGCAATGCGTTGTAGGCATACCAGCGTACAGCACCGTTGGAGTAGAGGCCACTTGCACCTCCTCCACCCCCATTGCCAGACCCACCTCGTCGTGAGTATGGGATGCACAACTGTTGCCCTACAAAGATCAGGTTAACATTTCGGATATGATTGACATTGGCCAGTGTCCAGATAGTGGTGTGGTAGCTCCAGGCGATACCACTCAACGTATCACCCCAATGGACTGTGTACCAGTGACAACCATTGCCACTGCCTGGATTCGCAGCATAGGCCGATGGCTGATCGCTTGATACAAGAGAACCAAAGAGCAGGAGTGCAGCGAGCACTGACAAGACTAAATGTTTGTAGATAGAAGATCGCCGTTTTCTGGAAATCCCATCCTTGTTGCAATTTACAACCGTCCGACGGGTTGATGTACTTGTAGCTGTGGCGCATTCCTGCACCAATGTGATTACCATAATCAGTAAACTCCTTTCTGGTCTCACTATATCCCTCCACCAAATCGAAACTTGTGTATCAAGCGAGCAGCGTATATCTTGTTTAGCATCGCGTGCAGCCCCCTGGCACCCAGTAGAGTGCCGATTTATCGAGCACGGGGGTGCCACTACTATGCTACGGCTTTACATGTTGACCCATTTTCGTGGACTGGAGGCACAAGAAACGTCCATAGTAGTGGCACCCCAAGGGGTGCCAGGGTGTTTGCGCCTCCACATCATGAGGTGCTAAAATCTGAGGAGTATAGTCGGAAATAAAGATGGTGAAGATGGAAACAGCTTATGTAAACAGAAGAGCCATTGAGCGCAACCGTCGAAGAATACTTAGAGACGATCTACAACATGAGCATGGAAGGTGAAGTGGTGATCGGGGCACGGCTTGCGGAGAAGTTTCTGGTCTCTCCTCCAACGGTGACAGAAATGCTCAAACGTCTGGTGAGAGATGGCTATGTGGAAATGGACAACAAACGTCTGGTAACGCTCACAGAGGCGGGCAATGCGGCGGCTGAGTCGGTCTTGCGCAGGCATCGGTTGGCTGAACGCTTCCTGGTAGATGTGCTGGGGATGCAATGGCATGAAGTTCACGAGGAGGCGTGTCGCCTGGAACATGTAATGTCGGGCGCATTTGAGGCTCGTGTGATTGCCAGCCTGAACAATCCGACCACCTGTCCTCATGGCAATCCTATTCCAGGCTCTGTAGCTAATGCACGCAACTACCTCAAAGATCAGGGTGCAGTACGTCTTTCCTCTATAGCACCTGGTGAAATGGCAACCATTCTCTGTATTTCCGAAGTCGTCGAGGATGAAGAAGCATTGATCCTCTATTTGCATGAGAAAGGACTGACTCCAGGGACACAGTTAACAGTGCTTGCACAGGATGCTGGGAGCGTTACGGATGTTGGAGGTACCGAGGAACCAGGGGAGGTCTTCAAGTTGCAGGTCGCCGGACGTGAGGTCTGCATCAATAAGATCGTAGCGGACAAAATCTGGGTCACTCGTTGAGGAAAGAGTGGGTCTGAAAAGTGTTTGTAAAGGACACTTTCCGAGCCTGTGGGGCGTTTGTGATATTAGTGATCTGCTTTGTGATGCCCACAATTGATACTTCTCAAAGAGGGGATGTCAGAATAATTCCTTGACACGACATATTAGGTTATGCTAATATCTGAGTAGCTTACTAGGATATGATAATACGGCAGTAAGCTCCAAAGATGTATACAGGGGAAGTTCAGGTATATCCCGCTTGCTCACCTTATTTAGAAGAAGGTACATAAAGCTATGCTACTATCCATCCTGCCAACATTCGTTCTTTTCCTGCGCGAAGGGCTAGAGGCCAGCCTGATTGTGAGTATTCTCTTCGCAGCAATTCGCCAACTTGGTCAGATGCATCAAGCTCGTGCTATCTGGGCAGGGGTAGGGCTGGCGATATTTGGCTCATTCCTTGGTGGAGCTGTGCTTTACCTGACCATACGTGAGTATGATGGATCAACCTTCCAAGCAATCTTTGAGACAATTACCTATTTAGTGGCAGTTGTGTTACTTACCTCGATGACCTTCTGGGTGCAGCAGCATAGTCGTTCTTTGAAAAAGGAGATTACAACCAGGGCCAGCGTTGCAGGCTCCGGGTTTGCGCTTGGCCTACTCGCGTTTACCTCGGTCGGACGAGAGGCGGTGGAATCGGCTGTCTTCACCCTCGCTTTTGCCTTTCAGACGAGTGCAGTATTGCTGCTGTCGGGTGCGCTCCTGGGTATACTGGCATCGGTAGGGTTGTGCGTACTGATCTACCGGTTGGGATATCGGCTCAACTACCGTATCTTCTTCCGTGTGATGGGCATCCTCTTACTCATCTTTGCTGCTGGACTGCTTGGGAATGCTATCCAGAACATGCAGGAGTTGGGCTGGCTTTCCATTGGCACAACTTCGCTCTGGAACACTGCCTATATTCTAAGAGAAGACAGTGTAGTTGGCGACCTTTTGCATGGGCTTGTGGGTTATGCTCAGGCTCCAACCCTGCTGCAAGTTCTACTGTACACTGTCTATCTACTTATCGCAGGTGGCATTTTCGCCAGGATGACGCGCAAGCCTGGCACGGGAAGACCTGCTGCTCCCACTACTGTCGCACCTACCTCGGATAGGGTAACTAGTCGAGCATAGTATTGAGAGATGTGAATTGGGCTGGTACCAATTGTCGGTGCCAGCCCAATTCACGTCTCCTGCATACTGAGCGAGACTTCTCCTACTGCTTTCCTCTCTCCTCATAAAGGCTCTCCTCACAGTTGTACGAAATTCGCAAATAAATAAGGATATTTCTTCTAAATTCGTATCATTTTCGGTGAAGAATTGCTAACTCCACCGATTGTAGGTTACAATAAGGACAGCAGTATGTACTGTTGTGCGAAACTTTCGCAAGCTTATTTTTCTTTCTATCTGTCTACTTGTTCCACAGGAAAGGAACTTTTATGCTTCGGGAACCCCTGACGATTAACTCCAAACTTGTAGAAGAAATCGTGGCTCGTGAAGAGGCTGAGTTCAGGAAACGAACACCTCGTTCGCATGAGATGCATGAACGCGCAAAGTCGTTATTGCCTATGGGCGTCTCCAGTTCGTTCCAGGCAGTGCCCCCGTATCCGCTCTTTATCAGTCGTGGTGAAGGAAGCCACATCTGGGATATTGATGGCAACGAATATGCCGACTTCCATCTTGGTTTTGGTAGTCTGCTGGTCGGGCATACACATCCCTTACTGGTAGAGGCATTGCGCGACCAGCTTGGGAAGGGCAATCTCTATTCGTTACCTTGTTCCGACATAGTCTATCTTGCAGAAGAGATGGTGCGACGTTTTGCCCCAATTGAGCAGGTACGTTTCTGTAACTCTGGCACCGAGGCCACAATGGATGCTTTGCGCGTGGCCCGTGCACATGTTGGCAGGGATAAGATCGTGAAAATCGAAGGTAGCTATCATGGGCACCACGATACGCTACTCATGAGTACCAAGCCCTCTATAGAGGCGGCTGGTCCAGCAGATCGCCCGAATACGGTTCCTGCATCAAAAGGTATTCCCGCTGATGTGAAGAACAATACCATAATTGCTCCCTATAATGACCCGGAGGCGCTTGAGCGTGTTCTGACCGAGCATGAGGGCGAAGTTGCGGCAGTCATCATGGAAGCTGTGCTCATGAACGTTGGGGTTATCCTACCGGAAGAGGGTTATCTCAAGAATGTGCGAGAGATCACGCGCCGCCACGGTGTACTGCTGATCTTCGATGAAGTAAAAACAGGTGTGACGGTTGCTCCCGGCGGTGTTACCGAACTCTACCCGGTCGAACCAGACCTGATGTGTCTCGCCAAATCCATTGGCGGTGGTATGCCTATTGGGGCCTTCGGAGGTCGCCGGGAAATTATGCGACATATCAATCACCAGGAGGTGGTTCATCTCGGCACCTTCAATGGCAATCCGATGTCGATGCGTGCCGGGCTGGTGACATTGACACAAATTCTGACACCGGAGGCACATGCGCACGCCAGCGGCCTCTCCAAACAATTAGGCGATTCATATATGGGGATGATTGATGAGTTCAATATGCCGATGTATGTTGCTCAAATTGGTGCCAAGGGCTGCGCGATGTTCTGTTATCCGCCTGCGCGTAATTATCGTGCCTGGTGGCAGGTCGATATGCGCCTCTCCTATGCCTACTGGCTCTTCCTGGCGAATCGCGGCATTCTCTTCCCCCCAGGTTTTGATGATCAATGGACGGTCTCTATTCAGCACACCCAGTCCGATATTGATCATCACACCCACGTCTTCCACCAGTTCGTCTCCGAATTGACAAGGTAGTATTATAACTGGATGGATTGTGTCCTCGGCCACGTGCGAAGCACGTGGCCGAGGACACAATCCATCCAGTTCAAAGCCCTACCATAGGTCATAACTGTGGACTAAGCTGACAGTTTTTGCTATACTTCCCAAAGCAGCCTTCTAAGGTTGTTGCATCTGCATGCATTTCAATCATATCAGGTATTGAATATGAGTAGTCAGGATCTCTCGTTGCCTTTGGCTGATCCTTCTTTGGATGCACAGAAAACGACCGATGATACCGAGGCCAATCCACAGGAGTCGAATAGCCTGCCACCTGGTAGGAGCAGGCTCCTCAAAGGGCTTTCGCCTTTTTGGCATGATCGGCTGATTGAAGCTGCCTTGATTCTGTCAGTGGCCCTGTATTATATCGTTGGCAATGAGCGTCTTGGCACAGGCTCCCTCTTCGACTTGAATCCGCTTGTTTCCCTGCCTTTTCTTCTTATCTTCGCGGTCCTCTGCTGGTATCGGCTGTCCTTTGCCGTCGCGCTCCTCCCTCTGGCTCTACCATACTACCTGCTACCGAAAACGATGGTCGGCCACTATTCCTTTAGTCTTGCCGAGATTGTCCTGGGGACCTGTCTGCTCGTCGCACTCCTGCAACTCTTGCTCCGCCATAGTAGTTGGCAGTATTTGCTCTCGTGGCGAAGATTGCGAGACCGCTTTGGTCCATTCTCGGTCCCCATCCTCATTTTCTTTTTGGCAGCAGCTTGCTCGGTCATTATAGCCTATAGTCATTTCGTTGCCCTTCGTGCCTTTCGTGAAGAGGTGCTGGATCCTCTGCTTTATCTTCTGCTTGCGCTATTGTGTTTCAGCTCACGCCAGGATATCGAGCGTTTACTGGGAGCTTTGCTGGGAACGGGAGTAATGGTGGCGGTCCTGGGATTGTCTCAGTATTTCTTTTTCAAAAATCAGCTTGTGCTGGAGCCAGATGGTATCCGTCGTGTGCATGCGACATATGGAAGTGCAAACAGTATAGGACTGCTCCTTGACTATATTTTGCCCCTTGGCCTGGCACTAGTAGTGACAAAGATGCGGGAAGTTCTTAGCAACAGGCAGGCATGGAAATCGCTGCTTTTGGCGATTGGGCTTTGCTTACCATTGGTGTTTGTGCTCTATCTGAGTCAATCGCGTGGTGCCTGGTTTGCTATTGGCATTGCAACACTCTTCATCATTGCTCTTTCAATCCGTAGGCGCAAAGTGCTACTGATAGGTGGGCTGGTGCTGATCATTGGAGTGGCTGCTCTTATTCTCGTGTTTCATACACGAATTGCCGAGTTTATCATCGGGGGACATACGAATGCGGCGGGTGTGAGTACTGTCACTAAGCGCCTGTACCTATGGCAGAGCGCGTTGAATATGATTTCAGGTAGTCCCTGGCTCGGCTATGGCCTGGATAACTGGCTCTGCCATTATAGCTTAAATTCGGTCTGCTCTACTCCCGCCAGCACTCACATCTACCACTACTGGATTTTGAATGATCCTGTGACGGGTGCCCCTACTGGTCTGCGTGATGAGCCAGGACTCTCGCACCCACATAATATCTTTCTCCATGTCTGGGTCAGCATAGGTATCTTTGGCCTGCTAGCATTTGTGGCCTTGCTGGTATTGTTCTTCTGGCTCTTTGCTCGTATTCTCTCGCATCTGCGTTCTGTGAAGGTTGATGGCGGTTCGCAACTGCAATGGATGGCACTCGCTGTTGGGTCTGCTATGCTTGCTGCACTGGTGCAGGGAATGGTCGATAGCGCCTTTCTGGAGCAAGACCTGGCGTTCTGTTTCTGGATGCTGGTGACTGCCCTCATGGTATTGCGTATGCTCTCAGGAACGCCCTGGACAGGTCATGGTAGCGCGAGTGCAGAGGGCCGCTCACCCTCTGCCGGACACCCTGTCTGGGGGACAGGTAATAGGGGTGTCCCCGAATAATCACTTCTTAATGGATATCAGGTAGAGCCTGGGGAGGAATAACATGTGACCTATGTCACACATTTGAGGCGATACACCTCATTGTCATGCTCTCTCTTCTCCGCTATACTCGGAGTATGTAGCTTTACTGCAAGGGGGAGTGCCTATGTTAAATGATGTACTCGGTATCTCAATTCCCACGCTGCTTATCTGGCTGGCCTGCCACTTTCTTGGGGACTTCGCCTTTCAAAGCGTCTGGATGGTCGTCGAGAAAGGGAAGAGCTGGGAAGTCAACTTCTATCACTGTGCCACCTACACTGCCGTCTTTATCCTATTTGCTCACCCTTCCTTACTTGCTACGGCTCTCCTGTTCGGCACTCACTTTGTAGTTGATCCTTTGAAGGCCAGGTATAACATAATTCGCCCTATCTGGTTGGACCAACTCATCCATATTGTGACGATCGTTTTGATTTTGGGCTTCAGGCTTCAAGAGATGAAGATTTTCGGTGTGTAGCCGAGAGATAAGGAAGAATACTATGCCAGAATGGTGGTTGCTCTTATTAATGCTGCCTATTGGGGCATTCTGTAGCGCCTATGGTACCCTGATTGGCGCTGGTGGCGGCTTCTTACTAGTGCCTATTTTGCTCTTTATCTTTCCGCATCTCTCCGCCAGCCAGGTGACGAGTATCTCACTGGCAATGGCTTTTTTCAATGCAGTATCCGGGTCTATCCCCTATTTGCGGCTAAGGCGTGTTGATGTACGTAGCGCCATATTTTTTGCAACGGGGACTATTCCAGGCGCAATTATTGGTGTCTATATTGTTGCCCTACTCAGTCGCCACATCTTTGATCCTATCTTTGGCATATTGCTTGCCCTGATTGGACTCTGGACCTTCTTCAAGCCTGGCAGTGATCGTGCTGGCCTGGATACCGAAGCCGAAGTCATCGGTTCGCATCAGAAGGGCATCATGGCCTGGATTGGTCCCATCACACGCCAGCAGACCGAACGTTCGGGTATAACCTATACGTGGACATTCAACCAGGGAGTTGCCTGGGCATTCAACCTGCTTGTGGGACTTATTGCCAGCATCTTCGGTGTCGGAGGTGGAATTATCAGTGTACCTGCCCTCATCACCTTCTTCAATTTTCCCACCTATATTGCTACAGCTACCAGCACCTTTACCCTGATGATTACTACTTTTTCCAGTGTAGTTACCCATATAGTATCAGGAAAACATGGGTTGCTGGGTGATTATGCTACGGTCTGGCCACTGACATTGATGGTTATTATTGGTGCGATCATCGGCGCACAATTTGGAGCACGCCTTGCCACGAAATTGAAGGGGAGTGTTATTGTTCGATTATTGGGAGGCGGGTTGACTTTTGTGGGTATTCGGCTAATTCTCAAGCTGTTTTTCCCATGACCCAAAGGTGTCCTCTCTTCCCTTTAAGCATCGAATGATGGGTTCTCGGCGGAGCCACGAACCCAACACTCGACACTTTGGAGCAATCCCCCTTTTGTCCTCCCGACTTCTTGCTTCTCCCAAAATCTTGCCACGTTCCGTTTAGTTCGATGTATCACCAATGCCAGGGCTTTGTGTTGCCTGCGAGGTTGTTCTCCGTAGAGTGCTGATTTAGCGAGCACGTGGGCAGCACGCGAAAATAGATCAAAACTCGTGATGGGGTGTTTTATGTCTGATCTTGAAGGCGCAATGCTGAGTGATTATCTCCTCCTGCAGTGTATTAGTAAGGGGGGAATGGCAGATGTTTATCGTGCCCACCAGGTTGGAGAAGGGAACTACGAGGTAGCGGTGAAAGTGTTCCGCTCTAACTACGCTCAGCGTCAGTCCTTTCGTGATTATTTTATGACCGAAGCGGAAAAAATTGGTCAGTTCGATCACCCAAATATTCTGCCATTTCTTGAGTTCGGCGAGGGAGAGAACCTGCTCTATGTCGTCACACCGTTTGTACCAACAGGGACACTTCAAGACCTGTTGAGACGGGTGGGAGGAAAATTCCCCGCTATGCAGGCTCTTCCGATTATACAGCAGCTTTGTAGTGCCGTGCAGTACGCGCACAATCATGATGTGATTCATGGCAATATTAAACCCTCAAATGTCTTTGTGGCGGCAGATGGACGCATGCTGCTCTCCGACTTTGGGATTGCTCATGGCTATGATGATAGCCAGCAATCGCTCACTCGTGTTGGCTGGGGATCAGCGGAATATGCCGCACCTGAGCAGTCACTCGGCGTCTTGAGACGTTCGAGCGATATCTATACACTCGGTGTGCTCCTATTTCGTATTCTCACCGGAAATCCCCCATTTACTGGACAGACCCCCGTTGAAGTGTTGCTCAAACATGTACGTCATCAACCACCATCCGCGCGAGTATTCGTTCCAAATATTTCAGATGCGGTTGATGGCGTCCTGCAGAGGGCGATGCAGAAACGCTCGGATGATCGTTTTGCTTCTGCTGAAGAGTTTGGCAATGCCTTTCTGGCGGCTGTTACGATTGCACCCACCGCTTCTCCCGTCGCAAAATCAGTTGCAACATCGCAGCCTTCATTGAACCAGCCGTCATCACCAGGAATTGGCGACCCACAGACTCCCTTTCCGGCTGCTGTTGCCTTTACTCCACCGGCAGAGAACTCAATTCCAGCAGCGGCAGAATTTTCTCCCTCAGCTCCAGCTGTGGAGAAACCCATCCAATCACCTCCATCCCCGGCCACGATTCCCTTCGGTGCTGAGACTGACTCCGATGTAACGGACAAGTGGAAGAAAAATCCTACAGAGGAGAGCGCTGGCAACGGTGAAGGAAAGCATAAATTCTGGTCGGTGGATCCCGTTGAATGGTCTCCTATTGAAAGAGGAGCCAATGAAGAGTCTGTGCCGTTGACTGCCAGTGAATATCTGAGTAATAAATTAGTTGTGCCAGGTGAATCTTCTCCTTCGTTCGCACCGTCATTACCTGCTCCCTCCATTCCTGGGGCTTTCCCCGTCTCTCCTCCTGAAAAGGAAGCTCCAGGCAAGGAGAAGGGTCATAATAAGCTGAGTTCTCGTTTGAACAAACTGTTGCCAGTCATAGTGGTGATCTTGCTCTTGTTGGGTCTGTTAGGCGCGTTACTCTCTTCTTTTCTTTTCTCGCCGCAACCTTCCAGCTCTCCGACGGATCAAAATATTCCTACTGCTAACTCGACTGCAGGAGTAAATGGGACAACAACCTCTCCAAAACAAAAAGGGACGGGTACGCCAAATGCCACGAGAACACCAGCTACCACTGCGACAGTGGCGCGACCTACGCCTACTCCTATACCCATTATTCCTCCAATTCCAGCTTTCTCCTGTAGATCAGGAACGATTGCATTGGATGGCTCAGCCAACCTTGAGCCTGCCATTCAACAATTGACGACTGACTACAATAGCCAATGTTCCAATAGCGGCAATTTTAACGTCACTGCCGATGGAAGTAAGGGTGGCCTTGATGCTGTAGCAAGTGGAAGTAGTGATCTTGCCTACTCTGACCTGACCTCTGCGAACCGCCCGGCGCTGATGGATTACCCCATGGCAGCCTTAATGTTTGCTGTCGTGGTGAATATTGACACTCAGGTCACAAAGTTGACGACAGCCCAACTCCAGAATATCTACACCGGCAAGTTTACAAATTGGTCGCAGGTCGGTGGCACAGATGAGCCCATCGTGATTATCACTCGTCCGGCGGATTCGGCTATTCGGGCTATCTTCGAGGCGCATGTGCTGAACGGTGTGAAGCAGTCGGTGGATGGTGTCTCGCTCTGGTCCGACTCGAATGATGCAGTGGCTCAGAAGGTACTGTATACAAGTGGAGGAATCAGTTACGTACCACTGGCTACTGCCCCGGTCAATGGAGCGCAGAGCATTGCTATCAATGGCATAAGTCCCACGGCGAGAGCGGTTGAGAACGGTACGTATCCTTTCTGGAGTATTGAGCATCTGTATAGCAACCATGCGGCTACAGGACTGGCATTATCGTTTATCAGCTTCGGTTTTACCTCTACGGGGGCAACGGATCTAACAAACTATGATGCTATTCCTGTTAAGCTTATCCCACAAGCGGTGTTGAGTGGTCATCTACCCGGACCAACGGTATGAAAGGGAAGACAGAGAAGATATGGCAGAACTAGCAGGTGTACTGGTCGGCAATTATTTTTTGCTTGAGTGCCTGAGTCATGAGGGAATAGTAGAGACCTATCGTGCGCGTCCCACTATCAGAGGTGGCTATGATGTCGTGCTTCGCTTATTTCGGCCACAGTTTCCTGATCCCACCGCTTTTCGCGACCATTTCGCAACCGAGGTAGAGAAAGTGTGGCATTGCCAGCATCCGCATGTTCAGCCGTTGCTTGAGTTTGGTGCGGGCGAGGAACTGCTCTACAGCGCAACGCTATTTCCCGATACGGAGACATTAGAGCAATTCCTGGAGCGTCAGCAGGGACATCTGCTGCCGGTTGACCTGGTCGTGCAATTCGTTACCCAATTGTGTGCTGCACTGGAATATCTCCATCAACGTGATATTGTCCATGGGAATATCCAGCCCTCAAGTGTTCTTGTGCGCGATGACATGCATTTGCTGCTGACCAACTTTGGCCTGAGACGTGCCCATCAGGATGGTGAGCCGATGGTAGCGCACATCGATGAGGGAAACCCTGCCTATGTTGCTCCAGAGCAAGCATTGGGTATGTTGCTCCCTGCCAGCGATATTTACGCCTTAGGTGTCTTGCTCTACCGCTTATTAGGTGGGGTTCTACCGTATGATGGAGAGGATGCGGGTGAGATTGCACTGAAACACGTAAATGAACCTATCCCTTCCTTGCGTGCCATCCGTCCAGACCTGCCGGAAGCTCTGGAACTGGTAGTGCGTGTGGCACTCGCTAAAAGCTCTGAAGCTCGTTTCCCAACGGCTGCCACTTTTGCACAGGCGCTCCTCGCTGCTGTTAATCCCGATGTTCCCCCGGTTGTTGTAGATCCACCACCGCGTCGTATCGTCGTGCAATCCCGGCGTACCGCCTTTACCTGGACACGAGCCGTTTCACTGCTTACCCTGGCTGTGCTCTTGTTGGGTCTGGGGAGCGCGTTCTTCTTCGTTTTTTCTCTGCCACAATACCTGAGAAACATCCCTATTCTTGGTCAACCTGGTCGGTTATTTCCAGGTGGAGGGAGTTCAGGTTCTTCACCTGGAGCTACTCCGGCAACTACGCCTGCAGCGACTACTGGACTTCCCTTCCCAACGCAAACGGCGGCCGGAGCAGCTCCAGTTATTGGGAAAGGCCGCCCAGGGTTGGGAACACCCACTCCTCCAGCTTCATCAAGTGGCACTACGGCTACACCCACCCCTGGGGGTACAGCTACGCCAACTTCTCCTCCTCCTTCACCGAATTCTATTTCCTGTGTACAAGGAGAGTTAGCGATTGATGGCTCTCCGAATCTGGAACCATTCCTCCAAAGGGTGAATAGTGATTACCAGGCGCTCTGTCCAGGATTGAACATCTCCTTGCAGGGAGATGGCAGTCGTACGGCTCTGAATTTTTTACAGAGTAGTAAAATTGATGTTGCAGCTTCCGACCTGACTGCTAATCCTGCGCGAACTTTTACCGATCATCCTGTGGCGGCACTGCTATACGCCATGATCGTCAATCCTGATGTCCAGATAAGTGGACTAAGTAGCGCGGACATACAGAATATCTATCAGAATCGTATCACCAATTGGGCACAGCTAGGTGGTCCTGATGAGGATATTACAGTGGTTCTCCGTCCCCCCAATGATGCTATTACAGCTATCTTTCGCACATTTGTGCTGGGTGGAGAGCAGGAACATGTGAAAGGGACAAGACTGAAGCAAGATTGGCCGGACCTGGTGGTACAGGCAGTGGCCCAGATACCAGGGGCAATTAGTTATGTGCCACTGGCAGTAGTACAGGCTGCCAATGTCCAGGTACCTGCTATCGATGGTGTCTTGCCTGGGACTCAGTCGTTGCTAGATGGTAGCTATCCTTTCTGGAGTGTAGAACATCTCTATACCCAGGGTGATGGTACAGTAGAGTTCCAGGCTTACCTCTCGTTCCTCAATAGTGACCAGGAAACAGTTCTGATGCCCCAATATGGCGTGGTGCCATTGAATATGCTGCCTGAATACATCCTGGCATCCCATCTCCCTGGCCCTGTGTTGTGATGTGAGGTCTCCTTATCTATTGATAGAGCGATCTTCCACCTGGTCTATGACACATTCTGTCGGCACGTGCCAGCAGAATGTGTCATAGACCTTATACCCATTTGTCCTATTCCTTTTGACAGCGATAGTGTTCTTGAGGCACTCTTTACACGAGTATGTAAATCGGAACATGGGGGAATGTAATGAGCCAAAGAAAATTTAAGAGGGAATATCTATGCGCTGTCCTCGTTGTGGCTTTGAGGGAGAACCTCTAAAAGGCGGTTGTGCACGCTGTGGTTATGGTCGAATGCCCACATCTGCATCTCCTTCCTCAGCCTCGTCGTCTCCATTGGGCCGACATATCGTTGTCTCCAGTCCAGTTAGTATAAAGGCGCATACCCTGGCCCCCGGTGAAGTATTGCGCCTGGGCCGTTACCGTATCATAGAACAACTCAGTTTACCGAAGAACCAGCAGGATCAGGGAACCGCATGGCTGGCAGCTGACGCGCGCTCACCTCAAGGCGTTGTCGTACTACGTGAGTTAATTCCAGAGCGGGGAGCGTCTTCCAGGCTAGAGCAAGAACTACGTGCAGCAGCGCTGCGCATGGCAGAATTAGGACGGTATCCAGGTTTTCCCCGTCTGATCGATGTGTTTGCTGAAGAGGGAGTCTATTACTTTGTCTTCCAGCACATGGATGGCACGAGTTTAGCACAACTTGTGCAAGAAAGAGGTCCTTTACCAGAGTATGCCGTAGCCGAATATGGGCGGCAGCTCTGTGAAGTCTTAAACGTCCTTTCCTCCCAGCAACCACCCCTTGTGCATGGCTCTATCAGCCCTGATACAGTCATCATCAGCCCTGACGGAAAACGTGCATCTTTGATCCACCTTCCCCTCATTGCCTCCCAGCAAAAATCATCCTCTAATGGGCAAAGAAAGACGATATCTGGCTATCTCGCTCCAGAGCAGGTGCAGGGGGATGCAGGGCCCGCCTCAGATCTCTATGGATTGGCAGCGACCCTCCATCATGCCCTTACAGGCTATAACCCGGAGGAGCATATGGCCTTTTTCTATCCCCCGGTTCGGCATCTGAACTCGGCGGTGTCATCTCGAATGGAAACAATCCTTTCGCATGCTCTACGTGTCAACGCCGCACAACGCTATGCTCGGCCTGCCGAGATGCGGAAAGATTTGGAGGCTATAACTACATCTTCTCCAGCTGCAGGGAGACTTTTGGATTTAGCAAGCAGCTCGGGGCATCCCATGAGTACAGGGATAGCGCGAACACAAAGACGACGAGATAATTCGGGGATGCTAAGCATGTTTGCTATTGTGACTGTTCTAATCTCCGCCCTCCTGCTTGGTGGGATTTTTCTGGCTATCGTGCGTGGCCCTACATCTAGTAATACTCAATCAAATGAACCTCTGCTGGGCACAGCGACGGCTCGAGCTGTGCAGACTGCTACCGCTTTGGGTAAAGTGCAGCAGCAGACTGCTGAACAAACAGAACAGTTAGCGGAATCACAGAGCTTTATAAAACAGGGGATAGGAGTCAGCGACGGGCGCTTTGTCTTTGATATATATCCCGGGCGCGTGGATATCGATTTGAAAAAGCAGGCTGCTCAGGCGATACGAGGGAACGATCTCGATACTGCGGCAGGCTTGTTTATGAAAGCCGTTCAGGCCGATCCAATTGATGCAGAGGCGCAGATCTATAATGAAGATGTCCATATCCTTCAGAATAACCTTCCCTATGTCACGATTGTGCTTGGACTTGGTTTTGATAGTAATCTCAGTGCTCTTGCAGTTGAACGTGCGAATATGCAGGCAACATTCCTGGCGCAGTATGAGATCAATGAATTTCAGTCCTTGCCTCATCATCTTCAATTGTTTATCTTGATTGCGGGTTCTGGAGCAGGTGCCACGAATGTTGCAACTGTGGCGCAGTTTATCTCTAACCGCGTTATTAAGAGTGGCAATCCCGATCATATTATTGGTGTCATTGGCTGGCCATCCAGTTCACAGACTCTCAAAGCGCGTGATATCCTCGCTGCCTCACATATTCCCCTGGTGTCACAAACAGCATCTGATGTGAAATTGGCCGGGAGTACCCCTTACTTCTTTCGTGTCAATCCACCCTACGATATGCAGGGGAGTGCCCTGGCAACCATCGCCGCGAATCAGTTCCAGGCCAAAACTGTGATAGTCATGCGCGACCCCAATGACGTTTATAGTGGTTCGTTGGCCGATGCCTTTATCGCTCGCTTGCAGGCTCTCAATGTCAAAGTAATCACAAATTATGCCTTTTCTCGAGCGGTGACGAGTGTAGGCGATTATGAGACAGTGGTCAATGCCGCTCTGGCAAACAATGTTGATGTAATTTTCCAACCAGGATCGGATGTGGATGCTGTGCGCCTGGCGCATGCCGTAGGAAATGCCCTCAGGGCGCATTCTACAAATCCTGTGCTTGCGAGGCTCAAGATTCTTGGTGGAAGTGCCTTAGATACAAACCTGTTGCTGGGACAGGGTGATGGTCCAGATGCACTGTTGGCTCGCAACAATCCATTGGACATGCAAAGGCTCAACTTCATTGCCCTGGCTGATCCAAATGAGTGGACCTATCTGAAAGTTCCTCTCAACGAACAACCCCCATTCTTTATTGACTGGGCGGGCACTTTCCAGAATTCGGTGCAAGACGCCGAAAATGCTGGTCCCCCCGATCAGAATGCCATCATGACCTATGATGCTCTCAATGCTCTGAGTAGAGCAGCCGCACTGGTCCACGGCCCTTTAACTGGAGAGGCTGTGCGTAATGTGCTTGCTTCTTTCGGCCATGGAAAGGTTCCAGCATTTCAAGGGGTCAGTGGGCGCATTGTTTTTGATGACCAGGGAAATCCTGTTGACAAGGCGCTGGTCTTACTCGATGTTGAGATTAATGGGAGTGGCGGGAATGTGATCAAGGTGAAGCAGGTGGTGGGGACGTTTTTGGTTTCTGGATAGCCCTCTAACAATGTAATCTCCTTTTCACCTGGCTCTACAATAGTAGCCAACATACGTGACAGGTGGCTGATCAGGAAAGCGTCTCTTCTCCTAGTTGATAGGCCAGACCAATCGCTTGCTCCACCGTGAGCGCCCGCCCCTCGGCCCATGCCGCTTGCCAACTCTGTTCTTCTACTCGGGAGCGAATATGTTGGCGTATCATTTGAACGAATGGATTGGTTCTTGTCCAGGGAGTCAAACCAATCGCGTCCATTAAGCCATCGGCTGCACCTTGTAGTTGCGCTGAATAGATGCTCGCCGTAGCTGGGTCCGGCTCCCCCCTCATCCCAAACGCCAGGCTTAACAAACACATGCCTGTCGTCATGTATTGTTTGTGATCCAGTTCGTAGCACAGCTTCATACTCTTCAGCAGGCAGTGAATAGCTTCCGTACAATTACCTTCCAGGAGTGACATACCACCCTGATCTTTCAACACGTCGGCAACCGCGCTTTTGTCACCCACCTGCTCAAAGAGTTCCCTGCTTTGAGTATAAAACTCCCGCATGTGCTCAAAGTCACTGGTGAACCCTGCTGCCGCACCCAGGTAAAAGAGCAATTGGGCGCGTAACCAGGGATCGTCTGCTCTTGAGAGGTGCTGTATGCCCTCCCAATACACACGCTTTGCCATTTCATACTCACCCATGGCATGAGCAGCCCACCCACGGTGAAGCAGTGCGGTCGCTAAACCACTCGGGTTATCCAGTTGCCGCCAGAGTGCGATACTTTCTTCAGCCAGTTCTACCGCCCGGGTCTGATCATTTTGCAAACACACCAGGCGGGAGTACTCGCTTAATGCTTTGGCTCGTGCAGCTAGCACCGTCTCCCCGGCATCGTCCTCAAGTGGCACCTCTAGCACTGCTCCCAGCCAGTGACGTGCTTCCGTCAGGTAGCCCTGCCACTCCAGGTAGGGCCTGAGAGCTGCAGCCAGGCGCAGGCACAGTTCAACAGCCAGCAATCCGTTGCTGGGAACTCCATTCAAAGAGAACATTCCGCTCCCAGCGACTGCTTTGCTCTCTTCGATCGGCTCCTGTCGGAAACAGGAAAAGCCATTTATTCTCATTCCTTTTTTGGCTCGTTGGAGCGACCATTCCAGGGCTGCCCGGAAATTGTCGCGATCTGCTGTCAGCCGTGCCAGCCACGCGAGCTGTTGTGGGCCTCTCAAGCCTTTCTCGGCTGCTTCCATCTCCCTCAGATAATAGCAGGCATGCCAGTCCTGCAGCCGCTCGCACTCCCCCTGCACGGTCAGCTGCTCCAGTGCGTATTCACGGAGCGTTTCCAGCATCGTAAAGCGCACTTGCTTATCCGCTACTGGCAACTGTACCAGCAAACTGTTGTCCACCAACTGTTCGAGCATATCTACTGTGGAACCGGAAACAGGTGTACCCCCCAGGTCTGCTGCTGCATCCTGCATCATCGCCTCGGCTGCCTCAAGAAACCAGCCCCCAGTAAATACCCCCAGGCGGCGAAACCATGCTTGCTCGGCTAAGGAGAGCAAATCGTAACTCCATCTAATGGTATCGCTCAGTGTTTTCTGCCTGCCGGGCAGATTCCTGGCCCCTCCGGTCAACACGGGAAGTCTTGCTCTCGAGAGTCGTTCTAAGAGCAATGCTGGGGGGAGCATCTTGACTCGTGCGGCTGCCAGTTCCAGTGCCAGTGGTAAACCGTCAACCCTGGCACAAATCTGTGCGATGACTGCTGCGTTTTCCCCGGTCAAAGCAAAGTTAGGCATTACGGCCTGCGCACGTTCAACGAAAAGTTGTATCGCTTCGTATTGCGAAAGCTCCGTCACTCCTGGTACGGTGCCGGGATCGGGAGTGTCCAGGGGCGGGACACTGAATGCGTGTTCACCATACAGATGTAGCAGGACCCGGCTGGTAATCAGCACCTTGAGACCGGGTGCCGCTGCCAGTATCTCGTCCACGACGGCTGATGCTTCTCCTACCTGCTCAAAATTATCCAGCACGAGCAGCAGGTGTTTGTCACGCAAATATTCGATCAGGCTTTGGAGCAGAGGTAAGTCAGGCGTAGACTTCATATTCAACGCCTGGATGATACTCATTGGCACCAGGGCAGGATCACGCACCCCAGCCAGAGACACAAACCATACGCCCTGCGCAAACGCGCTGACCAGCTCGCTTGCCACCTTCAGAGCGAGGCGTGTTTTGCCACTGCCGCCCGATCCAACGAGCGTCAACAGACGCACCTCGTCGCGCCCAAGCATTTGTCGGAGCCGCGCTACCGCCCATTCTCGTCCGATGAGTCGGGTGGCAGGAGTAGGAAGGTTGTGCTGGAGCGTGGGCATGGGATGACGGGAGTCGCTGGAGGAGATGGGCTGAGCGCGTTTCGTTGCAAGCGTACTGAGAGGGGGTGTTCGCCATTCGTCGGTACTAAAGATGGTTGGCCCTAGCTGGGCCAGTTCAAGCAGGTGGAGCGCTTCGTCCTGGGTGGTAATCGTATGCCAGTGTGCCAATGTAGTGATGATGCGCTGTACTTCCAGGTGTGTCAGATGGGCGTTCCCGCTGCCATTCAGTTTGCGGCTGAGTACCTTTGGGTGCAGGCCAAGCGCATTAGCCAGTTCCTTTTGGGAATAGCCACTTGTACGAAGATACTCTTGTACGCTGTCGCTAAATGCCCCAACTTTCATGCGTATTCCGCTTATCACGTTTGCTCCTCCTGGAGGACCTGGCGTCACTCGAATGTGTAAGTAGACTTTGAGTAGATTTTGGGTCACCGGAAACCATGGAAAGTAGAACCTGCACAAGTATACTTTAATCAAAACAGCAAATCAATAGAGAAGAAGAGGAATTCGGCTATGTGCATGCTTCAGGTTCATGTGCACTGCTATGACAGGTTCTTTGAAGTCTCACCAGACGAGGTGGAGAATGCCGAACTCGCAGTGGAAGATGTAGTGAGTCATGTCCTGCTAGACCTTTTTGATGAGGGGACGGTGGAAGACGTAACTATCCGTTTCGCTTCTAACCTGCATATGGGTCTACAATATTGTTCTATTCGGATACGTGCCCAATGTTCTTGCCAGTGCTTCGCATTGCTTCCACGTACAAAGGAGAATATGGAGCGTGCAGTAGAAAAAAGCATGTGTTCTCTTCTGAAGGAACTTTTTGGGTCGGTGACTGTAGATAGTGTAGCGCTCAGTCCTTCTCCATGCAATTGCGGGAACGATCCTGCGCCATCCTGGAGCACATGATGATGTTGCACACCTATGGGAAGTCAGCGCCACCTATCCTGATATATGTCGGAACCTGGAAACGACTTCAATCGTCGAATGCTCCTTCCAGGGGGGAATGCGGAAAGCCACAACACACTATTGTTGGCTGTGGCCGACCTTTGACATGAGAGGAGGAGAAGGTCCAGTTGATTACAATGAAAGTCAAGCACAGTGTCTTCATCAACCTACCTGCTGAGGAAATCTTTGCCTACCTGAGCGACCTGGAAAACCTGGTTGACTGGTCGAGTGTCACCATCGCGGTCAGGAAAAGCTCGCTGAGGGCGATTGGTGTTGGGGCAACGGTGCGGAGTACCATCCGGCTTTTAGGAAGGTGGTTGGATATTACTCTTGAGGTTGTTGAGTGTGAACCCGGTCGCTATCTGACCATCAAAAGCATCTCTGGAGTCGCACCCTGCCTCTTCTACTACCAGTTCGAGCCGGTCGAAGGTGGCGGGACCGCTGTCTCGCAGGAGGCGGTGATCAATCTTATAGGAGGAATTCTAGGGCAGGCGGAGTCGGTGGTTACGAGTGTGGTCCGTCGTCAGCTTGAGTATGACCTGCTGACGTTAAAGGATATGCTGGAAGCCAGCGTTGCTACAGGTCGAAGTGCTGGCTAATTGAGAGGTTGCCCCCAAATAACGCTCTCTGAAACACATCCGTCATCAATCTTGCAGTGCCAATGGAAACACCTCGAAGAAACAGCCAGGGATAGGAATAGCCCCATACGAGGTTCTGGTTTGGGAATATAAATCTCGTATGTGCTTATGAGGTCGGTACTACAATGCTGTCCTTTCCATCGGCTGTTCGCAAAGGGACATACGGACTGTCCAGGTAGCGATGGGTGAGGAGATGCAATGGACCATAAGTTGGCATATCCTGCGTTGAAATCGAATACTGCACACTCAGCACTGCGGTGTGAGAAGCAGCGCCTCCCCCCGGCAGGTCAAAGGCCACCAGCAGGTGGTCTCCCGCACGCATTGCATTGAAGGTGCAGATCGTCGCTGGCGCTTGTGCATCCCCTCCGCCCGGCTCTACCCTCACCTGGTAGTGATAGGTGGTTTCGTAGGCGGGTGCCAGCGAGCGCAGCCAGTCCCAGTGGGCAATCATCCTGGGCATACCATCGAGAGGGAAACGCTGCGTTTGCATGCTCTCAAGCTGCATATCCTGTCCAAAGACCGCTTGAGGAGGCACTTGCCTCAAGGGAGTCGAGAGTTCGTAGATGCGGAACGGGTTTCCCCCCAGCAGGGGAGGCTGCTCGACCAGCTGGGCGGAGGCGTAATGGCCCAGGAGGGTGTAGGTGAAGTTGGCATAGGGCGGCGTTAGCAGCAGGGCCGGGCAGTCTGCCGGATTGGGAAGCACGAGACAGCGCTCGTCATCAAAGACCGTAACTGGCGTATGGAGCTGGCGCGAGAAGTAGTACATGGCCGGACTGGTCGAGAAATCCGCAGCCACATATACCCGGCTGGCGTGCCGTTGCTGCGCCAGCCGGTCGAGTTCAGAGAAGGCGTTCTGGATCGAATGAAGGTCTGAGAAGTAGACATTGAGGCCGCTATTGGTGAAGCGCCCATGGACGTTATCGAGCACCAGAGCCGTGCCTCCCATGGTCTGTATGAGCAGTAGAAGCATGGTGAAGCTGTACAGCAGACTGCGTGCGAGGAGCCGGAGCGTACGCTCGGAGCGACTGAGCCATTCGCGCAGCTTCTCGAGAAAGATCGCGATCAGGATGAATGGTCCGGGAATGACCACCAGCAGGTAATGGGTGTAGATCGGCAGTGGGTGGCGAACCATAGCGAGCAGGGGAAGCAGTTGCCAGGCACACAGTAACAGCAGGCCAGCAGCCTCCGAAGGAGGCATAAAGTGGAGCCAGCGACGCCATTTCACCCTATCTTGCGTATCCATCTCAGGTGCCTGCTCATCCCTGGCCGCGTGGGTGTCGTGCACGGTTCGCAGGGATTCCCTCCACCAGTAGAGGGAGAGGGCCAGCGTCGTGACGAGGCCCGCGATAACACAGAACAGCAGGGCAAACGCCAGCCAGGACAAAGGAATCGAGAGTCTGTGAACCAGCGAGCTGCTCGTGAAAGGTGCCTGGTGTGGATCGCTGGGGCCGAGGAAGGTGAGGTAGGTGTTCCAGGATGCATTATCGATGCAGGCATTGGCACACTTCTGGGTCTGGGCCTGCAGAATGGAGCGAATGATCGTGATATCACTGAACTTCGCCACCAGCTCCCACAACAGATAGGGGAAGAAGACCACCGCCAGAGCGAGGCAGGCATAGCCAAGGTCGCGCCAGCGCAGCGTCTCGGGCGCGAAGAGCAGCGCCAGGAGCAAGGGAACACCCAGCAGCAGCACTGTCGTGTGTGTCTGCAACAGGATAGCAAGCCAGAGCAGTGCCAGGGGAAGCCAGCCCGTGCGCCGATCGACCACGCCCCGGAAGAGAGCGAGGAAGAAGAGGACAACGAACGGCTGCATCATATTGGGCTGCCAGATGAAGCGAGAGTAGACGAGCGGAACCGGAGCCGCAGCGTAGAGCAGCCCGGCAATGACCCCCGCGAAGCGACCGTAATAGCGTGTGACAAAGAGGTAGGTGAGGAGCACAGCGACGACGGCGAAGAAGCTGTTGAGCAGTACTGCCAGAAACGGGTTGTCACTCAAGGCTGCGGGGAGCATATAGAAGTACAGCAGCCCAGGTGGATTGGCAAACCCCGGCGAGGCGGTGCCATTGGTCACTGGTAGGAGGCCGTGATGTACTGCATCGTAGGCCATGCGGAAGATCAGCACCTGGTCTCCCTCAAACTGGCTCGTATCAACACGGTAGAAGCGCAGGAAACTGGCTACCAGGACGACCAGGTAGCATTCCCAGTTGCGATACCACGCACCCTGGCAGGTAAAAGCGATACCAGCGGAGTACTGCTTTGCCTCAGAAGAGGTGTTCGTCGCGGATATTTTCTTTTGAAAGATCATCGTTCTCCCTACCTTCTGGCCTGGAAACTATTATACCGGGTTAAATTCCAGGCAAAGCAAACCTGCCCAGGCATACTATGCAAGACACATTATAGATGATAAATGATCTTTCACAGGAATCAACACACGCACTTAAGAGAAATGTCCTACCTGTGCTTTGCCAGACCGACTTCAATGGCGAATGTGCCAGGTAGCCAGCTCAAGGCTTGACAATGATGAGCAATATCTCGCTAACTAGTAAGTAAAAAGTTGATTTGCTGCAAGGAAAGGATATGCCAATCGACACCAGCCGGGATTCCTGGAAACTACTAACACGACACATTGGCACGCAAGAAATCAGAGAGAATCAAGGAGGATGCCATGAGCGACATTCGTGCAGAATGGATTGCTACCATGCAAAAGTACCGGCTCTCGCCTGACTGGCCTGATAGCGAGCAGTTTTGGTGTACGAAGCTTGATACCGCGCCGCAGGAGGAACTCAGGGCTATTCAGAGCGAAAAATTGCGGGTAGCGGTTCGCTATGCCTATGAGTGTATCCCGTTTTACCGGCGCAAGTTTGATCGCATTGGTCTGCAGCCGGGCGATATTCGCTCAGTGGATGATCTCGCGCAGATTCCTGTCACAACCAAACAGGAGATGGCGGAAGACCTGGCGGAGCATAGTCCCTGGGGCACCTACACAGCGCTCGACGATGACCTGTGGGTGAAGCGCGGCTGGCAAATCTTCGCCAGCTCTGGGACGACGGCGCAGCCGCGTGCATTCCGTTATAGCCAGTTCGACCGCGAGATGTGGATGTGGACCAATGCGCGCGCCATGTGGGCCATGGGTTTCCGCCCTGGCCGCGATAGCGCCCTGATCGCCTTTGGCTATGGTCCGCATGTCTGGCTCTGGGGCGTGCATTACGCGCTCAACCTGATGGGTATTCCTATTGTGACGGCTGGCGGCCTGGACTCAAGCGCCCGTGCTCGCTTCATTGACCGCTACAAACCAACCATCCTTGCCTGTACTCCTTCGTATGCGCTCTACCTTGCCGGCGTGATGCGCGAGCTGGACCTCGACCCGGCAGCAAGTTCGATCCGCTACCTGTTCTGCGCTGGAGAGCCTGGCTTCAGCATTCCCGCGACCCGGCGACGCCTGGAAGAGACCTGGCATGCCGAACTCCACGAGTTCTATGGCTGCACTGAGGCCGCACCATCGGCTGGCGGGTATACCTGTGCGGCTGTCGCAGCACGGAAGGAAGGTGTGGTCAGCACGCACCTGATGGAGGATGTCCAGATATGGGAGGTGGTGGATACCGGCATGCATGTGCTGCCTGATGGGAGCAGGGGACTTACCGTGGTAACGAACCTCTGTTCCGAAGCGTCTCCACAGCTCCGTTTCCTGGTTGGGGATTACACCGTCCTGACGCATGAGCCTTGCGCTTGTGGGCGAACGCATGCCCGTGCGGTAGGAGGAATGTCCGGCAGGGCTGATGATATGCTCAACGTGCGGGGTATTACGTTGTTCCCTTCCAGTATTGAGGATATTGTACGCCGCATACCCATGCTGGGTGCCGAGTTTTCTATCATTCTCACGAAGGAACATGACCTTGATGTGCTCATTGTCCAGGTGGAAGTTCCACCCGAGATCACCCCTGAGCGTTATACCGAAATCGCGGCCATAGTGGAACGTGAGATCCGCTCAGAATGTGAATTGAGAGCTGTCGTCGAAGTGCTCCCTCAGGGGACGCTACCGCCAACGCAGTTCAAAGCCAAACGAGTACGTAATTTGCGCTAGTAGTCAGTCCAGCTAGGTTTATGAGGCAGAAATGTAGTGGCACCCCTTGTGGGTGCCAGGCCCCACCATTAGCCCGTTGCCTCGTAATGGTATTGCAACGGAAGAACGCATTATCCTGAAAGGAAAATGGAGACCGAGCCATGAAACGCAGCACCGAGAGAATCCTGACAACCCATACCGGAAGTTTGCCCCGGCCAGACAACCTGGTGCAACTGATGGTCGCCAAAGAGCAAGGCAAGCCGGTAGATGCAGTCGAACTTGCTGACAGTGTGCGTAACGCCGTAGCTGACGTGGTCAAACACCAGGTGGCCGTTGGCATCGACATCATTTCCGATGGCGAGATGAGCAAGATTGGCTTTGCGAACTATGTCAAGGACCGCCTGACGGGCTTTGAGGGCGAGTCGAATCCCTTCATAGCACAAGATGTTCTCGACCATCCAGACCTGCGAGTACGCATGTTTCGCCGGACTGAGGGGAGTGAAAGCCGCTACTTTACTCCGGCCTGTACCGGCCCCATCACCTTGCGCGATAAGGACGCGGTGCACCGCGATATCGCAAACTTGAAGGCCGCTCTACAGGAGAGCCAGCCCACAGACGTCTTTATGCCTGCTGCCTCACCAGGAACAATCGCCCAGGTGATGCTGAATAACTACTATCCTACCCAGGAAGCCTATCTCTACGCACTCGCAGATGCCATGCGCTACGAATATCAAGCGATCGTTGCGGCGGGCTTCCTGTTACAGCTGGATTGTCCAGACCTGGCCATGCAGCGACATATTCGTTTTGCTAATGCCAGCATCGATGAATTTCGCGGGCAGGTGCAGCAAAACATAGAAGTGCTGAACTATGCCCTCACCGGCATCTCACCCGAGCAGGTACGCATTCATGTGTGTTGGGGCAATTATCCAGGCCCACACCATCGGGATGTGCCGCTCAAAGAAATCATCGATCTGCTCCTCAAGATACAGGGCAATGCCCTCTCCATCGAAGCGGCCAATCCGCGCCACGAACACGAGTGGAAAGTGTTCGGGGAGGTCCATTTACCTGATGGCAAGGTACTGATCCCCGGCCTGATCGACACATGCAGCACCTATATCGAGCACCCGGAGGTCGTGGCCCAACGCCTGCTGCGCTTTGCCCAGGTCGTTGGTCGAGAGAATGTGATCGCTGGCACCGACTGTGGCTTTGGCACCTTCATTGGGACCTCTGCTGTTGCGCCCAGCGTCGCATGGGCCAAGCTCCAGTCATTGGCGGAAGGGGCCAGGCTGGCCTCGCAGGAGCTGTGGGCCTCGACCGCCTAAAGTCCGGCACCCACAAGGCTTACACAGGTAGGTTTTGTGGG
>WNGG01003036.1_pt1 | contig 32737 bp, 27 predicted proteins | sample 5400661 | NCBI WGS metagenome assembly WNGG01 (sample SAMN13153372, study PRJNA577476) | soil metagenome | isolation source: 100 cm soil or saprolite under Garry oak tree replicate 1 | place: USA:California | collected 2016-06-15
CCGAGTTCGAGGCGCTGCGCCAGGCGCTGCGCGAGCTCGCGACCGCGCTCGACGCGGCGCGCGAGCGCGAGCTCGAGGCCGAGCGGCTGCGGGCGTTCCGGGAGGTGGCCCGCCGCGTGGCCCACGAGATCAAGAACCCGCTCACCTCGATGCGGATCGCGGTCGATCAACTGCGGCGGTCCGGCGGTCAGGCGGACGGGCGGACGGGGATGGCAGTCGAGGTGATGCAATCCGAGACCGAGCGCCTGGAGCGGCTCGCCCGGGAATTCTCCGATTTCGGCCGCCTACCCGAGGGCCCGAAGAGCGAGGTCGATCTGGTGGACCTGCTGATGGACCTGGGGAAGAGCGCCGTGCCGCCCGAGGTCGCCGTTCGGCTAAAGGCCAACGGCGAGCCCTGCAAGGTGCTGGGGCACTACGATCCGTTGCGGCGGGCCTTCGCGAACCTGCTGCGCAACGCGTCGGAAGCGATGCAGGGCTGCGGCGCGATCGACGTAGCCGTCACACGGGATGGCGGCGGTTTGGTTGTGACCATCGCCGATCACGGTCCCGGGGTTCCGGACGAGCTGCGCCAGCACGTGTTCGAGCCCTACTTCACGACCAAGCAGGACGGAACGGGGCTGGGGCTCGCGCTGGTGCGGCAGACGATCGAGGCGCACCACGGGACGATCACGGTCACCGATACGCCGGGCGGCGGCGCCACCTTCTCCATCGTGCTCTCCGCCACATGAGCCCGCGCATCCTGCTGGTCGACGACGAGACCAACATCCGCAAGATGGTGGGCGCGCTGCTCGAGTCCGAGGGATTCGAGACAGCGGAGGCCGCGAACGGCAGCGCCGCGCTCGCCACGGTCGAGCGCGGCGCGCCCGACGCCGTGCTGCTCGACCTCATGATGCCCGGCGGGCCGGACGGGCTCGCGACGCTGGAGCAGCTCAAGCGCCTCGCACCGGACGTGCCGGTGGTGATGATGAGCGGCAAGGCGAGCCTCACCGACGCGGTGCGGGCGACCAAGCTCGGCGCGTTTCAGTTCCTCGAGAAGCCACTCACGCCCGAGGGCGTGTTGACCACGCTGCGCGCGGCCCTGGAGCTGTCGCGCACGTTGGCCGAGAACCGCCGGCTGCACGAGGCGCTCGGGCACGCGGATCCACTAGTGGGCGTCAGCGCCGCGATGCACGAGTTGCGCGACCTGATCGCGCGGGTCGCGCCTACCGAGGTACGGGTGCTGATCACGGGAGAGTCGGGCACGGGCAAGGAGCTCGTCGCCTCGGCGATCCACCGTCAGAGCGCACGGGCAGGCAAGCCGTTCGTGTGCGTCAATAGCGCCGCGATTCCGAAGGACCTCGTGGAGTCGGAGATGTTCGGTCACGAGCGCGGCGCCTTCACGGGCGCCACGGAGCGGCGGGTTGGGCGCTTCGAGCTGGCCGACGGGGGCACGCTGTTCCTCGACGAGGTGGGCGATCTGGGACTCGAGGCGCAGGCCAAGCTGCTGCGGGTGCTCGAGAGCGGCGTGATCGAACGGCTGGGGGGCGAAAAGCCGGTCACAGTGGACGTGCGCGTGATCGCCGCGACCAACAAGGACCTGGGGAAGGCATCGCAACAGGGGCAGTTCCGCGAGGACCTGCTGTTCCGCCTCAACGTGCTCCCGATCCGCATCTCGCCGTTGCGCGACCGGCCGGACGACGTGGCTCCGCTGGTCTCGCATTTCGCGGCGCGCCAGATAGCGCGCCTCGGGCGACCGGTGCGCTTCGACGCCGGCGCAGTCCACCTGCTGGGCGGCTACGGCTGGCCCGGGAACGTGCGCGAGCTCGCGAACATCGTGGAACGGCTCGCGATCCTCGCGACCGGCGATACGGTGACCGCCGACGATGTGGCGCGGGTCGTGCCGCAGGACGGCGCCCCCCCGGCGGCGGCCTCCGAGGCGTGGAGCGACGTGGCGCTGTCGGAGGCGCTCGACGGCTTCGAGCGGACGCTCATCGCGCGAGCGCTGTCGGCCGCCCGGGGCAACGTGGCCGAGGCGGCGCGCCGCCTCGCCACCGACCGCGCCAACCTGTATCGCCGCATGCGCCGTCTCGGGCTCGAGCCGCCGCGCACCGTGGGCGGCTGACGGTGCGCAGCGTCGCGCTCGCCGCCCTCTGTCTGCTCGGCGCCGCCGTCGCCGCGGCGCAGGACACGGCGATCGTGATCCAGCCGGAGAGCGCCGGCGCGATGGTCCAGCCGCCGGAGCTGCCCCACGCGGTCGCCGAGGAAGTGGTCCACCGCTACAACGCCGCGACGACCACGCGGCTCGTCGGGCGCTCGCGCCTCCCCGCCGGCAACGCCTGGCGCGGCGACGTCGCGGTGCGGGGCGGACCCGTCACCGTGGGCGGCCGGGTCGATGGCACGTTGCTCGTGATCAACGGCGACGCGGTGCTCGACACGACGGCGGTGATCACCGGCGACCTCATCGTGGTCGGCGGCACGGTGGCGCGCGCGCGGGGGGCCGCGGTCTCGGGCGAGGTCCGCATTTACCAGGAGCCCCTCGCCTTCCGCGCGAAGGGCGACGAGATCGCCCTCGTCCCTCCGGACCTGCGGCGCTGGTTCCGCAACCTCGGCGTGGAGAAGTCGTGGGGCACCGCGGACTCGCGCTCGTCGCTCACACTCGCCACGGGGGGCACCTACAATCGGGTGGAAGGGCTGCCCGTGGTGTTCGGGCCGCTGTTCGACTGGAAGCTGCACCGCAATGTGCGGCTCCGAATGGACGCGCTGGGGGTGTTCCGGACCGCGGGGGAGTTCACCGACAAGCGGAACGATCTGGGCTACATCTTCCGTGCGGAGCTGCGCTCCGGCGAGGTGCCGGCGTACGGCGTGCAGTTTCGCGCGTTCGACAACGTCGTCCCGGTCGAAGACTGGGGGCTGCGCAACGCCGAAGTGGGGTGGTCGGCGTTCTTGTTCCAGCGGGATTATCGCGATTACTACCTCAGCAAAGGCCTGGCGGGGCGTGTGTTCGTGCAGCCCGAGCGCGCCCTGCAACTCGAGCTCGAGCTGCGGCACGACTGGCAGCAGAGCGTCGCGGCGCGCGACCCGTGGACCGTGTTCCGCAACGACCAGGCGTGGCGTCCCAATCCGCCGATCGACGACGGGCACTATACCGCGCTCAGCAGCAATGTGAGCTTCGATACCCGCAACGACCGCGCCGACCCAACGGCCGGGTGGTGGCTGCGCGCCCGGCTCGAGCACGCGCACTCCCAGGACGTGACGCCGCAGGCCGGCGTCCCCGCCGCCGTGCGCCGCGCGATCGCCACCGACGGCTCTTACGCGTTCAGCCGCCTGTTCCTCGACTTCCGGCGCTACATGCGCGTGAGCCCGTCGGGGCGCGTCAACCTCCGACTTCTCGCCGGCGGCTGGGTCGGGGGGGACCCGCTCCCGCTGCAACAGCGACTGTCGATGGGCGGGCCTGATCCGCTGGCCGGCTACGGGTTCCACCACAGCGCCTGCAACCAGGACATCGTCGACCCCGCGTTCGCCGGGACCCTGGTGGCGGCGTGCGACCGGGTAATCCTGGCGCAGGCCGAGTACCGTGGTCACCTCTCGCTGCACTGGTCGTACGGCTCGTCGGCACCCGAGGACGAAGCGGTCAAGTCGTTGTTCACGCTGCAAGGGCCCGATCTCGTGGTGCTGGGGGACGCCGGGCAAGCGTGGCTGGTCGGCGGTGGACCGGGTCGGCTGCCCGCCAACCGGCTGCCGACGCTCGGCAGCTGGCTGGCCGATCTGGGCCTCGGGGTCGATTGGGGTGGATTCGGCGTGTATGTGGCCAAGGCGGTGACCGCCGGCGAGCCGCTGCGATTCACACTGCGACTCGACCACCGCTTCTGAGGTGAGGTCGGGCCTGGCGGTCCTCGCCCTGCTCGGCGCCGCGGCCGCCTCACCGGCCGGCGCGCAGTCGCCTGCGTTGACGGTCATCCTGCAAACCGGCGTCGCCCGCGTTCAGGCCACGGCCCTGCTCGCCGACGGCAAGTTCGTCGGGCTGATGCGCTCGGGGTTCCCGCTCCGCCTGCACTATCGTCTGGAGCTGTGGCGCTCGCGCTCGGGTTGGTTCGATCAGTTCGTGACCGATTTCCCTTGGGACGCGGTGGCCCGTCATGACCCGCTCGCCGACGACTTCGTCCTGCTGCGCAGCAGCGGGACGGTCGCCCGCTACGGCAGCGCGGACGACCTGGAGCGCGCGCTGGAACTCCCCTACCGTGTGACCTTGAAGCCCAAGGGCGCCGGCAATTTCTACTACGTGTGCCACCTCGACGTGACGACACTCAACGACACCGATCTGGAGGAGTTGGCGCGCTGGCTCAAAGGCGACGTGAGCCCGGCCGTGTCGGGCGGTGGCGACGTGGGCGGCGCGCTTTCGCGCGGCCTGCAGCGGCTATTGGTCCGGATTGCGGGGCTGCCGCGCCTCACCCTCGAGGCGCGGTCGGAGACGCTAACTCAGAGCGCCTCGAGCGCCGCCAGTACCTCGCCGCCGTAGAACAGCCGGATGTACTTGGACTGGATCGACGTGAGGCGCCGGACCGCCCAGGCGAGGTGCACGAAGTGCGGCTCCACCGGCGGCCGCAGCGGATGCATCCCGGCTTCTTCCGGCAAGAGGTTGCCCTTGCGGGTGTTGCAGGAGCTGCACGCCGTCAACACGTTGGTCCACGCGTTCGTCCCGCCGCGCGACAGCGGCACCAGATGATCCCGCGTCAGGCACTCGCGGTGGCGCAGCTCCGGCTGGCTCCGCCCGCAGAACTGGCAGCGGTAGTTGTCGCGGGCGAACAGGAACGTGTTGGTGACCTGGCGGCGGAAGCGGCGCGGCACGTGCACGAACTTGACGAGCCGAATCACGGCGGGCCGCGGGATCGCGAGGCGCTCGCTCCGCATGACCGAGCCGTCGGCTTCGACGATCTCCGCCTTGCGGTCGATCACGAGCCGCAGCGCCCGTCGCACGGGCACCATCGTCAGCGGCTCGAAGGACGCGTTGAGCGCCAGGCAGCGCACGGACCTCCCCGGGGTGAAAAAAGGCCGTCCGCCCGAAGCGAGCGAGACGGCCACGTATGCTACCTAACCAGCTAACGCGCGGCAAGACCTTGGGTTAAGGGCTTCCCACCGGGGCGAATGCAAGTTGCAGTGCCGCAAGCTGCTCGTCCACCGAGGCCCGGGAGGCGCCGCCCCGAGTCGCCCGCCCTTCTATCGAATCCTCCCAGGTCCCCAGCTGGGCCAGCGCCGCGCCCAGCGCGGGGTGGAGCGCCGCCGCCGCGGGGATCGGCACCTGGTCGAGTGGCACACCGGACCGCTCCGCCTCGCGTACCAGCCGCCCCACCAGCCCATGGCTCTCACGAAACGGCACGCCCGACTCGACCAGCAGGTCGGCCAGGTCGGTGGCGCGCAGCGAGGCGTCGAGCGCGCCGCGCATGCGCTCCGCGTCGACGGTGAGCGCCGCGATCGCGCCCGTCACGGCGGGGAGGACGAGGCCCAGGGTATCGAACGCGTCGAACAGCAGTGCCTTGTCCTCCTGCAGATCCTTGCTGTAGCCCGCGGGCAAACCCTTGAGCGTGGTGAGCAGGGCGACCAGGTCGCCCAGCACCCGTCCCGACTTCGCACGGGCCAGCTCGAGCACGTCCGGGTTACGCTTCTGCGGCAAGAGGCTCGAGCCGGTGCTGAAGTCGTCCGACAGCCGGACGAAACCGAACTCGGCGCTCGAATACAGCACCAGCTCGGCGGCGAGGCGCGACAGGTGCGTCCCCACGAGCGCCAGCGCGAACAGGACTTCCGCGACGAAGTCGCGGTCCCCGGTGGCGTCGAGCGCGTTGGCGCAGAGGGCACGGAACCCCAGCGCTTCTTTCAGGAGCACGCGGTCGACCGGGAATCCCGAGCCGGCGAGCGCCCCCGAGCCGAGCGGCAGCTCGGCCACGCGACGGCGGGCGTCCGCCAGGCGCTGGCGATCGCGCACCAGCGGCCAGGCGTGCGCCAGCAGCACGTACGCCCACCGCACCGGCTGGGCGCGTTGGCCGTGCGTGTAGCCGGGAAGGAGGGCGTCGACGCCGCCCTGCGCCCGCGCGACGAGCGTGCGTCCCAGCGCGGCGATGTCGCCGTCCACCTGATCGATTGCCTCGAGGGTCCAGAGGCGCAGGTCGGTCGCCACCTGGTCGTTGCGCGACCGGCCGGTATGGAGCTTGCCCGCGACCGCGCCGACTTCGGCGTACAGCAGCCGCTCGACCAGGGTGTGGACATCCTCGTCCGGCGCGCCGACGGCCGCGCCGTCGGCGAGTCGCTCGGCGACGCGATCGAGACCCTCGAGCAGCTGCGTCTCCTCGCCGGGGGTCACGACGCCGACCCGGCCGAGCGCATGCACCCAGGCTTTGCTCGCGGTGACGTCTTGGGGCCAGAGGCGGTGATCGACGGGGAGACTGCGATTGAGTGCATCGAGCGCTTCGCTGGGACCGACACTGAAGCGACCGCCCCACATCTGATGGGGGGCGGTGGACGGCGGAGGAGGCGGGGGGGGCTCCGTCGGCCGGGCGGCCATCAGTCCGCCGCCGCGCCGACTTCGCGCTGCTGGCGCGCGGCGTCGAGGCCCGCGCCGATCCGCACCGAGAGACCGTACAGGTGGATGAATCCCTCGGCGTCGTGCTGGTCGTACACGTTGTCCTTGCCGAACGTGGCGTACGACGGCTGGTACAGCGCGAACGGACTCTCGCGCCCCGCGACGGCGAGGCCACCCTTGTAGAGCTTGAGCCGCACGCTGCCGGTCACGCGTTTCTGGGTGCTCAGGACCGCGGCGTCGAGCGCCTCCCGCTCCGGGGTCCACCAGCGCCCGTCGTATACCAGGTCGGCGTAGCGCAGCGCCAGCTCGTCCTTGAGCCGCAGGGTGCGGCGATCGAGCACCAACTGCTCCAGCTCGCGATGCGCCGCGTGCAGCAGCGTCCCGCCCGGCGTCTCGTACACGCCCCGGGATTTCATGCCGACCAGTCGGTCCTCGACGACGTCGGCGCGCCCGACGCCGTGCTCGCCGGCGACGGCGTTGAGCGTCTCGAGCAGCTCGACGGGACCGAGCGGCACGCGATCCACGGCGACGGGCGTTCCGTCCTCGAACCCGATCTCGACCACGGCGGGCAGCTCCGGTGCCTCGAGCGGGTCGCGTGTCATGACGAAGATGTGCTCGGGGGGTTGTTTGGAGGGATCTTCCAGGATGCCGCCTTCATGGGAGCAGTGCCACAGATTGCGGTCGGTGGAATACGGCTTCTCGAGCGTGGCCTGCACCGGGATCCCTTTTGCCTTCACGTACGCGATCAAGTCTTCCCGGCCCTGGAACTCCCATTCGCGCCACGGCGCGATCACCCGCAGCTCCGGCGCGAGCGCCGCGTAGGTGAGCTCGAACCGCACCTGATCGTTCCCCTTGCCGGTGCAGCCGTGCGCCACGGCCTGGGCGCCGGCGCGCTGGGCGAGGGCCACCTGATGCGCCGCCATCACGGGGCGGGCCATGCCCGTGCCGAGCAGGTAGGTGCGGGCATACACCGCGCCGGCGCGGAGCGTGGGGAACACGAAGTCGCGCACGAATTCTTCGCGCAGATCTTCCACGACGCAATCGACGGCGCCGGACCGCTTGGCCTTTTCCACCAAGCCGCCCAGCTCCCCCGCGCCCTGCCCCACGTCCGCCGCGAAACACAGCACACGCGCGCCGTATTTCTCGCGCAGCCAGGGAACGATCGCCGAGGTGTCGAGTCCGCCCGAGTATGCGAGGACGACCAACGGCCCCATGGGTACCCGCCTCACTGTTTATGCAGGAAGATGCATAAACATACATCAGCCATGGCGCCTGTCAACGGTTCGGCTTGGGAGGGCGCCCTGGCGGCCGTGCGAGCGCGGGTGGATCTTGTGCCTTCCCCGCCCCGAGGAGCCCATGAACCGCCGTGAGCTGTGCCGCGTCGTCGCTGCCGCGGTCGCGAGTCCGGCCCTGTCGCGCCTCTCGGGCGACGAGCTGTGGGCGGTGGGCCGGCGGGCGCACGCCCGAGGCCCTGGCTACGTCTTCCGGGTGCTCGACCCGCATCAGGCCGAGACCGTGGAGATGATCGCCGAGCTGATCATCCCCGAAACGGAGACTCCGGGCGCGCGGGCGGCGCGGCTGCCCGAGTTCATCGACCTGCTACTCGCGGAGTGGGCGCCGGACGACGACCGCAAGCTGTTCCTCGACGGCTTGACGGACGTGGATGCGCGGGCCCGAGCCGCATCCGCCGCGGACTTCCGGAGCGCCTCCGAGGCGCAGCGCGTAGCGATCCTTACCGCGCTCGACGCCGAGGCACAGGAGGCTCACAAGGCGAAGGCCGACGGCAAGCCGCACTTCTTCGACCATATGAAATTCGTCACGGTGTACGGCTACTGCACGTCCGAAGCGGGGGCCACGGCCGAGCTGCACTACGAGGCGATCCCGGGCGCGTTCGAGCCGTGCGCCCCAACGGACCGCTGGCGCGCGGCGCCGGGGGACTTCTGATGGCCGCCCCCAGCTTCGACGCCATCGTCGTCGGCTCCGGGATCACCGGCGGGTGGGCGGCCAAGGAATTGTGCGAGCGCGGACTCAAGACGCTGGTGCTCGAGGCCGGCCGACCGATCGACCCCGCCCGTGATTACGTCGAGCACGTGCCGCCCTGGGAGATGAAGTTCCGCGGCTTCGGCGACCGCAAGGCGCTCGAGCGTGATCAGTTCATCCAGCGCCATTGCTACGCGTGTAACGAGTACAGCGGCAAGTTCTTCGTGAACGACCGCGACAACCCCTACAGCTTCGATCCCGACAAGCCGTTCCACTGGATCCGCGGCCGCCAGGTGGGCGGCAAATCCATCATGTGGGGCCGGCAGGTGTACCGCTGGAGCGACCTCGACTTCGCGGCGAACGCGCGCGACGGGTTCGGCGTCGACTGGCCTATCCGCTACACCGATATCGCGCCGTGGTACGACCACGTGGAGGAGTTCATCGGGATCACGGGCGAAGCGCTCGACCTGGCGCAGCTCCCCGACGGCAAGTTCCTGCCGCCGATGGCGCTGAACTGCGCGGAGCAGGTGGTCAAGGACGGCATCGCGCAGCATTTCGCCGGCGAGCGGGTGCTGACGATCGGACGCGCCGCGATCCTCACGCAGGCGCACCGGGGGCGCGCCGCGTGCCACTACTGCGGCCCGTGCGAGCGCGGCTGCATCACGCATTCCTACTTCAACAGCATCGGGGTGACGCTGCCGGCGGCCAGGGCCACCGGGCGTCTGACGCTGCGGCCCTATAGCGTCGTCCACAGCGTGATCTACGACGAGCAGCGCGACCGCGCCGCCGGGGTGCGCGTGATCGACGGGCAGACGCGCGAGCCGCTCGAGTTCCGTGCCCGCATCGTGTTCCTGTGCGCCTCGACCCTCGAGTCGACGCGCATCCTGCTCAACTCCAAGACGCCCCGCTTCCCCACCGGGCTCGCCAACGCGAGCGGCGTGCTGGGTCACAACCTGATGGACCACGCGATGGGCGGCGGGGCGAACGGCACGATCCCGGGCATGGAGGACCGCACGGTGCACGGCAACCGCCCCAACGGCGTCTACGTGCCGCGGTTCCGCAACGTGAAGACGCCGCATCCCGACTTCCTGCGGGGCTACGGATTCCAGGGAGGCGGCGGGCGCTCGGGCTGGGGTCGGGCCGCATCGCAGCCGGGCTTCGGGGTGGAGCTGAAGCGCGCGCTGCGGACGCACGGTCCCTGGGGCTTTTCGCTGTACGGCTTCGGCGAGTGCCTCCCGCGCCCGACCAACTACGTGGAGATCGATCCGGAGAAGGTGGACGCGTGGGGCGTTCCCACGCTGCGCATCCACTGCCAGTGGAGCGACAACGAGCGCAAGCTGCTGCACGACATGTCGGTCAGCGCGGCGGAGATGCTCGAGGCGGCGGGGGCCAAGGACGTCAGGCCGTTTGTGGACGACAACCCGCCCGGCCTCACGATCCACGAGATGGGGACCGCCCGCATGGGGCGCGATCCCAAGACGTCGGTCTTGAACGCCCACAACCAGTGCCACGACGTGAAGAATCTGTTCGTCACCGACGGCGCGTGCATGGCGTCGTCGGCCTGTCAGAACCCTTCCATTACTTACATGGCGCTCACCGCCCGAGCGGCGGCGTATGCCGTGAACGTGATGAAGCGGAATGAACTGTAGGGACTCGGGGATCGGGATTCGGGACTCGGAAAACTCGGGAGGAACCACAATGACGGATCGGCGCGAATTCGTACAGACCCTCGGTGCTGCGGCAGCGGCGTACCTGTTGCACCCCCGAGCCCCGAACCCCAACCCCCTCGTCCCGAGCAAGGTCGAGCGTGTCGGCCTGCAGCTCTACACCGTGCGTCACGAGATGGAAAAAGACGTCGAGGGCACGATCGCGCGGGTGGCCGCGAGCGGTTACAAGGAAGTCGAGTTCGCGGGCTACTTCAAGAAGACGGCTGCGGAAATCCGCGCCATGCTCGACCGGCACGGCCTTACGTCCCCGTCGGCACACATCGCCTCGAGCGAGCCGGATGCGTGGAGCCAGGCGCTCGACGCGGCGCACGTCATCGGTCACCAGTACGTCGTGGTCCCCTGGATCCCCGTGGAGAAGCGCACCGGGATCGACGGCTTCAAGAAGATCGCCGCCGACTTCAACCACGCGGCGGAGCAGGCGCGCGCGGCGGGACTGCAGTTCGCCTACCACAACCACGACTTCGAGTTCGCCGCGGCGGACGGCAAGTTGCCGTACGACGTGCTGCTCGCCGAGACCGACCCCAAGCTGGTGCAGATGGAGATGGACCTGTACTGGATCACCAAAGGCGGACAGGATCCCCTGGCCTACTTCGCCCGCTGGCCGGGACGCTTCCCCATGGTGCACGTGAAAGACTCGATGGGTCCGCCCGACAACAAGATGGCGGACGTGGGGGCCGGTACCATCAACTGGAAGCGCATCTTTGCCCAGCAGTCACAGGCGGGGATCAAGCACGGCGGACGCGTTCGCGTCCATCAAGGCGAGCTGTGACTACTTGAAGCGGCTGGAGTTCTGAAATGCGGCGGTCCGACGCAAGGGCGGATGGGCGGACAGTCACTCGGCGTGAAGCCTTGGTCGCGTCGGCCGGGGCGCTCGCAGGCTTGGCGGTACCTGCGAGCTCGGTCACGGCGGCCACCGACCGCCCGACCGCCCGTCCGCCCGGCCGCCTCAGGCAATCCGTCTCCCGCTGGCCCTACCGCGAGATTCCCCTGCCCGACTTCTGCAAGGCTGCGGCGGGGATGGGGCTCGCCGCGATCGACCTGTTGAACCCGGAGGAATGGGACATCGTGCACGACTGCGGGCTCGTATGCGAACCACGCGACGTTGCTGCGGGAGCTCGAGCAGACGATCCCGCTCGCCGCCAAGCACGGGGTCCCCAATGTGATCACGATGTTCGGCAACCGCCGCGGCAAGAGCGACGCCGAAGCGATCGACAATTGCGTCGCCGGGCTCACGCAGATCAAGAGCCTCGCGGAAGAGCAGCGCGTCACCGTCTGCGTGGAGCTCCTGAACAGCAAGGTCGATCACAAGGACTACCAGGGAGACCACGCGGCGTTCGGGGTCGCCGTGATGCAGGGCGTGGCGTCGCCGCGCGTGAAGCTGTTGTACGACATCTATCACATGCAGATCATGGAAGGCGACATCATCAGGACGATTCGCGACAACGTGGCCTTCATCGGACACTTCCACACCGGCGGCGTGCCCGGTCGCCACGAGCTGGACGGCACACAGGAGCTCAACTGGCACGCGATCGCTGCCGCCATCGCCGACACCGGGTTCGGCGGATACATGGCGCACGAGTTCGTGCCGACGCGCGACCCCCTCACCTCGTTGCGACAGGCCGTGGAGACTTGCACCGTATGACCGAGCCCCGAGCCCCGAGCCCCCAATCCCGGGTATACGACGTGTGCATCGTGGGCTCGGGCGCGGGCGGGGGCATGGCCGCCCACGCCCTCACCCGCGCGGGCGCGGACGTGATCGTGCTCGAGGCGGGCGTGCCGTGGGACAACCTCAAGGACTCGGCCATGCTCACCTGGCCGTACGAGTCGCCGCGGCGCGGCCGGTCGACCAAGGACCATCCGTTCGGGGAATTCGACGCCTGCATCGGCGGCTGGGAGATCGAGGGCGAGCCCTACACGCGCGCCGCGGGCACCGAGTTCAACTGGTGGCGGGCCCGCATGGTCGGGGGCCGCACCAACCACTGGGGCCGGATTTCGCTCCGCTTCGGGCCGTACGACTTCAAACGCAAGAGTCGGGACGGGCTGGGCGACGACTGGCCGATTTCGTACGAGGATGTCGCCCCCTATTACGACAAGATCGACCGCCTGATCGGCGTGTTCGGGTCGAAGGAGAACCTTCCCAATGAGCCGGACGGCGTGTTCCAGCCGCCGCCGCGCCCGCGCTGCCACGAGCTGCTGGTCAAGCAGGCCGCGGACAAACTGCACATCACCTGCATCCCGTCCCGGCTCTCGATCCTGACGCGACCGCTCAACGGCCGGGCGCCGTGTCACTACTGCGGCCAATGCAACCGCGGCTGCCGTGTGAACGCGAACTTCACGTCCACCAACGTGCTGATCGGCCCCGCCCTCACCACCGGGCGGCTCACGCTCGTCACCAACGCGATGGCCCGCGAGGTGACGGTGGACAAGACCGGTCGCGCCTCGGGTGTGGCGTACGTCGACAAGACGACGGGCGCGGACCGGCACGTGAGCGCCAAGGTGGTGGTGCTCGCCGCCAGCGCGCTCGAGACGGCGCGGCTGCTGCTCAACTCGCAGTCGTCCGCGTTCCCGAATGGGCTGGCGAACGGCAGCGGCACCGTGGGCAAATACATCACCGATACCACCGGGACGGACGTGGGGGGCTTCATCCCCAAGATGATGGACCACGTGCCGCACAACCACGACGGCGTGGGGGGCATGCACCTGTACATGCCCTGGTGGCTCGAAGACCGGAAGCTCGACTTCCCCCGCGGCTATCACATCGAGGTGTGGGGCGGGACGCACGTGCCCGACTACGGCGTCATGGGAGGGATCCAGCGCTACCCCGCCGGTGGCGGGTACGGCAAGCAGCTCAAAGACGACTACCGCCGCTACTACGGCGCGACCATCGGCTTCTCGGGCCGCGGCGAGATGATTCCCAACGACGACACCTATTGCGAGATCGACCCCCGCACCGTCGACCGCTGGGGCATCCCGGTGCTGCGTTTCCATTGGAAGTGGTCGGACCACGAGTACAACCAGGTGAAACACATGCAGGAGACGTTCCGGGCGCTCATCGCCGAGATGGGCGGGGAGGTGTTTTCCCCGATGCCGACGCGGGAACGGGGGTACGGCATCGCCGCCGGGGGCGTCATCATTCACGAGCTGGGCGGCGCGCGCATGGGCGACGATCCCAAGACGTCGGTGACGAACCGCTGGTCCCAGGCCCACGAGTGCAAGAACCTGTTCGTGACCGACGGCGCGCCGTTCGTGTCGCAGGCCGACAAGAATCCGACCTGGACGATTGGACGATCCTCGCCCTCGCACTCCGCACCAGCGAGCACATCACTGAACTGATCAAGCGGGGCGAACTTTGAACGCGGAATGCGGAACGCGGAACGCGGAACAGCATTCCGCGCGTCGGAGCGCGAAGCGTCTGTTCCGCGTTCCCACTTCCGCGTTCCGCGTTCGGAGGACTCATGGATAGACGCTCGGTCATCGGCCTGCTGGCGTCCGCACCGGTTGCCGCGGCGTTCCGCTGGGCGCCCGAGTCGGTGCGCGAGGCGGCGGCGCTGGCACGCGAGACGCTCCAGCGGGGCGTGCCATACGAGCCGAAGCAGTTCACCGCCCACGAGTGGGAGACGGTGCGGCTGCTGGTCGATCATCTCATCCTCCCGAAGGACGAACACTCCGGCAGCGCGACCGAGGCGGGCGTCCCGGAATTCATGGACTTCATGCTCGGCGACGACCCCAACCTCGCGACGCCGATCAAAGGCGGGCTGGCGTGGCTCGACCACGAGTGCGACGACCGCTACGGCAAGACCTTCACGGGCGCGACCGATACCGAGCGCACGGCGGTGCTCGACGACATCGCGTGGCCCAAGAAGGCGAAGCCCGAGCACGCGGCCGGCGTGGCGTTCTTCAACTCCTTCCGCGACCTCACCGCAACGGGGTTTTTCTCGAGCAAGCTGGGCGTGCAAGACCTGCGCTACATCGGCAACAGCTTCGTCGCCGAATGGAAAGGCTGCCCGCCGGAAGCGCTCGCCAAGCTGGGCGTCAGCTACGCTGATTGACGGGAAACGAGAAACGGGAAACGGGACAGGCGCATGGCGGACAAGCGGCTGGGCATCGGGTTCGTGGGGAGCGGATTCAACGCGCGGTTCCACCTGCAGGGACTCCAGTCCGTGCGCGATGCCGACGTGCTCGGCGTGTGGAGCCCGAACCTGAAGCACGCCGACGACATGGCCGCGCAGGCACGCCGGCTCGACCTCGGGCCCGCCAAGGCCCATCGCTCGATCGCCGAGATGGTGGCCGACGCGGGGATCGACGCGCTATGGCTGTGCGGACCGAACCAGGCCCGCATCGAGAACGTGGAGGAGATCGTGGACGCCGTCACGCGCGGCAAAGGGGCGCTCAAGGGCATCGCCTGTGAGAAGCCCCTGGCACGCAACGTCGCCGAAGCCACGCGGGTGACCGAGATGGTGAAAAAGGCGGGGCTGGCGCACGGCTACCTCGAGAATCAGCTGTTCGCGCCCGCCGTGGCGCAGGGGCGGGCCATCGTCTGGGCGCGGGGCGCATCGCTCACCGGCCGGCCCTATCTCGCGCGCGCGGCGGAAGAGCACAGCGGGCCGCATATGCCGTGGTTCTGGCGCGGCGACCTCCAGGGCGGCGGCGTCCTGAACGACATGATGTGCCACTCGTCGTTGGTAGTGCGTCACCTCCTCACCAAGCCCGGTGCGCCGCTCTCGACGGTACGGCCGGTGCGCGTGACGGGTCACATCGGCAGCCTCAAATGGAGCCAGCCGGCCTACGCGAAGCAGCTGCAGCAGCGCATGGGCAAGGAAGTGGACTACACCAAGCGGCCCTCGGAGGATTTCGCGAGCGTGATGATCGAGTTCACGACGGGCGAGGGCGCCACCGTACTGGGCGAAGCCACGACCTCGTGGAGCTTCGTGGGAGCGGGGCTGCGCCTCTCCGCCGAGCTGCTCGGCCCGGAATACTCGATGACGTGGAACTCGCTCGACAGCCCGCTCCGGCTGTTCTTCAGCCGCGAGGTGAAGGGTCAATCCGGCGAAGACCTCGTCGAAAAGCAGAACGCTGAGATGGGGCTCATGCCCGTCATCTCGGGCGAGGCGGCGGTGTACGGCTACGAGGCCGAGGACCGGCACTTCGTGCGCGTGTTCCTCGGGCGCGAAGCGCCGCAGCTGACGTTCGACGACGGCCTCGAGGTCGTGAAGGTCCTGATGACCGCCTACATGAGCGCCGAGCAGGGGAAGACGTTGGAATTCCCCCCCAAGGGGCTGGAGACATTCGTGCCGGCCGTCGCGAAAGGAACGTGGAAGCCATGAGGGAAACGCGGAACGCGGAAGTCGGAACGCGGAACAGGCGACTCGTGCTCCGAGCTCGGACCTGCTGTTCCGCGGTCCGCGTTCCGCGTTCCGCGTTCTTTGCCATCGGAGTTCTCCTCCCGGCGACGATGCCCGCCCAACAATGGCCCGTCCACTCAATGGACCGCCCCCGCCCTCCGGTGGTCGACCCCGGCCCCGAGCGGCCGCCGGTGCCGCCGCCCTCCGATGCCGTAGTGTTGTTCGACGGCAAGGACCTGCAGCAGTGGCAGGCGGAGAACGGCGGTGCGGCGAAATGGGTGGTGCGGGACGGCTACCTCGAGGTGGCGCCGCACACGGGGGCGATCGAGACGAAGCGCGGCTTCGGTGACGTGCAGCTGCACCTCGAGTGGGCGGCGCCCCTCCCGGCCACCGGGGAAGGGCAAGACCGCGGCAACAGCGGCGTCTTCCTGATGACGCATTACGAAGTGCAGGTGCTCGATTCCTATCACAGCGACACATACGCCGACGGCCAGGCGGCCGCGGTGTACGGGCAGACCCCGCCGCTCGTCAACGCGTGTCGCCCGCCGGGCCGGTGGCAGACCTACGACATCATCTTTCACCGGCCCCGCTTCACGTCGGACGGGGCGGTGCGCGACTCGGCGCGGGTGACCGTGCTGCACAACGGCGTGCTCGTCCAGGACAACACGATCATCACCGGCTGGACGGTACACGGCCAGCGCGCCCACTATGCGCCGCACGCCGACCGGCTGCCGCTGCTGCTGCAGGATCACGGCCATCCCGTACGCTATCGCGACATCTGGATCCGCGAGCTACGCGAGCACGAGTGACCGTATGATGCGTCGAGCGGTGTGCGTCGCCGTCACGGCAGGCGGACTCGTGGCTGCGCCCCTCACGGCACAGGTTCCGGCCCAGGCTGCGGACATGCTGCGGCGCCTCTTCGCCTCCCGCGAGTTCGCGCCGGAGCACTTCGGTCCGGCGCGCTGGATCGCCGGCGGGACGGCCTACACCACCGTCGAGCCAGCGTCCGACAACACCGGATCCGACATCGTGCGCTACGAGACGGCGACGGGCGCGCGCAGCGTCGCCGTCGCCGCGCGGCAGCTCATCCCCCGGGGCGCCACTGCACCCCTCGACATCGACGACTACGACTGGTCGAGCGACGCATCGAAGCTCCTCATCTTCACCAACACACAACGGGTGTGGCGCCAGAACACGCGCGGGGACTACTGGGTGCTGGACCGCGCCGGCCGGACGCTCAAAAAGCTGGGTGGCGACGCCCCGGGGTCGTCGCTCATGTACGCCAAATTCTCGCCCACGGGCGACCGCGTCGCGTACGTGCGGCAGGGCGATCTGTACGTCGAGCGCCTCGCCGACGGCCGCATCACGCGTCTCACCACCGGCGCCGACTCGCTGCACGTGAACGGCATGACGGATTGGGTCTACGAAGAGGAGTTCGACCTGCGCGACGGCTTCCGCTGGTCCCCGGACGGCGCCCGCATCGCCTACTGGCACTTCGACATGACCGGCGTGGGCAGGTTCCTGCTCACGAACGACACCGACTCGCTCTACCCGTTCGTCACACCCGTCCAGTACCCCAAGGCCGGCACCACGAACTCCGCCGTCACCGCCGGCGTGGTGAGCGCGGAGGGCGGTGCCACCACATGGTTGCAGGTGCCCGATGATCCGCGCCAGAACTACGTCCCCCGCCTCGAATGGGCGGGGCCGCAAGAGCTGGTGCTGCAGCGGATCAACCGCGCCCAGAACACGGATCGCGTCATGCTCGCCGACGCCACCACCGGCGCCGTCCGCACCGTACTGGTGGAGCGGGACAGCGCGTGGCTCGACGTGGTGGACGACCTGCAGTGGCTCGCCGGCGGCAAGGAGTTCACCTGGGTGAGCGAGCGCGACGGGTGGCGGCACCTGTATCGGGTCAGCCGCGACGGCAAGACTGTACGCCTGGTCACGCCGGGCGCCTTCGACGTGATCGAACTCACCGCGCTGGACGAGCCCGGCGGGTGGCTGTATTACATCGCGTCGCCCGATAACGCGACTCAGCGCTACCTGTATCGCATACCGCTCGACGGCAGCGGGAAGCCGGAGCGCGTCACGCCCGCCGACCGACCGGGGACCCACAGGTACGACATCTCACCAGACGCGCGCTGGGCATGGCACACCTACTCGACGCTCGACACCCCGCCCGTAACCGACCTGGTACGCCTGCCCGCCCACGCCACGGCCCGCACGGTCGTTGCGAACGAGCCACTGCGCGGGGCGGTCGCGCCCCTCACGTCGCGCCGCGGCGACTTCTTCCGCGTACCGCTTCCGGATAGCGCGACCCTCGACGGCTGGATGATTCGGCCCCGCGACTTCGATTCCACGAGGACCTACCCGCTGCTGATGTACGTGTACGGCGAGCCCGCCGGGCAGACCGTGCGCGACCAGTGGATGGGCGGCCTGGGGCTGTGGTTCCGGATGCTCGCCGATCAGGGCTACGTGGTCGCGAGCGTGGACAACCGCGGCACGCCCGCGCCGCGCGGCCGGGCGTGGCGCAAAGTAGTGTATGGCGCGATCGGTGTGCTGTCGAGTCGCGAGCAGGCCGACGCCGTGCGCGCCCTGACTCGCTCCCGGCGTTACCTCGATTCGACGCGGGTGGGCATCTGGGGGTGGAGCGGCGGCGGCTCGAGCACCCTGCAGGCGATGTTCCGCTACCCCGATGTGTACCAAGTGGGGATGAGCGTGGCCCCGGTGCCCGACGAGCGGTTGTACGACACGATCTACCAGGAGCGCTACATGGGTTTGCCGCAGGAGAATAAGAGCGGGTACGAGACCGCGTCGGCCATCAATCGCGCCGAGGGGCTGCGCGGTCGCCTGCTGCTGGTGCACGGCTCCGGCGATGACAACGTCCACTATCAGGGCAGCGAGCGGCTGCTGAACCGGTTGATCGCGCTCGGGAAGCCGGTCGACTTCATGGAGTATCCCAATCGCAGCCATTGCATCTGCGAGGGCCAGGGCACCACGCTGCACGTGTACTCCCTGCTTACGCGCTACCTGCTCGAGCATCTGTCCGCGGGTCCGCGCACCCGGGTAGGCACGTGATGGTCACAACGCTCGTATTGGCGCTCGCACTGGACTCCGGGTTCGCGATCGTGCCGCGCCCGGTGCACCTCACGCCCAAGTCCGGCTCGTTCACGCTCACCGGCAGCACGGCGATCACGACGGACGCGGCGAGCCGCGCGCTCGGCTTCATGCTCGCGGATTACCTGTTCCCCGCGACGGGCTTTCGTCTGGTCGTGCGCTCGTCGGCGCCTCCCCCCGGCGTCCCGGTGATCTCGCTCGGTCTCGACAGCACCCTACGGACGTTGGGCGACGAGGGGTACCGCTTGGACGTGAGCCGCAGTCGGGTCACGATCCGCGCCGCCCGCCCCGCGGGCGCTTTCTACGCCATCCAGACACTCCGTCAGCTTTTCCCCGCCGCCATCCTGCGGGAGGCGAAGGTGGCCGGCACCGCCTGGACGATGCCGGCGGTGTCGATCGAGGACTATCCGCGCTTCAGCTGGCGTGGCATGCACCTCGACGTGGGACGCCATTTCATGCCGAAGCGGTTCGTCAAGAAGTACATCGATCTCCTGGCGCTCCATAAGATGAATCGCTTCCACTGGCACCTGACCGAGGACCAGGGCTGGCGTATCGAGATCACGCAGTACCCGCGGCTCACCACCGTGGGCGCGTGGCGGCGGGAGACGATCGTGGGCCGGCCGGACCGGCGGGACTCGACCACGTGGCGCTTCGACGGGCAGCCGCACGGCGGCTTCTACACGCAGGACGACATTCGCGAGATCGTGGCCTACGCCCAGACGCGGTTCGTCACGATCGTCCCCGAGATCGAGATGCCGGGGCATTCGCAGGCCGCGATCGCCGCCTATCCCGAGCTGGGGAACAAGGGCGACACGCTTTCCCCCTGGACCAGGTGGGGCGTGGACGAGAACATCCTCAACCCCGGCGAACAGACGATCCGGTTCTACCAAAACGTGCTCACGGAAGTGATGGGGTTGTTTCCGGGCCATTGGATCCACATCGGCGGCGATGAGGCCCCCAAGGCCCAGTGGAAGGCGAGCCCGCTGGCCCAGGAGCGCATCCACGAGCTCGGCCTGAAAGACGAGGACGAGCTGCAGAGCTGGTTCACGCGCCGCATGGACGAGTTTCTCACCGCCCATGGCCGCTCGCTCATTGGCTGGGACGAGATTCTCCAGGGCGGGCTCGCGCCCAATGCCACGGTGATGTCGTGGCGCGGCATCGAGGGCGGCATCGCGGCGGCTCGGGCAGGGCACGACGTGGTGATGGCGCCCGGATCGCACACGTACTTCGACTATTATCAATCCACCGACACGACGCGCGAGCCGCTGGCGATCGGCGGGTTTCTGCCGCTCGACACGGTGTACGCGTTCGAGCCCGTGCCCGCGGAGCTCACGGCGGACGAAGCCCGCCACGTGCTGGGAGCGCAGGGGCAGGTGTGGACCGAGTACATTCCGGACCCGAAGCGGGTCGAGTACATGGCGTTCCCGCGGGCGTGCGCGCTCGCGGAAGTGCTGTGGACGCCGCGCGAGGAGCGGGACTACGCGGACTTCACGCGGCGGCTCGCCACCCACCTCGGTCGGCTCGCCGTACTGGACGTGAACTATCGGGCGCCCGGCACCGGAGCGACGCCACCCGTTCCTGACACACGCCCATCGCGCTAGCGCTGTAGCTTTGAACGAACCCGTCGATCCGAGAGGACCAGCGATGTCACGTCCGTCACTCGCGCTGATCGTGCCGCTCGCCGCGGCACTCGTCGCATCCCCAAGCCCTGCCCCGGCGCAGGAGGCGAAGCCGCCCGAGCCCCTGCAAGTGGGCGTCGCCGCGCCCGACTTTACGCTCCCCGGCGCGACGCGCTACGGCGTGCTCCGGGCCCCGATCCATCTCAGCGATTTCAAAGGCAAGACCGTCGTGCTCGCGTTCTTCTACAAGGCGCGAACCAAAGGGTGAACGATCCAAATGCATGCGTACCGTGATCAGTACGCACAGCTGTTTCACGACGGTCGCAACGTGGTCCTCATCGCCATCAGCGTAGATCCCGCGGACACGCTCGCCGCGTGGGCCCGGGACGACGAGTTCCCGTATCTGTTCGCGAGCGACAGCGGGAGCGTGATCGGCAAGACGTACGGCGCCCACAACCCCAAGTACGGGCTCGACAACCGCAACCTGTTCGTGGTGGGGCCGGACGGGAAGATCGCGCACGTGATGGCGCCGTTCCGGGAGATCGACCCGCAGGCGTACAAGGAGCTGGCGGGCGCGATCGACCGCGTCACGCCGAAAGCCGGTGAATGAGCCGGGCCGCGGGTCTCGTCGCCAACGGGGCGCGTGGCCCGGCCGATCGCGCGTAGCTAGTGGCCGCTCGGCGTACGGGTCGATATCCAGAGATCGTTGCCGCCCGGCCGTCAGGCCTGGGCGGCGACGTGATGCAATCCGGGTCGCACTCACCGCGGAATAAGCGTCACGTTGTTGACCAGTATCTCGGTCACCGTCCCGTCAGGGGCGATCAGGCGTTCGCTTTCGGCGAGCACTCGTGCGCTGCCGCCGCTGACCAGGTCGACGATCCCCTGTGCCCGAAAGCCGAAGGCGTCGGCGCCGCTGCCCGTGACCTGGCGGTCGTTGTCGGTCGAGGTCAGGTTCCCCGTGCCCTTGGCGAAGGGACTGAGTTGGCAGAGGTCCATGAAGTTCCTGAACGGCGAAGGCACGGGGCTGTAGATGTGGATGTTCACGTCGCGTAGCAAACGGAGCTGCCGCAAGACATCCTGCATCTCGCCGACGGTTTGCACGGGCTGGGGTTCGGGGGTGAGTGCCCCGCCGCAGCGGCGCAGCGCGTGGACGCCGCCAGGCGGCGCATTTACGACGATGACTAGGTCGGTGGAGACGTCGGCCCAGACGAACAGGAGGACCGAATCGCCACGGAATACGTTCGGCAGGTCCGCCGGCCCGTTCATGAAGTCGAATTGCGCGCTCGCCGGCCGAGCGGCACCCGTAGTGGGGCTCTCACATCCGGCAGTTGGGAGGAGCACGGCCAACCCGACTGCCAAGAGGGACTGGGGTCTCATGGTTCACCTCGGTTCGGTTTAGGGGATGGCTGGCGGAGGTGATACCACCGCCGGATCAGAGGACGCGCCATCCTTGACAGCCACGACGATGAAGCCGTAGCACGAACCACCGCACCCGCCGGTCTGGTAACTCGTCGTGTTCGGTGGCAGCACGGCGATGACCTCTGCGTAGCCCCAGGCGTCCATCATCATCCACACCTCGTAGCCGTCCTCCAGTGCGGAGTTGTCCCTCCATGTAAGGAGGCCTGACTCGTCCAGCGCGAGATCCGTCGGGCCCGCGAGGGGCGTTGCGCACGCCGTGTTTGACGGAGCAGAAACTCCTTCCGCGTTGAACGCGGACACGCGGTAGCACACCTGCACTTCACTCTCGCGGTCACGGTCCGTGATCGAGCCGATGTTGGCAGTGGTCGTGGCGGCCGTCACCCAGGTCGCCCCGCTGTCGGCGGAGCGCTCCACGCGAAACCCGTCTTCGTTGCTCGCCCTGTCAACCCACCAGATCGCGACCGCGTGGGATCCGGCTGAGCCGGCAATCTCGTACTCGGGTGCTTGTGGCGGGCCCGGCGGCACCGGCGGCGCGAGTGTCGTCGCGCAGGCAGGAGCGGTGGACGTCGAGTAGGACGTGGTCTTCCTACCGACGCTGAACGCGCGGACCTCGTAGCAGTACTGCGTCCCAAGGCTGAGCCCCGTGTCAGGGTAGCTCGTAGCGCTAGCTCCGGTCGTCGCGATGACCGGGAACGATCCGTCAGGTCCGGTTGTGGAGCGGCGGATTTCGAATCCGGTTTCGTTGCTGGAATTGTCCTTCCAGGCGAGCTCGATTCGAGTCTGAGAAGCAGCCGTGGCACTCAGATTGGAGGGCGCATTGACCGTCGTCTGTGGTGAGGCAGCGGACTGATCCTGGATGCGAGGAGCAGTCGGTTGTGTCGGGTCGCAGCCTGTGAGCGCGATCGATAGGAGCGAGACGGCGAACCATTGGCGACGCAGCCCGAACATGGAGATCATCTCCGTTTGAGACGTCTCCGTGAGACGGACGGCCGTGGAAGGGTTGCTCAGCCTATAGTCGGTGCCGTCAGCTGGGTACGCGGTCGTCCGGACCACGGATCTGTAGCAGCGGCTGGCTGCTTGAAACCAGGCTGACTCCGAATCCCTGGATTCCGGTCAGGTTATACGTCCAACCGACCGTCCACGAATCGAACGGCACCGATGCTGCGACGCTCTCGTGCACGAACACCTGAAAGTCTGCGTCGTTTACGTCCCCGAACCACATGCCATAGTCGGGGCCTGCTTGCCTGACAAGTACGTGCAGGTACCCGCTCGGCAGCGAGATGATGCTGCCTTCATACTGGCGGGTGCGCATGTCAGCCGCAGTCACGACGCGAGGGGCCGGGACCGTCCCCGTGCCTTCCCAAACGATTTCCGGTGGCCATGAGGAGGGCGCTGCGGCGATCGGCAAGATGGCCCTTTCGCCAGCTCCGTCTGCTCCGATGACTCCCCTTAGGAGGACGCTATCGCCCTTCACCAACATGGGTCCTGTACCCAGTCCGACGACCTCGATCCCGGCGGTCTTATCCTGGACGTAGACCACGTTTCCGGGATCAAACGCGCCTTGATCAACTGTGACGACACCACTCACGAGGACAGTATCGCCGGTCCCGCTTCGCGCCTCAGCAACCGTCACCGGTGTTGCCCGGCGCGCGTTCCAAGGTGCCCCCTGCGCCAAGCCGGTCATCCCGGAGGCACCCGCCTTGCCCTCGAGTTCGACATGGGTCAAGTCTTCCATCCACGATAGCACGACGCTGGCATCGGTGTGGACGCGACCGAGAACGACACCGGAATACAAGACGTTGGTACTGCACACGTCACCACTTGAGCTGGTCGTGCAGCGCTCGATGGTTCCCCCCGTCCGCCCGACCACGATCGAGTCCTGCTGCGTCAACTCCAGTACTAGGTGCTTCTCGACCAGCACGGTGACACCGCCCCCGCTCTCGCTGAATGCATGCGACACCGTCCAAACGCCGCTGATGTCCCGCGCTTCCACATTCGTGTTGCACGTGACGCAGGGGTCCGACCTGCAGGCGGAGATCGCCAGCAGGCTTACGATTGAGAGAAAGCGAAGCACGGGATTCCTCCTCACGGCTGGCCGAGAACCTTCACTGGTGCGACCCCGTCCACGGTCGTCCCGTCGCCGAGCATGCCCCTGTAGTTCTCGCCCCAGCAGTACAACACGCCGCCTGTGGTGAGCCCGCAAGTGTGACTGCCGCCGGCGCTGACGCTCGTGAACGTGAGCCCGCCGACGACGGACACGGGGCTCGTGCGATTGGTCGTCGTTCCGTCGCCGAGTTGGCCGAGGTGGTTCGCACCCCAGCAGTACAACAGGCTGCTCGTGGTGAGCCCACAGGTCCCCGCGCTCAAGGCTGCGAACGCGAGGCCGCCGAGGACCGGCACAGGACCGGTTGACGACGTCGTGGTTCCATCGCCAAGCTGCCCGACAGCATTGCTGCCCCAGCAATAGGTTGCCCCCTCGGTCGTGATCCCACACGTGTGATCGTTGCCGGCGCTGACGCTCGCGAACGTCAGCCCCCCCTGGACCGGCACGGGACTCGTTTGCACCGTGGTCGTTCCGTCGCCCAGTTGGCCGTTGTCGTTGGCGCCCCAGCAGTAGGTCGCTGCGGCGGTGGTGATACCGCAGGTGTGGCCCGCCCCCGCTGTCAGCGTTGCGAATGTGAGTCCTCCCGCGACGGGCACGGGGCTTGGGCGGCTGATCGTCGTTCCGTCGCCGAGCTGCCCGCCGACATTGTTGCCCCAGCAATAGGCCGCCCCTGCGGTCGTAATCCCGCAGGTGTAATCGTAGCCGGCGCTCACCAGCGTGAATGCGAGGCCGCCCACGACCGCCGCTGGCTTCGTGCTGCAAGAAGCGCTTGAGTAGTAGCCCAAAATGCAGGTTTCGGGGCCAGAGGTGCCGAGGCCGAGTTGACCGCCGTTATTCAAGCCCCAGCAGTAGAGGACATGACTTGCCGTGAGGCCGCACGCATGATCGCCCCCTGCACCTAGTCCCTCGAACGCGAGCCCGCCGGTTACTTGCCGCGGCGCCGAGGAAGGACCGGTGCTATCCAGCGAGCCAAGCTGCCCGAAAGAGTTATCGCCCCAGCAGTATCCAGTCCCGCCGATCGCGACTCCACAGGTGAAACTGCCTCCCGCGCGCACGGAGGCGAATGCGACCGTGACCACTTGGATGTGGGCTCTCCCCGTGATTCCCTCACTGGTCGCGGCAATCGTCGCCGCACCAGGCGCGATCCCCACGACGAGGCCCGTGTCGTCGACAGTCGCCACCGTCGGATTGTCACTCGTCCACGCAACCGGATAACCAAGCAGGACTCCACCAGCGGAATCCCTTTCCGTCGTGTGGAGCTTTGATCTTGCCGAGGGCACAAGCGTCACCGTGTCGGGGGAGACGATCACGGCAGCGAGTCGGGACACGACGGTGACACTCGTCGTGCCCGTCACTTCTGTGTCAACTGGGAACACAATGCTCGGTCGGACTGTCACCGTCGCCGTGATCGTCACCGTGCCCGCATCGATCCCATAGACTCCGATCCCATACCCGAGCACATAGCTGGGGTTCGCGATGCACCAGGAGTCTTGGCCGCCCCCGAAATTGGCTACCAGGGCGTTACTCGAGAACCAGCAGACCGACCTGATCGTCTCCGACATGTCGCGTCCCAATGAATCAAGAACCTTCGGGATCATCGCAACGTATCCTCCGACGCCGATCGTATCCCGGGCGGGTACGAGATCGGTGCCATTCGACAGGACCGCGGCAATCGTAACGCTCGCCGGCGGAGGGGATGGGACAATAATCTGATGACCATCGCCAACCTGCCCCGCCTTCGCTTCGACGATCACCACGCCCGGTGAAACGGCACGCACCAATCCGGTCGCTGACACCGTGGCGACCGGGCTCGGGTCAGGCAAAGTGGACCAGGTTACGGGAGTGTCGGTCAATTGATGTCCGGCAGAGTCCCAGACGGTCGCGGTCAATTGACGCGAGGTCCCCTCCGGAACGACCAGGTTCGTATCGATCGACGTCCGGACAGAGGCGGGCGGACCGACGAGGGACTGACCTGTGGTGAACTCGACCGTATCGGGAGCCGCAAGGGCGTCACCGGTGAGATCGCGTACCAGCTGACTCACCACGAGTTGGTACGTGGTTGCCGCCTGCAGCGTTGCATTGGGCACGAATTCCACGGTCAGGTTGCCCATGCCGAACGTCGGGTCGATGAATCGAGGCGTTCCGGGCACTTCGTCTCGCTCATGCAGTAGGTGGATCGAGGCCGACGTCACGGTCGAGTCGGCGACGGGCTCGCTGAAGACCACCACAATTGAGGCATTGAGGGGCAGGTCCCGCTTTAGAGGCGGTGGCTGGGTGCGGACAACCACGGGAGCCCGCATCGCTGCTACGCGCAGCCCAATCGTCCGGATGGTCGCGCCGCCCACATCCTTTATCGCGACCTCGATCGAATCGCCCGCGCGCGCGATGACCGAGACAGGGTCGAAGCCGCCGTCGAACACCGCTATCTCGAACGAGCCCGCGCTTCCGACCCGGCGGATCGTGGCACTCGTGCCGCCCACGACGCTGCCCGGCGTCAAGGAGACGTACGCGATGCTGTCGACCGCCGCAGCTGCTGCGGCGGATGCGAACGCGCTGGCGCCGGTCCGCGATGCGACGAGGCCAACCGGAATCGGATTAGAGACGATGAGGCCGCTGGGCCGCCGAGGAGGAGGTGGCGGTGGGTTGGGGCCGACGTTGTCGCTGCAGGCAGCGAACACTGCCACGCAGGCGAACGCGATGATCCGGCGGCGGATCGTTCCCTCAACGCGCACAGTAACCTCTCTCTCTGGTCCTCATGTACGACGGACTCCGTGCGCGCACTTGCTCACCGACTCCCCCCGACAGTTACAAACCCGGCCCAGTAGAACGGATGCGCCGTCGCCGGTACCACGAGCAGCGACCGTTGTGCCTCCGCGAGCGCGCGCGCCGGCTCGGCCGCTACGTCGCCCGCGCCATAGAATCGCTCCATCAACGCCGCCGTCGCCCAGTCGTCCACAGCCCAAAGCGTCGCGACCACATGCCGGGCGCCTGCGTGCAAGAACGCGCGCGTCAGCCCGACCCAGTCGTCACCCGCGGGCACATCGGCGAGCGCCCCCGAGCCGAGTCCCGTCTGGCACGCCGACAAGACGACGAGATCCGCCGCGAGGTGCAGCCCGAACACCTCGTGCACCTCGAGCCGCCCGTCCTCCGCGCCGTCGCGCGCGAGCTGGACGAACGAGAACAGCGGATTCTGCTTGTTGAGCACGCCGTAGGTCGCGAGGTGCAGCACGCGTCGGCTGGGAGTGAGGCGACGAAATGCCGACTCCGTCGCCGCGCCGCCGGTCAGGACCTGCGCGTCCGTCCCCGCGAGGCGCCGGATCGTCGCCACTTCTTGACTCGACCCCGGCAGCGTGGCGGGCTGCGGCGCAAACGCCAACAGCCCTGCGCCGGGAAACCCCGCTGGCCGGTCGCCGAGCGCGATCCACACCGACGCCGAAGGCGTCATCACCAGCTCGTAGCGCTGGACGAGAAACCTCCCGACACTATCCATCAGCGCGGCGAACGGCAGGTACTGCAGCTCGACGTGCGGAACGAGGACTAGCCGGCTCTTGCCCGCGAGTAACCCCGTCGCTTGGAGCGGCGCGATCAACGCCGCGTGGAGACGTCGCAGCGGCGCGCGCCACAGGGAATCGGTGCCGGGACCCTGCCTCGCGATCGTCGCGCGCGTGAAATCAACCAGGCGCGCCAGCTCCTGGCGGCGCGTCCCGAGTTCGAGGACGGCAATCGTGTCGCTGTTCACGACGAAGGCGAGCGTGGTCGAATCGCTCACCAGGTACTCGATGAACGCCGCGTCAGGCTCAAGTCTTCGCGCGACCCCCTGCCATGTGGCGACATCGGGCGCCACAAGAGCCGCATGCCGCGGCGCCCGCTCGCGTGCTTCGAGCAGGAGATCAGCATAGGTCTCCTGTGCGCGCAGCAATGATTCGCGGGTCGTGCTGGTATTCAGCGTGACGCCGGGTCCGCGGAGCGTCTGATCGGCGGCATCTGTGTTGTCGAGATCGTGGGTGAGCTCGGCGATGCGGCGGCGCAGGTCCTGCTCCCGAGCGACGACGTCCTCGGCCGTGTCGGCCGGGCTCGTGATGCGGCCCCGCGCGAGCAGCTCCAGCATCTCGCGCGCCCGCAGCCGCTCGCTTGCCTCGAAGGCGGCTCCCACGCGGCCCCGGTCCCGCTCGACCAGCGCGAGCTGCGCGTACACGTCCCACTTGTCCGCGAGAAACGCCGAGCGCCGTTCCGGCAGGACGAGCGAGCGGCTGGGACGAGCGAGCTCGCTCAGCGCGCTCCGCAGCTCGCGCGCGGCCGCGTCGGTCGCCCCCTGGCCGCGGAGCACGCTCGCCCAGCCGGCGTGCAGCTGCCACGCGATCTCCGGTGCGATGCGGTCGCCGAGCCGGTCGAGCGCCGCACGATAAAGCGAATCGGCCGCGATGGGTGCACCGGCGTGCGCCTCGAGCGCCGCCCATTCGCCGAGCGCGGCTGCCGCCGCCACCGGATCACCACCGCGGTCCAGCTCGCCAGCCGCACGCGTGAGCTGGCCGCGGGCGGCGGCAGTGTCGCCACGCGCCAAGACCGCGCGTCCCAGCGTGACTCGCGTCAAGGCGGCGGCGCGCACGCTTCCCGCCCCTAGCTGTGTGCGCAGTGCGGCTTCGAGCAGTGGCTGAGCGTGCAATGCGTCGTCGCGCGCCAGCAGCAGCACCGCGCGCCCCTCCTGCGCCTCGGCCTCGCCCGCCGGCTCGGCTGCCAGTCGATAAAGGCCCTCCGCGCGCGCGTACAAGCGCTGGGCCTCGGCCAGCGTATTCAGCTCGAGCGCGAGGTCAGCCCGCGCCAGCGCGATCCCGGCGCGCGCGGTCGGCGGCGCGCGCGTGGAATCGGCGCGGCGCTGGGCGCGACTCAGCTCGTCCCATGCGCCTTGCAGATCGCCCGCTGCCGCCTCCGCCCCCGCGAGATCACGCCGCACGGCCAACTCGTCCGCCACCGGCCCGGTGCGTGCATAGATCGCGAGCGCCTCCTGCAGCGCGGTGCGTGCGGCCGGGTAGTCGCCGCGCCGCAGCTCAAGCTGGCCAAGACCGTGAAGCGCGACCGCAGCGTTGGCCCACGCCTCATGCGCCCGCCACGTCGCGAGCGCATCCCGGTACAGCGCTTCGGCGTGCGAGAAGTCCCCGGCCAGACTCGCGAGACCGGCCAGGTTGACCAGGTTCGTCGCCGCGACGTCATCGCGACCGTCACGGCGATTGAGCACGAGCGCGGTGTCGAAGTGCCGTTGCGCCTCGTCGACGTCGCCGAGCCGCTGTGCCAGCAGACCAAGATTGTTGTGGTCGGCGGCGGTGCCCCGCGTGTCGCCGATGCGGTCGCGCAACGTGAGCGCGCGGGCGTAGTACTCCCGCGCGGTTGCGAGATCGCCCCGTTCTTCACGGGCGCCGGCGAGCGCCCCGACCGCGTTCGCCTCGACCCGCAGGTCCCCGATCGCCGCGGCGAGGGCCCGCGCCCGCTCGAGGTAGGCCCCCGCACTGTCGAGCTGACCGTCCTCGAGCAGCCCTGCGCCGATGTTGGCCAGCAGGGCCGCCATGCCCGCCGAATCGCCGTTCGTCGTCGCGCGGGCGAGCGCGCGCTGCCACTGCGCAACCGCTGCGGCAGGACCGTCGCGCCCGAACGCGGTGATCCCCACCCGGCGCATGCTGTCCACCGTTAGCTTCGCCGACCGGCGGGCCGCGGGCCAGGCCACAAAGCGCGCGACCTCGCGCACGAGAAATGAGTCGCGCCACGCCAGCGCGTAGGCCGCTGCAATCTTTGCAGCGGCATCGAGCTCGCTGCGTCGCAACGACTCGTTGACCGCGTCACGGACCGCCAACGGCCGCTGGCGCACTTCGAGGACCAGCGAGGATGGAGGCAGAGTGTTGGCGAGCAGTCGGAGCGAATCGGAAGCAGGCGATTGCAGGACGCCTAGGAGGCTACTGAACGCCAACAGGATCATCGGCGCCGCGCCCCGGCGATCGAAAACTCGGCAAGCTGCGACGTCGCCCATCGATCAAATCCGGTGCGCGCGTCGACCTTCCAGAGATATGAGTGGCCGGGGACGAGTGCGACGGAATCCGGGAAGGCGACGACCGTATCCGATACCTCGGCTGCGTACACCACGCCGCCGGTAGCGTCGAAGACCGTCACGCGATATCGGTCGGCTCCGGCGACGGGACTCCAGCGCAGCGCGTCAACAGCGGACACCGTACCAACCGGCGATCGCGGAACCGGCGTGGTTGCGGGTGGCGGCGGTGGAGGGCCTCGATGCACGGGCAGGCGATCACCGGCCGGCGACCTGAGCAGGAGGAGGAGGACCGCGGCTGCGGCAAGCGGCACAGCGATCCGGTAAACGCGGCCGCCGCGGCGAGAGGCGGAGAGTTCTCGCGCAACGGCGGGATCGGCGAGGGCCCGCGCGACCGACGCGACCGCCCCCCGGCACCGGGCGCACGAGCCGACGTGCGGAAGAACAGCCGTGCGCAGCTCCGGCGCGAGCGACCCGTCCGCAACCGCCGCGATCATGTCGTCCTGCAAGCAGTCAGGTGTTTGTGTTTCAGAACGCATCCGGATATCGAGCACGCGCCACAGCTCCTCGAAGGATTCGTCAGGCATCATGAGACGGTCGTGAGGGTCCCCAATGCTCACAGATCCTCCCGCCCCACACCGGTGCGCTCCAGCTCTTCGCGCATGACCGCCAGCGCCCGGTACGCGCGGTTGTAAACCGCTTTAGCGTTCGCCAGCCCCAGAACCTTCGCGACTGTTTCGGCGGAAAGCTCTTCGAGGACGTACAACTCCACGATCAGCCGGTCGTCAGCAGCCAGCCCGCTCAAGGCCCGCTCCATCAGCTGACTCTGCTCCGCAGCGCCGGCGGCGCTGGGTCCCGTTGGATCGGCGGGGAGGTCCTCTACCGCATCAGCCGTGGGGGCGAGATCGCGGAGGATCTGGCCTCGGCGGCCCGAGGCTACAGCCTGATAGGTTGCGCGGAGCTCGCTCAGGAATTCGCGAAACGTGAGGGATGGTGCCTCGCCCGAGTGGATCAGCTCGTACGCCTCGATGTGACTGCGCTGCTCCAGGAACACGTGCTCGAAGATCCGGCGCCGCAGCGGCGGCAGGCCCTCGGCAACGACGGAAAGGCGCCGGCGCCCGTCGCGGTGGCGGAACCAATCAACCGTGAGGTGGCGAACCACCGTGACGAGCCAGGTGGAGAACCGCGCCCGATGCTCCGGTTGCTCGACCCAGGACCGGAGCCGCCGGAGCTTATCCGCGCGCAGCGCCTCGCACACCCGCGCGAAGACATCCATCACATCATCGTAGTCTTGGGCGTAGTGACGGATGGCCGCGAAGATCAGGCGGCGATAGCGGTCGAGGAACAGGTCCCAGGAGGCCTCGGGCCTGCCCTGTCGGAGCTCGGCAACCCAGTCGTCCATCCACCAACCCCGCAGCAAATGAAAACCCGGCTGAACGAGTGTGCCCACTCAGCCGGGTTCGCCATTGGCTCCCCTCAAGGAATAGGCGAGCCGCACGACTGTGCACCTTGAGGTTCAAAGCATCTGAGTCGGTTTCAATCTGCACCCACTGGGCGGACTGTCAACCCGGAGACCACGCGTGTTAGCTCGTGACGGCAGGCGCCGATCAGTCCCTCGCGACCCGCTGCAATTCGGCCGCGATGTCCTGCTCGGCGCCGGTGCCGGTGTAGGTCACCGTGCCGGCCTTGTTCACCACGACGATGTAGGAAGTGGTGGGCGCCTCGTAGGCCCGCACCGCCGCGCCGGAGGCGTCGAACAGCACCGGGAACGGCAGCGGGTGCTCGGCGAGATGACGCTTGATCGAGGCCGGTGACTGGTTCACGCCCACGCCGATGGCGACGAACCGCACCGTGCGGCCATAGCGAGCGTGGGCCGCCTTGAGCGACGCCTCGAGCGCCTTGCAGAGCGGGCACCAGGTCGCCCAGAACTCGAGCACCACCGGCTGGCGGCCGATGTACTGACCCAGGTCAATGGACTTGCCGTCGAGGTCCTCCACGGCCACGACCGGCGCCTTCGTGCCGACCGCGAGGCCGACGTCCTGCGCGCCGAGCGGCGCGACAGCAACCGCCAGAACGGTCCCCACGAGCCACACGTATCGCATCACCACACCATCCCCGCTTGAATAAAGTAGTACTCCGCCATGATCAGCAGGATCACTCCCGCCGCCCTCTTCGTCCACGCCATCCATGCGCCCGCCCGCGGCAGCGCCGTGACCGAACCCGAGAACAGCCCCACCCCCACCAGCAGCGCGGTCATCCCGAGCGAGAACACGAACAGATACACGAACCCCAGGAAGCCGCTCCGCGTGGTGGCCACCCAGGTCAGCACGGCCGCGAACGCCGGAGCCCCGCACGGCGCCGCCACGATCCCCGACGTGGCGCCGAGCAGGAACACCGCCGCGTAGGATCCGCCCCCAAGTCCCGAAGCCCACTGCACCAGGCGCGCCGGGACCACGACGGGGAACACATCCAGCATGGCAAGCGCAAACACGAGGAGCAGGTTCCCGATCACGAGCCGCGCCCAGGGACTCGCGCTCACCGTGCCGAACAGCGACCCCGTGAGCCCGGCGACGAGCCCCAGCACGGCGTAGAACAGTGCCAGGCCCGTGACGTAGGCCACCGTGAGTCCCGCCGTTCGCGCCCGGGACGCTCCCGGCGCGCTCGTGCCCGAGATGATCCCTGCGGTGATGGGAATCATGGGATAGATACACGGGGTGAGGCTCGTGACGACGCCGGCGCCGAACAGCGTCGCGACGGCCAACAACGGATGGCTACTGAGGGTGTCCGTGAGACCGGCAGTCATCGAGCACGATCGCGCTCGTTCATACGGGCAATGTAGCGTCCCCGG
>WNGG01004005.1_pt1 | contig 32710 bp, 27 predicted proteins | sample 5400661 | NCBI WGS metagenome assembly WNGG01 (sample SAMN13153372, study PRJNA577476) | soil metagenome | isolation source: 100 cm soil or saprolite under Garry oak tree replicate 1 | place: USA:California | collected 2016-06-15
GCGCGCATGCAGGCGGGTCAGCACCGCCATGTCCGGCCGCCGCAGCGGCGAAGCGTCGAGCCAGCTGGTGAGGTTGAACCCGCGCGCGAGCGTCGCGAGCCGCGCAAGCAGCACGCCGGCCGGCCATTGCGCTTCGCATGCCGGCTGCGCGCCCGGACCCGGCTGCGGATCGAGCGCCGTCGCGGTACGAATGGCAGTGACCGCGAACGCCGCGAGCGTGATCGCCAGGGCGACGCCCCGCGCGCCCGACCGTCGATATCGCGGCTCCGTCATCCGGCTTGCGACGTCCTCGTCAGCAACAGATAGAGCGCATGCGGATTCGTCGTCAGGTAGCGCAGCAGCAGCCGCCGCGGCTCGCGCATCGTGCGATAGAGCCACTCGAGCCCGGCGGCCTGCATCCATGCGGGCGCGCGCGGATTTTTTCCCGACACGAAGTCGAACAGCCCGCCCGACGTCTTGATCAGGCCGACGCCGGTCAGGCGCGCGCGCTGGCGCAAGGCAAATTCCTGCTCGGCCGGAATGCCCATGCCGATCCACAGGATATCGGGACGCGCCGCGTTGATCTCGGCGACGACGCTCTCTTCCTCGTCGCGGCGAAAATATCCGCTGCGGAAACCGGCGATCTTCAGGCGGGGATACCTTTGCCGCGCGCGCTGCACCGCCTGCTCGACCACGTCGGCCGTCCCGCCGAGCAGGTAGAAGCTCGCGCCTTTCGCCTGCGCGCGCGCGGCGACGTCGTGGAACAGATCGCTGGTGGCGACGCGCTCCGGCAACGCCACCCGGGCCATGAGCCGCGAGGCGAACACGAGCGGCATCCCGTCCGCATGAATGAGGTCGGCCGACAGGAACAGGTCGCGCAGGCGCTGGTCGCGCGCGCACATCGAGATCACCTGCCCGTTGGCCGAGGTGATGACGAGCGGCGGCTGTCCCGGTTCGCGGCGCGCCGTCGCGAGCTCGATCATGAGGCGCGTCGACTCCACGCGATCGATGACGGCGATCGGCAGCCCGCCGACGATCACCGACCGGACATGCACGGATCGCGACGCGGCGCGATCGCGCTTGTTTGCTTCACGGATGACACCGTCGACGGCCGACATGGCGGCCATTCTAGCGAGGCGAGCCCGCAAGGCCTCGGCCGATCGAGCCTCGCAAACAAGTTCCGCATTTTTACCTTAACGCCGAAATCCGCGCGGATCATGGCGGCAGCGCGGAACATCCGCCGGGTTTCATGCTGCGGCGGGCCGCTTCGCGATTAACCAGTTTCGCAGCGATCGATCATGCCGTGAGCGGCTTCCTCTATAATTCGATCGGGGCTTTCCGGCGAGGCCGGCGAACTCGACCGTGCGGGATACGGCCGACCTCCATCAGCACACCCGGGACTTGAGCATGCTTGACACTGTTCACCACGCACCGGCGTTCAGGGCCGCGGCCAAGGAGCCGATCTTCACCAAATGGGACGAGACGACGACCGCCTTGTGGGGCCGCCAGCCGGTCTGCATCGAGCATCGGCTGCACGAATCGCCGTTGTTCAGCCGGCCGGCGCTCGCCGCGCTGATCGAAAGCTATCCGCGCGAGCACTACAACATCTTCAGCATGTCGGCGCAGACCGAGAACAAGTTCTACTGGCGCCAGGGCGATTTCAACGGCCACTCGGGCGAGGAGGTGCTCAATACCATCGCCAACGGGCGCCTGTGGCTCAATCTGCGCAAGGCGAACGCGGTCGATCGCCGCTACGGCGAACTGCTCGACGCGATCCTGGCGGAGCTCGGCGAGCGCATTCCCGGCTTCTCCAGCCAGCGCCACGAGTGCGGCATATTGGTCTCCTCGCCCAAGGCGCAGGTCTATTATCACGTCGATCTCGGCGGCCAGCTGCTGTTCCAGATCATGGGCAACAAGCGGCTTTATTTCTACGCGCCGGACAAGCCGTTCATCACCGGCGAGGACCTGGAGCGCACCTCCATCTCGAGCGCCGGCGTCGACATTCCCTACCGGCCCTGGTTCGACGAGTACGCCCGCGTCTACGAGGATTTCGTGCCGGGCCAGATGGTGCACTGGCCGCTGTTCGCCCCGCATCGGGTCGAGAATTACGACTGCCTCAACGTCTCCATGACGATGGAGTTCACCACTCCGATGATGATGCGCACCCAGGTGATCAACCTGGCGAACGGCGCGTTGCGCGCCAGGTTCGGCTACGAGCCGCGCAGCCGCGCCATCAGCGGGCCGGCGTTCTGGGCCAAGACCGCCATGTGGGCCGCGCTGCGCAAGTCGTCCTGGCTCAAGCAGGCGCGCGCGCATCACACCAAGATCGAGTTCCGGTTCGACCGCACGGCCCCGGGCGGCCTCGCCGACGTGACCTCGTGACGGCGGACGACGACGTTGCTCGCATCCGAGCGGCCCGTATCGACCGCGGCATCGACTGACGATCGATACGTCGTTCGCACGGAGACGTGGCGCGGCGATCTGGCTGCGTGGTGGGACGCGCGGGCGGCGGGGGCCGCGGCGACGCCGTTTCAGGCCGGACGCTGGCTCGATGCCTGGTACGCAACCATCGGCCGCGCGATCGGCGAGCCGCTGCTGCTTACCGTCCTCGACCGGTCGACCGGCGCGCTCGCCGCCATGCTGCCGCTGGTGCGGCGCACCGGCCGTATCCGCATCGTCGAGTTCGCCGACAACGGGGTGAGCGACTACAACGCGCCGGTTCTCGGGCCGGCGGCGCCCGTGGACGCGCATGGCGCGCTTCTGTTCTGGTCGGCCGTGCGCGCCGCGCTGCCGGATGCCGACCTCGTGCGCTTCAAACGGATGCCGCGCGAGATCGAGGGACGGATCAATCCGCTCGGCTTGCTGCCGACCGCCGCCGCGTCGTCCGCCAGCAGCAACGCCGTCACGCTCGCGGGAAGCTGGGCCGATTATCTGGCGACGCTCAAGGGGACGCTGCGCCGCCAGGCCGGCCGTCACTGGCGCGCCTTTGCCCGCAACGACGGCGCCGCCTTCCGCCACGTCACCGACCGCGAAACGGCGGCGCCCATCCTTGCGGCGTTGGAGCGTCAACAGAGTGCGCGCCTGCGCGCCCACGGCGTTCCCTATGCGCTCGATGAACCGGAGATCGCCGCCTTCTACCGCAAGCTCGTGGCCGACGGCCTCGGCGACGGCAGTGTGGTGCTCACGGCGCTGACCTGCGGTGACGATGTCGTCGCGACCTTGCTCGGCATTGCCCGCGGCGCGACCTACGTGATGCTGCGCATGTCGATCGGCGCCGAAAGATGGCACGCCTGCTCGCCCGGGCGCCTGATCATCCTGCGGACGATGGAGTTGCTGCACGCGCGCGGGTTCCGGCACTTCGACTTTTCCATCGGCGATTACGCTTACAAACATCGATTCGGCGCATGCAGCCGGCTGCTGGTGGAACTCGCCGTTGCGCTGTCGCCGCGCGGGTTGCCGATGGTCGGGTTCGAGCGCGCCAAGCGCCTCGTTCGGCGCCATCCCGCCCTCGACGCCATCGCCCGCAAGCTGCTGATGCGGAACGGGCCGGGCGCGAAGGAGCATGTGGTCGAAGACGCATAGCGTCCGAACCAGATGCCGAGCGAACTGCGTCCATCGGTGCCGTGACAACACCGCTGCGGATGGGCTACGAACCCGCCGGGCGGGAGCGGCCGCGACGGAGGGATGATTGACCTATACGGTCAAGGAAATCTTCAAGACGCTGCAGGGCGAGGGCGGCCAGGCCGGCCGCGCGGCGGTGTTCTGTCGCTTTGCCGGCTGCAACCTGTGGAGCGGCTACGAGCGCGATCGTGCGACCGCCGTTTGTCGGTTCTGCGATACGGATTTCGTCGGCACCGACGGCGTCGGCGGCGGGCGCTTCCATGACGCCGCCGCGCTCGCCGGCGCGCTGGCGCAGGCATGGGGCGACGCGCCCGAGCGGCGCTTCGTGGTCTTCACCGGCGGCGAGCCGCTGCTGCAGCTCGACCCGGACCTCATCCGTGCCGCGCGCGCCCACGGCTTTTTCATCGCCGTCGAGACCAACGGCACCATCGCGGCGCCATCGGGCATCGATTGGATCTGCGTCAGTCCAAAGGCCGGAACCGACCTGCGCCAGTCCGCCGGCCAGGAGCTCAAGCTCGTCTTTCCCCAGGCGGGCGCCGCGCCGCACCAGTTCGAGCACCTCGCATTCGAGCACTTCTTCCTGCAGCCGATGGATGGTCCCGAACGCGGCCGCAACACCGAGCTGGCCGTCAAATATTGTCTCGATCATCCGCGCTGGCGCGTCAGCCTGCAAACCCACAAGCTGATGGGGATTCCATGACCAGCCACAAGGCCTGGAAAATCCCACCGCCGAGGTCATCGCCGCCTGGTTCTTCGATCGCATCGCGCACTGCGAAAGCGTCCGGGTCTACGAGAACGACGAATGCTGCGCCGAGGTGACGCGATAAATAAGGTCGCCTACAATCGCCCGCACAAGAACGAGGGGAGGGAACCCATGCATCCGACAGCGCACGAACATGCCGGCGCGGGCGCGGCGCCCTCGCGCCGGGCCCGGTTGCCCGGGGCCGTCAAGATCGCCGCCTGCGCGTTGTTCGCCATGGGGGCGGCGTGCATGGCCGCTTCCGCCCAGGACGTGAAGATCGTCAAGGCCGACGCGACGATCGACGCGCTCGATCCCGGCATCAAGCTGTTCGTGCGCGAGAAGATGGCCGAGGGCAACACGCGGTTCACCGACGACAACGCCGTTCTTTTCCTGCACGGGGCGACCGCGCCGTCGACCTGCGACTTCGACCTGCCGTACCAGGATTACTCCTGGGCCGACTGGATGGTGAAGCGCGGCTATGTCGTCTACATGGGCGACTATCGCAACTACGGCTACTCCAGCCGCGAGAAGGCGATGGACGAGCCGCCCGCCGGCAACAAGCCGGTCACGCGCTCCTATCTGGCGGTGCGCGACGTCGCCGCCATGGTCAACCACATCAAGGCCAAGCGCGGCGTCGGCAAGGTCAGCCTGATCGGCTGGTCGTGGGGGGCGATGCTGGCCGGCTACTACGCCTCCCTGCACAGCGAGAACGTGCGCAAGCTCGTGCTTTATGCCCCGCTCTACAGTTTCAGCGAGCACACCAACCTGGGTCCGGGCAGCGCGCTGCAGAACAAGCGCAGCCCCCATGAGTTCAACTTCGGCCTCGGCGCCTACCGCCTCGCCTCCGAGGCCGCCAACACCGGCCGCTGGGACGGCGAAATCCCGGTCGCCAACAAGGAGGACTACCGCCCGGCGGCGGTGCCGGCCGAGTTCTGGAAGGAGTGCATGGCGACGGACCCGAGCAGCAACACGCGCAATCCGCCGAGCCTGCGGGCGCCGAACGGCGTGCTCGAGGACTCGTTCTATCAGGCGACCGGCCGGCCGCTGTGGCATGCCGCCAACATCTATGCGCCGACCCTCGTCATTGCCGGGGCCTACGACACGTGGTCGTTCCCGGAGGATCGCGCCGGCCTGCTGCGCGACCTGGTGCACGCCCCGGCCAAGCGCAGCGTGCTGATCCCCAACGCGACGCATTTCGTGCTGTTCGAGAAGCCGCGCTTCGAGTTCTTCGACGAGATATTGAAATTCCTCAAGGAGTGACGGCGGCGCGACCGTCCGATCGGCTCACAACGCTTCAAGGATGTTGAACATGATCCGCACATCGATCTCGCTCGCCCTCGCGGCCTTCGTGTGGACCGCCGGCCTCGCGTCGGCGCACACCCCCGCGCAGCCGCCGCACCAGCTCTACCGCATGGGCGATCTGAAGCTGGAAAGCGGCGAGGTCATCAAGGACTTCGCCATCTCCTATGTCACGCACGGCACCCTGAACGCCAAAAAGTCGAATGCCATCCTGATGGTGACCGCCATCAGCGGCAATCACCATCGGCTCGATTTCATCATCGGGCCCGGCAAGGCGCTCGACACGAACAAGTATTTCATCATCGCGACCGACGCGATCGGCAACGGCCTGACCACGTCGCCCAGCAACAGCACCGCGCAGCCGCATATGAAGTTCCCGAAGTTCGCGATCCGCGACATGGTGGCCTCGCAGCATCGCCTGCTCACCGAGCATCTCGGCATCAATCACGTGGTCGCCGTCGTCGGGCCGTCGATGGGCGGGATGCAGGCCCTGCAATGGGGGGTGAGCCATCCCGATTTCATGGACAGCCTGGTGGCGATGGTGCCGCTGGCAAAAACGCCGGCGTGGACCGTGACCGTCCTCGAGGCCACGCGCAAGGCCATCATGCTCGATCCGGCCTGGAACAAGGGCGATTACACCGCCCCGCCCGAGCAGGGCGTCCGCCTGTGGCGCGACATTCTCAACTTCCTGGCCGCGCGCAGCCCGGAAATGTACCGCGACCAGTTCCAGAACCAGCTCGACGTCCTTCCCTGGCTTGCCGCGCAGGAGGCCAGCCTGATCAAGGCGTTCGACGCCAACGACTGGATCTACCAGACCTGGGCGTACGACCAGCACGACGTCGGCACCACGCCGGGATTCAACGGCGATTACGTCAAGGCGCTCCGCGCGATCAAGGCGAAGACCCTGATCCTCGTGGGCAGCAAGGACCTCCTCAATCCCGAATGGGAGCCCGAGGCCGCCGCCCACTACATCCGCGACGTGCGCGTCCTGACCATCAGCCCCGGCACGGTGACGGGCCACGCCTCGGCCGGAGGGATATTCCCGGCCGACGTCGATTTCCTCAATCACGAAACCGGCGCCTTTCTCGACTTGGTCACCGACCGCGGCAAGAAGCTCGAATAAGGCGGCTGTTGCCGACTCGAGTCGGCAGGCCCGTCATATCTCATAGGCGTCGCTGATTTTAAGCCGTCATGCTCGGCCGCGTGCCTCGCATGCGCGCAAGTGCGCCGCTTGACCGGCGTGCCGTCGCCGCCCAAGCTTCTGCGCGTGCAGCGGCGAGGGGAGGGGGCCATGGCGGCGGCGGGCGAAGGCGGCTTTCTGACCAGTTGGCGGCTCAAGACCGAAGGGACCATCCTGCCCGAGGAGCGGCTGCCGCTCGGCCAGACGCTCATCGTCGGCATCCAGCACGTGGTCGCCATGTTCGGCGCGACCGTGCTGGCGCCGGTCCTCATGGGGTTCGACCCCAACGTCGCCATCCTGTTCTCGGGCGTCGGCACGCTGATCTTCTACGTGGCGGTCGGCGGGCGGGTGCCGAGCTATCTCGGCTCGAGCTTCTCCTTCATCGCCGTCGTCATCGCGGCGAGCGCCTATGGCGGCCAGGGCCCGAACCCCAATATCGGCGTCGCCCTCGGCGGCATCGTCGCCGCCGGCGCGCTCTACACGCTGATCGGCTTGGCCGTCGTCGTCGCCGGCCATGGCTGGGTCGAGAAGCTGATGCCGCCGGTGGTGACCGGCGCGGTCGTTGCCGTCATCGGCCTCAACCTCGCGCCGATCGCCGTCAAGGGCGTGTCCGCCCAGCCGTTCGACACGGCGATCGGCCTCGTCACTGTGCTGGCGGTCGGCCTGGTGGCGGTGTTCGCGCCCGGCACTTGGCGCCGCATCCCGATCCTGCTCGGCGGCGCCATCGCCTACTTTATCTATCTCGTGCTGGCGAACGGGCTCGCGCTCGGCAAGCCGATCGATTTCTCCGCCCTGGCGAGTTCGCCCTGGTTCGGCCTGCCGAATTTTTCCGCGCCGAAATTCGAGGCGGGCGCCATGGCGCTGATCGCGCCGGTCGCGATCATCCTCGTCGCCGAGAACCTCGGCCACGTGAAGGCGATCGCCGTCATGACCGGGCGCAACCTCGATCCCTGGCTCGGCCGCGCATTCATCGGCGACGGCGTCGCCACCATGGTGGCCGGCATGGCCGGTGGCACCGGGGTGACGACCTATGCGGAAAACATCGGCGTGATGGCGGTCACCAAAATCTATTCGACGCTGATTTTCATCGTGGCGGCGTTGTTCGCCATCCTGCTCGGCTTCTCGCCGAAATTCGGCGCGCTGATTCTCACCATCCCGGGACCGGTGATCGGCGGGCTTTCGATCGTGGTGTTCGGCCTGATCGCCGCCACCGCCGGCCGCATCTGGGTCGAGAGCGGCGTCGACTTTTCCAGCGCGCGCAACCTGATCACGGTCGGCGCGACGCTCGTCGCCGGCGCCGGCAATCTGGAGATCAAGCTCGGCGGCTTCACCCTGGGCGGTATCGGCACCGCGACCTTCGGCGCCATCATCCTCTATCAGCTGCTGCGAGATCAGAAATCGGTAATCAGTGACCAGTAATCAGAAATCAGAAATCAGAGCAGCTCATCTGATTACTGATTACTGATTACTGACCACTGACCACTGATAAGGCGCCAGGTCGATCGTGCGCGCGGCCCCGTCGGCGATCAGCTCCGCCATCGCCTCGCCGGTCGCTGGTGCGTTGAGGATGCCCCAGACACTGTGGCCGGTGGCGACGTAGGCGCCCTTCAAGCCCGGGACCGGACCGATCAGCGGCAGGCCGTCCCGGGTCACCGGACGAAAGCAGGCTTGGCGGGCCAGGATGTTGCCTTCGGCGAACGCCGGCGACAGCCGCGCGCACATCGCCGCGAGGCGCTCGATCGCGCCCGCGTCCGGCGCGACCTCGGCCGGGTCGGCGGGCAGCGGGCTTTCGCTCGAGATGGCGCAGACGTAGGTCGTGCCGTCGGTGCGCGGAAACACCTCGGGCGCGTGCACGGCGCCGCTTGTCTCCTGATATTCGAGGAAGAGCGCTTCGGCCGGCACCTTCTCTCCGGTCGCGAACACGAGGCTGTGCCCCTTCAGTCCGAACACGCCGGGCAGCGGCAGCCATTGCGCCGCCAGGATCGACCACGGGCCCATGGCGATGACGATTGCGTCGCCTGCGACGGCCGCGCCATCGACCAACACGCCGATTGCGCGCGCGCGGCTCGCGTCGCGCACCACGCCGGTGACGCACCCGAGCCGCAGCTCCGCGCCGCGCGCCTGCGCGGCTGCCATCATGGCCGCGGTGAACCGGCCGGGGTGCACCTGCGCGGTGGTGTCCGCCGAGCCCAGGCGATGACTTAACGATACGCCGTCCGACAGCCAGCCGAGATCGTAGGCGCCGGCCCGGCGGCCGGCCTTCGCGGCTGCGATGCCGCCGTATGTGGTGAGCCGGCGAAAACCCCAGTCGCCGCCGATCTCGTCCGCAAGGGCGGCGTGCAGCGCAAAACTTCGCCGCGCCAACGGCGCGAGCGCGGTCCCGTCGCACCAGTCGAGCGCCAGAAAGCCGCCGGATTTTCCCGACGCCGCGCAGGCAAGTCCGGTCCGTTCGATGACGACCGGCTGCACCCCGCGGCGGCTGAGGAAATAGGCAATCGACGCGCCGATGACGCCGCCGCCGCAGATCAGCACCCGCATGGGCCAGGCCCGAATGTTTTCATGAACGTTGGTTCACACTGCCGCCTGCCGTCGTCCGACTACCTAGCGCATGTTCCGGCGAAGTGGATACCGGTTCGCCGATAAGAACATGCGCCACTCAATAAGATTCTAGAGCATGTCCCGATTCCGAAGGAACGGGACATGCTCTAGACACCTCGCGCCGTGGCCGGTACAGTAAAACCGAGAACGCAGCTTCGTGTATGAATGAAAGAGCACGCGCGCGGTCTCGCATAACCAAGGAGGGCAAATCATGAAGTTGTCAGCCACTCTCGCGCTTGCAGGACTCGCGGCTGTCCTGATGACCGCTCCCGCCGCCGCTTCCGTCACCCCGTCCGGCATCACCGGCGCCAGCCCGGCCAAGGCGGTGACGATCCAATTGGCCGCCACCCAATGCATGACCGATGACGGTTACGGCCGCAAGCGTCCGTGCAGCGCGCTCTATAAGAAGGAGCATCCGAATTGGCGCGGCGGCGACGAATGCATGACCGATGACGGCCACGGCCGCAAGCGTCCGTGCAGCGCGCTCTACAAGCAGAAGCACTCGAAGTAAGCGCACGGCGCCGACCTGGGAATCTGGACGCCCGCCGCGCGGCATGCCCACGCGGCGGGCGCCCGCGTTTTATGGGTTGGCCGCCGGCGGCGCGCCCCGGCTGCGGTCGGCGCCGCGGAGGATTGCCGCGCTCACTTCGCCTGTCGTTTCGCGCGCTCGAGCGGTTTCACTTTCGTGCGCGCTTGACCGCCGGCATCACCCGCGCCGTCTCGTTCTTCGGCGGCACGAAGAAGTCGACGGTCTCCGTGTTGAGCGCGCGCGCGAGCTTCTCCAGCTGGGACACCGACGCGTTCTCGAGGCCGCGTTCCATCCGGCTCATCCAGTTCATCGGCAACCCGGCGTCGGAGGCGAGGTTTTCCATCGACATGCCGTGCGCCATGCGAATGCGCTTGATGTTGAGCGCGAGCAGCTCGTTCTGTGACATCTTGCCGGCGGTCTTGCGCTCCGCCACGCTGTCGCCGTAGAGCTGAACGAATTCCTCGGCCATCTCGTAACAGAGCGTCAGCTTGTGGGTCGACAGATCCCAGTGGGCGTCGGGCTGGCCGCAGGTCTGCATCTCCAGGGTGAACGGCGCGCGCCAGGTGAATTCCTCCGCCGCGTAGCCGGCGACGATGTCCAGCAGCCCGATCGCCCGGAACGCCTTGGCGTAGGACTCCATCTTGCCCTTGCCCTCGCCGTACACCACGTCGATCTTCGTCTTCGGCTGGTCGGCGGCGCGGCGGTGCGGCTTGAGCACCAGGTCCCAGGAATAGGTCGCGTTGCTGTGGTCGCCCTGGCAGCTGTCCTGGCGCGATTCCGGCATCTTCACCCAGTCGGCGACGGCCTTGAACTTGTCTGCATCGGCGCCGACCATCAGGCAAACGATCTGGTAGGCGCGCTGCTTGTCGAGGCCGTGCTCGTCGTAGAAGGCGAGCATGCTGCCCTTCTTTTGATCGCGTTCGGCACTGAGGAACCAGCCCTTCGACGCCTCGATCAGCACGCGGGCGGAGAAGTCCGATCCGAGCTTGAGCATGGTGAGCGTGGCGTAGCCGTCGGCCGCGTCTTCCTCGCGGCCCAGCACCGGCAGGCCCATTTCGGTGACGTGCGCGTGCCCCATCTCGTGGAGCAGGACGAACAGCATGTTGCCGGTGACGAATTCGGCCGTGGCGACGCGCTTCTCCTGCGGGACGTTGCGCATGCGCGAATCCATGCCCATGTCGCGCGCAGCGTCATCCATCGACCGCACGTGCGAGCGCTGCGGCCGCGCCGGGCCTGGTTGCGCCGGGGTCGTTTGCGCCAAGGCGGCCTCCGCGCCGAGCAGGAGGAGGCACAGCGCCGCGCCGCCGCGCAGCCAGCGCCACGTCAGGTGCGGGCGTGCGCCCGCGGTTCGCTGAGACGTCATGTCGGATCCCCTCTGGAACGCTATCAGGTTCACATCCGTCGCCGGATGAGAACCCGACCATAACGAATGATAGCAAGGGCCACCTCGGTTCGAAAGCAGTTGCCCGGCCCTTGCGACCTTTACGGCCGTTCAGCTATTCCAGTTTCAGGGCCGAAGCCACTTCCCTCGAGTGCAAGCTTGGCGGCGTAAGTAACGATCCCGTGAGCCTCGGAGGCCTTATGAGACGGATTGCCGGATTGGCGGCTGCCGTGATCGCGCTGACCGCAGCCTTCGGCGCGACGGGCGCATCCGCCCAGGACAGATCGATCGTCGTCGCCTCCACCACCTCGACGGAGGATTCCGGCCTGTTCGGCCACCTCCTGCCCCTGTTCAAGGCCAGGACCGGCATCGAGGCGAAGGTGGTCGCGCAAGGCACCGGCCAGGCGCTCGACACCGGGCGGCGCGGCGACGCCGACGTGGTGTTCGTGCACGCGCGGCCGGCGGAAGAAAAATTCGTGGCCGACGGGTTCGGCGCGAAGCGCTTCCCGGTGATGTACAACGATTTCGTGCTGATCGGGCCGAAGGGCGATCCCGCCGGCGTCGCCGGCGGCAAGGACATCGTCGCGGCGCTGCGCGAGATCCGAACCAGGCAGGCTCCCTTCGTCGCGCGCGGCGACCGCTCCGGCACGCACCAGGCCGAGCTCGCCCTGTGGAAAGAGGCCGGCATCGGCATCGCGGCCGAGAAAGGTCCCTGGTACCGCGACATCGGCCAGGGCATGGGCGCGGCGCTCAACACCGCCTCGGCGCTCAACGCCTATGTGCTGTCCGATCGCGGCACCTGGATCGCGTTCAAGAACCGCGGTGACCTCGCCATCGCGGTCGAAGGCGACCGGCGGCTGTTCAATCAGTACGGCGTGATCCTGGTCAATCCGCAAAAGCATCCGCACGTGAAAAGGGAATACGGGCAGGCCTTCATCGACTGGCTGATCTCGCCGCAGGGCCAGCAGGCGATCGCCGATTACAAGATCGAGGGCCAGCAGCTGTTCTTTCCCAACGCGACCCAGCCGGGCGCGTGAGCGGCCGGCCCCGCCGGTTTCGCTTCGAAGCCAGCCGAATCCAGTTGCCATCCGGCCGGCTTGGAGCGAATGCTAAGGCATTCCTGTCCGGCATGCCTCTCGGCTGGGGCGTGCACCGGCAGGGTCAATAAGAAAAATTCCCTGTCGCAACCTGCCCGTGGCCGGCCGGCGCTTTGCGTCAGGCGGGGAGGACAACGCCGGCAACGAGGAGAGCGCACATGGTAATGCCCGTGACAGCGGACGGTCAGGTTCCCTGGTGGAAGGAGCCGACGAGGGAGCAATGGAAGGCCTGGGTGGCAGCCTGGCTGGGTTGGACCCTCGACGCCTTCGACTTCACCATCTTCCTGCTGATCATGGTGCCCATTGCCAAGGAATTCGACGTGCCGCTGACCGCGGTGACCGCCGTGTTCACCATTACCCTGTGGATGCGCCTGGTCGGTGCGACGGCCGCCGGTTGGATGGCCGACCTGATGGGCCGCAAGGCCCCGCTGATGATTTCCATTCTCTGGTACTCGCTCTGCAACTTCATCGCCGGATTTTCTCCGACCTTTGCATTCCTGTTCTTCTTCCGCGCGCTGCTCGGCATCGGGATGGGCGCGGAATGGCCGGCCGGCGCGGCCCTTGCCATGGAGTCGTGGCCGGCGCGCTCCCGCGGCTTCATGAGCGGCGTGCTGCAGGGCTCGTGGGGACTTGGCTTCGCCTTGTCGGCACTCGCCTACGGATTCCTGTTCGACCTGATCGGTTGGCGCGGGCTGCTGTGGATCGGCATTTTGCCGGCCTTCGTCGTGGTCTGGATCCGCTACTACGTGAAGGAGCCGGAGGTTTGGGTCGAGAACAAGCGCCAGCAGCGGGAAATGAAGGCCGTGGTGAAGGCGCCGTTGTTCTCCATCTTCAAGCGCGGCTTTTTGTTCAACACGCTGACGGCCTGCTTGTGGATGGCCAGCGCTTTCTGCGTCTACTACTCGATCTGGGCCCTGTTCTCGACCTACCTGCAGAAGGAGCTGAATTGGACGCCGCTGATGGTGGCGACGCCGCTGTTCTGGGCCAACATCGTCGTGTTTGCCGGCAACAGCCTGTGGGGCATCGTTTCGGACGTGTGGGGACGCCGGCCCGGCATCATCGTGCCGGCGACGATCGCGATCTTCGTGACGCCGCTCTATCTGTGGACCACGGATCCGACCTACATCATCGGCGGGTTCATCCTGCAAGGCATCTTCGGCGGCTCGATTTACGGCCAGAATCCGAGCTACCTGTCCGAGCGCTTTCCGACCGAGGTGCGGGGGACGGCGTCCGGATTCATCTATCATCAGGGCGCGATCTGGGGTGGCCTGGTAGCGCCGGCGCTGACCTATATGGCCGTGCAGATGAACCTGGGCTTTGCCATGCCGATGATGATCAGCACGATTCTCTTCCTGGTCATCGTCGTGATCTCGGTGCTGCTCGGGCCCGAAACCAGGGGCAAGAAGCTGACCGCCGATCTCGAGGTGATCAAGGTCGCTCCGGCGCCGGCCGCCTGATTGCATAATACCAGCGACATGCGGGGCAGTATGGTGGCCCCGGATGTCGCTTCGCTCATCCGGGCTACGCTCCTGTGCTCCGCAGCCTACTTCGCCTTCTCGTAGGGGTAGATCACCTCGCCCGATTTGAACTCCGCCGGCGTCACGATGACCTGGGTCGATATGTTCTTGAACTGGCCGATGTCGTTGCCCTTGATGCCCTGGAACTGCACCTGCAGCACCCGGGACTGCGCCCATTCGCCGTCCGGCCCGAACTTCACGTCGCCGAGGACGGTCTTGAACGTGGTGGCGCGGATGTAGTCGGCGAGCTTGTCGTCGTTGAGGCTCTTCGTCGCCGCCACCGCCTGGCCCAGCACCTGCAGCTGGGCGTAGCCGTGCGGCGCCAGGAAGTATCCCAGCGGATCGACGCCCTCGGCCGGCGCGCGCGCCTGATATTTGCTCATGACCTCGGCGATGCCGGGGAAATTCATCTTCGGCACCGGCAGCCAGAAGTCGAAGGTGAAAAACCCGTTGAGCAGCGGGCCGAGCTGGGTCTTGAACGCGGTCGATTGCAGGCCGACCATGCCGCCGCCGATCATCCTGGGCTTGAATCCGATCTCGTTGACCGCGCGCACCATGCCGGCAGTGTCGGCCGGATACGAGCAGATCGCGACGATGTCCGGGTTGGCCGCCTGGATCGCCCGCACGATCGGCGCGAAGTCGGTCGTGGTGGGCGGATAGCTCTTGTCGTAGACGATCTTGAGGCCGGCACCATTCGCGCTCTCGCGCGCGCCGTCGGCGGCGTTGCGGGAAAACTCGGCGTCCGCCCCGACGATCGCCACCGTCTGCGGCTTCGGGTCCTGCGCCACGGCGATGTCGAAAAAGCCCTTGGTGATGGCGACCTTCGGGTTCGGCCCGTTCGGCGTCATCGAGAAATACCGGGGATATTTGAACTCGCTGTTGATCGCGAGCGCGAGCAGCCCGATGAGCAGCTTGTTCCGCTGCATCGCGACCGGCATCGCCGGCGCCACCGAATTGGTGCCGTACGGGCCGCTGATCAGGTCGACCTTGTCGACGTCGAGGAGCTTGGTGTAGATGCCCGGCACCGTCGCCGGATTGGACTGGTCGTCGTAATAGATGAGCTTGACCGGACGGCCGAGCAGGCCGCCGCCGGCGTTGATGTCCTCCTCCCAGATTTTCTGCGCCAGCAGCGCCGACTTGCCGTTGGGCGCGAGCGGCCCGGTCAGCGCGATGCCGTAGCCGATCTTGATCGGGTCGCCCGATTGGGCGGAGGCCGCCGCAGGCGCCAGCACGCAGGCTGCGGCAAGCAACCCGGCGGCGCGCCGAACGATCGTGCGAATGTCATGGTGGCGAAGCATTGAGTCCCCCCACAAGCCAGCTTTGCCCGGCATCATATGCCATGCGCCAATGATTTCTCCACCCTCATCCTGAGGAGCCCGACCCCGGACTTGATCCGGGGGAGGGCGTCTCGAAGAGCCTGTCCCCGCGAAAGCGAGGAATGGCAGCACGCGAGTCTGTGGCCATGGTTCGAGACGCCGTACGCAAGTCGGCTGTAGCCGACTTGCGCATCAAACTTGCCGATCTCGGGTAGACCCGAGATCGGTGCACGGCTCCTCACCATGAGGCCGGTGTTAATTGCGTGACCAACAACACCCTCCGACCTCATCCTGAGGAGCCTGAGCGAAGCGAGGGCGTCTCGAAGGATGGAAGCACGCGAGCCTGTGCCCTTGGTTCGAGACGCCGCACGCAAGTCGGCTGTAGCCGACTTGCGCATCAAACTTGCCGATCTCGGGTAAACCCGAGATCGGTGCGCGGCTCCTCACCATGAGGCCAGGAGTATCCGCTCGCGAGCTACACCCGCTCGAGCACGGCGTTGACGAGCTTGATCCTTTCCTCCTGCAAATTTCGCAGCATGTTTTTCGAGACCGTGGGGAAATTCGGCCCGATCAGGATATGCAGGCCGAGCGGCGGCAGCGCTCCGTCCTCCGCTGCCTTGGCCCGCGCGATGGCCTGCTCCAACGATTCCCGGGTCGGGTCGTGCCACGCGACCACGCGCAAGCCGACGCCCTTGAGCGTCGCGCGGGTCGCCTGCGGCGTGAACAGGAAGCTGATGCTCTTGTCGCCGGCCCACGGCGTCGGGTAGAACGGCTCTCCGCCCGGCCCCGCCGCGACATCCTGGATCGCCAGGCGTCCGCCCGGCTTGAGGACGCGGCGCATCTCGCCGTAGAGCCGCGCACGGTCGGCGATGTTCATCGCCGCGTTCTGCGACCACACCAGGTCGAAGCTCGCCTCGGCGAACGGCAGGTCGAGCGCGTCGCCCTGGCGATAGGCGACCTTGTCGGCGAGCCCGGTGCGTTGCGCCAGCATTTGCGCGACCGCGACGAAGTCGGCGGTGAGATCGAGGCCGGCGACCCGGCAGCCGTACCTGCTCGCGAGGTAGCGCGACGCCCGCCGCCTCGAGCGCCGCCAGGATCGTGTCGGCGAGCGCGCGGCGCGCGTAGTGCTCGGCGACGGTCTGTGCCCGCGACATGCCGGCCCCTCCGGTTGGGTCCCGGCCGTGAATTTACACCAACGGCACCAGGTAATCACTCATCGGCTGTCATCGTCCGCGCAGCTTGTCCCCGCGAAGGCGGGGAGCGGACGATCCGGTAACCGCCGGCGTATCAAATAAAACTGCGGTGGTGACGGTTACTGGATGCCCCGGCGTCGCGCGGCATGACGAGTCGGAGTTCAGCCTACGCCGCCCGCACCTCGTGGAGGAATTTCTCCACCTCGTCCTTGAGCCGGTTGCTTTCGCTCGACAGCAATTTCGCCGACGACAGCACCTGTCCCGAGGCCGCGCCGGTCTCTCCGGCGCGCTGGCTCACGTCGCCGATGTTGACCGCGACCTGAACCGCCCCCTTCGTGGCTTCCTCCACGTTGCGGGTGATCTCCCGCGTGACCGCGCCCTGCTGTTCGACCGCCGCCGCGATCGAGAACGTGATCTCGAAGATGCGGCCGATCGTGCTGCCGATCGCCTTGATGGCGGCAACCGATTCCTGCGTCGCCGACTGCATGCCGGCGATCTGGGCGCCGATATCCTCCGTCGCCTTGGCGGTCTGGCTCGCCAGCGCCTTCACTTCGGCGGCCACCACGGCAAATCCGCGCCCCGCCTCGCCCGCCCGTGCGGCCTCGATCGTGGCGTTGAGCGCGAGGAGATTCGTCTGCTCGGCGATGGCGGTGATCAGCTTGACCACGTCGCCGATTCGGCTGGCGGCGCCCGACAGCTCGGTGATGCGTTCGTTCGTCTTGTCCGCCTCCGTCACCGCCTGACGGGCGATGGCGTTCGAATCGTGGACTTTTCTGGCGATCTCGTCGACCGCCTGGCCGAGCTGCTCGGTCGCCGTCGCGACGGTGCGGACATTGGTCGAGGACTCTTCCGAGGCGGAGGCGACCGCGCCGGACAGATCCTGGGTGTTGCGGGCGGCGTCGGTCAAGGTGCCGGCCGCGCTTTCCAGCTCGACGGAAGCCGCCGAAACCGTCCGCACCACCTGGCTGATGGCCGACTCGAAGGCATCGGCAAGGCGCTGCATCTCGGCCTTGCGTTCGGCCCGCGCGGCGCCGGCCTTCGCCTCCTCCTCTTCGGAATCGCGCCGCGCCTTTTCGACCGCTTTGGTCTTGAACGTCTCGACGGCGGCGGCCATCTCGCCGATCTCGTCCTTGCGGCCGAGGCCCGGGAGGACGGCGTCGAAGTCCCCGGCGGCGAGCCGGCCCATCGCCCGGCTCATGGCCGACAACGGCCGCGAGATCGCCCGCCCGATCAGGAACGCGCACGCCGTCAGGGCGAGGAGCACGCTGCCGATTGCGATCTCGATTCCGCGCGTCGCTTCGGCGGTCACGATGTTGTTCTCGGCGTCGGCGATGGCGCGCATGCTGTTCGCGGTCATCTGCATCGTGCGGACCAGCGGCTCGATCGCGGCGTAGGCTGCCGAGGTCTCCCGCCGCTCGTCGGCGAGCGCGGTCGCGGCATCGACCCAGGCGAAGAAGTCGCGCTGATAGGCGGCGAGCTTGGTCGAAATGTCGTCCTTTGCGGCTGCCGGGATCGGACTGGACGCCAGTGCCCGGGCGAACTCGGCCGCACGCTTCTTCATCTCCTCGCCGTATTTGCCATCGCGCCGCAGCATGAAGTCCTTCTCGTGACGCCGCATCATCAGCATCAACACCGTCAGCGCGGGCTCGTGAAATTCCTTCAGCCTGCTCTCGATGCCGTGCACGGAGTCCCGCAAGGTCCCTTCCAGCCCGGCGCTCTCGTCGGCCCCCAGCGCGCCCTTGGCGGCGGCCAGCGCCGCGAAATGCTTCGCATAGCTCTCGAGCCCCGCGCGGATCCGCTCGACCGCGCCGTCCAGATCGGCCGCTCCGGAGGCCCGGGCGCGTACTTGAATCGAGGCGAGGTCCTGGCCTGCCGCCTCCACGAAGTCGCCATGCTGGTCGACGGACTCCTCGGCGCCGCGCAGAACAAGATCGTCTTCCGCGCGCCGGCTCTGGAGGAGATTGACCGCCAGCTTGTTGGTCAGGAACACGAGGTCGCGCGCCTCGTTCGACGCGGCGTGGATCTTCTCCTGCTTCATCGCGCTGGCGAGATAGATGCCCCCGACCACGATCAGGCCGGCGATCCCGACGAGGCCGATGGCCGCGACCTTGTAGCGAAGCCTCACCCCAATACGGAATCTGGCGCCCCGGACCATGTCTGCGTCCCCCCACCGGCGGGGATAATTGCTTACCGGGGTTAATGTTTTGCCAAAAGCAATCGTGCCGCGCGGCGAGACATCCAAGGAAATTCGGGCATTGCGCCCGCGTCGGCGGGCGGCGAGGCAGGCTCAATGCCTACCCTGCCACCGTGGATCGAAATTGACCGGAAATCCGCGACCTGCGCCAAGCTCTGGCACTGGCGATCCGCTCCCTCCAGTCCGCCCAGGTCCCGCCCTTGCCCGGCCCGGTGCTGGCGACGAATAAGCTCATGTTGGGCGACTGCGGCGGCGCCGGTTGCGCGATGCGCGGCTCAACCCATCCTGCAATATGGAGAGGGCCCGCACCTTTCAGGGGCGGGAAACGGTTGGCGCTGCGCCAGGTTGATCGAACGGATTTCGCATCAGTACTTGGCAACGACCGCCTCGGGCCCGAACTTGTAGTTCACGCCGATACGGACGATGTGGTCGCGCACGCTGCTGTTGAACCCGCGGTTTTCCGAGATGTTGACGTTGTTGGGATTGACGTTGAGCGGGATCACGGTTTGCGGGGCGATCACGTTGCCGCTCACGTCGCCGAGATCCATGTAGAGATACTCGACCTTGCCGGTCCAATTGCCGAACAGCCGCGCCTCGATGCCTCCGCCGGCGGTCCATCCCGTTTTGATCTGGGAGAAGCTACCCGCCGTCGTCACCGACGTCAGGAACGGGATCGTCTGGACGATTTCATCGGTGCTGATATGTCCATACGCCAAGCCGCCTGTGGCGTAGAACAGCACGGGTCCATTGGTCCAGCCGGCGCGGGCGCGCAGCGTGCCGAACCAGTCGATGCGCTGGGTGAGCGTGGTTCCGATCGGCCCCTCCGCGGTGATGACGACGCAGTTCAGGCACACCGAATCCCTCTGACCGCTGCCCTGGAAATCGGCCTCGAGGCCGAACGCCCAGTTCGGCGCCGCCTGCCAGTTGTAGCCGATCTGCCCGCCGCCGATGCCGCCCGACGGGGACAGCTTGAAGCTCTCCATGTCGAAGAGCTGTGTCACACCCGTCGTGTTGTTGATCGTGGTGAGCGGGGTCGTGGTCGGATTCCTGGCGACCGACAGTCCCACGTTTGCACCCAGATAGAATCCGTTCCAGTTGAAGGCGGGGGCCATTACGGGCGGTGCCTTGTAGATCATGCCGCCGCCGGGTCCGGCGGCCACGTAGACCGGATCTCCGAACTTGTAATTGAGCGCCAGGCGCACGACGTGGTCGCGGAACGTGCTGCCGAACTGGTGGCCCTCGCTGACCGTGGGGGTGAACGGGATGACAAAACCCGATGCGCCGACGCCGCCGAGGTCGATGTAGAGGTATTCGATCCTGCCGGTCCAATTGCCGGCAAGCTGTGCCTCGGCGCCGAAGCCCGCGGCCCATCCGGATTTCGTCTCGACAGCGCTGGTGGACGCGCTGCGGGATGCGCCGAAGTTGAAATCCATAAAAGCGACATCGGTGCGCACGCGGCCGTAGGCGAGACCGGCAGTGCCGTAGATCAGCACCGGGCCGTTGGTCCAGCCGGCGCGCCCGCGCACCGTGCCGAACCAGTCGAGCTGCTGGGTCATGATCGCGTGGCGGATGAAGTCCGGGATGGTGGGAATCGCACCCGGAACGCTGCACTGGAAGACGCAGGCCGAATCCCGTTCGCCGCTGCCCTGCAAGTCGGCTTCGACGCCGAAGACCCAATTCGCCGCCGGCTGCCAGTTGAAGCCGATCTGGCCGCCGCCGACTGCGCCGAACGGGGATAGCGCGAAACGGTCGGACCCGACCTCGGTCGGCGATGACAGGAAGGCATCGCTGTGCGTCGTCGGGCTGCGGCCAACTGAGAGGCCGACATTTGCGCCGATGTAGAACCCGGTCCAGCTCCCGGCGGCGGGTGGAACAGCCGCGTAGATCGGCGCGCGCGTGGCGACGGGAATCGCCGCGGCAGGCCCCGGCGCGGTTCGTGCGGACGCCGGTCGCGTTGGCTCGGCCGGGACGGACGCATTCGCATCCTGCGTCTCCCGGCGCGCCTGCTGCGCGCGCAGCGCCTTGTTCTCCTTGCGCAGCGCCGCGATCTCCTTCTCGACCGCGGCGAGCCGCGCCGCCGGATCGTCGTTGGACGCCGCCGCCGCCGGGCCGCCGGCAATCCCGAACTGTGCAATGATAGCCGCCAAGGCCGTGGCCGCAACGGAGTGCTTCATGTCCGCCTCCCCAAGTCCCGAATGTTGAAAATTATAGACCGGGGGCCGCGCAGGGCGTGTGACTATTGTGCAACATCCAAGGAAATTCGGCGCGTGCCGGAGCGCCACCGGACGCTGAATTTCGCATCGCGTACAGCGGCTGCTCGGCGTGCGCAGCCCTCGCCGGCGATTTGCCCACGCGGCAAGACCGAGAGATCAAACCGCGTGGGGCTCGGCGCGGAGCTTGTCATCCGGCGGCGCTTCGCGCCGGCCCGTTGGCGCGGAAAGCGCTTTAGTTCGCGGCGAAGCAGTAGAACAGCCCGCCGCCCCCGGTGCTGCGCAGGTCGGCCTGGCTGCAGCCGCCGTCGGGCCCGCGCGAGGGATGCGACGAGTTCCACGACTTCGACGCCGCGTCGTCGCGCAAGCCGCGTCGATCGACGTGACCGACCATGGCCGCGCCTTGCGTGCTGCTCGTCCAGTTCTTGCAGGTCCTGTCCTCGCTCGCCGGAAACGCCCGCCCGTCCATCTGTGTGCCGGTCAGGACGTCGTGATAATTGGGCGTGAAGCCGACCCCGGCCACCACGGTGCCCCGCTCGGTCAGCGAGGCCTGCATGCCGAGCTTGTTGCCGTCGCCGTGCAGATCGTCGACGCTTTGCGCGACCGTCTCGCCCTTGAAGTTCTGCCACGGGCCCTTTCCGATGCGATCGCGCGCATTGACCGCGGCCGCGCCGCCCGCCTCCTGGGTGCTCAGATAGGCCCGCCAGGTCTTGCCGCCCGCTCCTGCGGCCTGCGCCAGGGTCTGGCACTGGCGGTCCGCTCCCTCCAGTCCGCCCAGATCCGCGCCCTTGCCGGGCCCGGTGCTGGTGACGAAGAAGGTCATGTTGGGAGACTGCGGGGGCGGCTGTTGTGCCACGGCGCTGTTCAGGCCGAACGACATCAGCGCGGCCGCGGCAAGCGCGGACAATCGCATCGTCGCGTTCATTTGCTCCTCCCGTTGAGTCCTTGGGCTGCGCGTCTGGCGACGGCCGACGTGCTTCAGATTTGCCCGTAGCCGCGCAGCAGCGCGCGGCAGCCGCCGCTGAGCCGGCTCGCGTTGGTCTTGAAGCAGCCGAGCACCGCGGAATCGCCTTGCCCCAGCACGCTCCGGCACAGCCTGCGGGCATCGACGCCGCACGCGGCTTCGCCCTGCGGGCGTCCGCCGCCGGCGTCCCGCTCGCGCGCGTGCCGACGCGCATATTTGGGATACTTGTGGTACGCGTGCTTGACGCTCGCTTTCGTGCGCCGCGCGCCGGAGAAGTCGTCGGCGTAGCGGGCAGTGGAGACCGAGGTGAACGCAAACACCAGTGCAGCACTTACCAGCACGACCTTGATCATTTGTCCTCGCATGTTGTCGGGTTCCCCTCCCTTGCGGGCAGCTTAGCGGCTTTTGTGTGGCCCGAACACCCCATTGTTCCGGCACGCCTGGCACAATCGGTCGCACCGCCTGGATTGAACAAAACCCTCATGGTGAGGAGCCGCGCACCGATCTCGGGTTTACCCGAGATCGGCAAGTTTGATGCGCAAGTCGGCTACAGCCGACTTGCGTGCGGCGTCTCGAACCATGGACGCGCTTCTATCCTTCGAGACGCCGCCTTCGGCAGCTCCTCAGGATGAGGGCGCTGGTATTTTCTCTCGCGCGCGAGGCGCAAGGCAAATAGCAAATTGAACAAAACTCCTCATCCTGAGGAGGCCGCGTAGCGGCCGTCTCGAAGGATGGGTCAAGGGGCGCCCATTTCCATCCTTCGAGACGCCGCCTTCGGCGGCTCCTCAGGATGAGGGTGCTGTCAGAGGCTATTTACGTTGATCTCACTCCAGCTTCGCGCCGGTCGCGGCGACGACCGCTCCCCACTTGGCCTGCTCGGCTTTCACGAACGAAGCGAATTCGCCCGGCGTCGTCGGCGAGGGAACGGCGTCCTGGCTGCTGAACTGGGTCTTCAGTTCGTCCGAACCCAGCGCCTTCGTCGCCGCCGCGCGAAGCTTCTCCAGAATGTCGGCCGGCGTTCCCCCCGGCGCCACCAGCCCGTACCAGTTGTCCGACAGCACGGACGCAAAGCCCGCCTCCGCGCTCGTCGGCACCTCCGGCAGGCCGGCGGCGCGCACGCGCGAGGTGACGGCGAGCGCCTTGATCGTGCCGGACCGGATGTGCGGCAACAGCACCGGCACGTCGAACACCACCATCTGGATGTGGCCGCCGAGCAGGTCGTTCACCGCGGGAGCGGCGCCGCGATAGGGAACGTGCACGAGGTCGATCTTGGCTTCGGCCTTGAGCAGTTCGCCCTCCGCCAATGTCGCGACGCCCACCGACGGATGCACCGCCAGGACTTCCGGCACCCGCGCCACCAAGGTGAGCAGAGCCAGATCCTTCTGCCAGTCGAACGGCATCTTGCCGATCATGAACGGGATGGCGGACAGCGCGGCCGACCCGCTGAGCCCGACGGTGTATCCGTCCGGCGCGCTCTTGGCGATGGCGTCGACCCCGGTCAGCCCGCCCACGCCGGCGCGGTTCTCGATGACGATTTGCTGCCCGAGTTCCTCGGTGAGCTTGGTCCCCAACAGGCGCGCGAACAGGTCGGCGGGACCGCCGGCCGGGAACGGCACGATGAATTTTATCGGCCGCGACGGATAAGGTTGCGCCCAGGCCGCCGCGGGCCACAGGGCCGCGGCGATGAGCGCCGCGCTGGCAATGCGCCGGTTCATTTTCGGCGAGGTCGGAAATCTCATGCGTCGTTAAGTACGCAAGAATCCCTCGACCTCGCGCTCGGCCCAGGAGAGGGTCGTCTCCAGCGCCTCGCCCTGCATGTGGCGCACCGTCATCTTGGTCATGATGCCTTCGATGTAGATCTGCGCCGCGACCTTCGGCGGCGCCGGCGCCCCGGCGATCGACGACTTCTGGTGATCGTACCTGTTCGGATAGTGATAGAGCGTCCCGTTCGGCGGCGCCGCGTCGGCCCAGGTCTTGAGCGTCGTCAGGTTGGCGAAGGCCGGGATGTCGAAGCCGTCGCTCGCGGCCACCATCTTTTCGATGGCGGGAGGCTGCGACAGATAGGTCAGCAGGCTGCGCGCCGCCGACTTGTTCTTGGCGAACGACCAGATGCCCCAGAAATACGGGATGGTGGGGGTGAAGCGGCCTTTCGGGCCCACCGGCATGCCGTGCGTCCACAGCTGCTCGGCGACCTTCGGCGCGTCGCGCTTCGCCACCGCCCAGGCGCTCGGCGGGTTGAGGATCAGCGCGCCGCGGCCCGAGATCAGCCACTTGTTGTTGGACGCGTCGTCCCACGCCGGCGCGTCCGGCGGGAAGAAGCGGGCGAGCCGCGCGTAGTAGTCGAGCGCCTGGCGCACCGCGTCGGTCTTGACCGTCACGTTGCCCTTGGCGTCGACCAGCTTGGCGCCGAACGCATCGAAGATCGCGCCGGCGCTGTCGACCGAGTCCGTGGTCGTGCCGAGCCCGATCCCGAACGGGTACCCGGCCTTGTGGCACGCCTCGGCCGCCTTCAAGAACGTATCGAGCGTCCAGTTGTCCGCCTGCGGCGGCCCGCCGACCGGATACATCGCCTGCACGTCGATGCCGGCATATTGCTTCATCAGGTCGATGCGCGAGCACGGCCCCTTGATGTTGCTGCCCCGCGTCGCCGGCACCGCGACCCAATGGCCTTCCGACGTGCCCAGATACACCGCGGTCGCGTTCACCGCGCCGTTCTGCTGGATCAGCGGCCGCATGATGTCGTCGACCGGCTCGAGCAGCTTGGCGTGATCGGCCGGACCCCAGCAGCGGAAGGTCAGGATGTCGTGGCCGGCCTTGGCGTGCGCCTCGGCGTGCTCGGTGAGCAGCAGCTTGTTGCCCTGGGTGGTGATGTAATCGATCTGCACCTCGACCTTCTCGCGCGCCGCCCATTCCTCGATCAGCGCGGTGCTCGCCGCGTTGGCGGTCGGCACCCAATGATCCCAAAGGCCGATCGACAGCTTGCCGGCGGCGTGCGCGCCGCGGACATGGGGCATGCCGACCATCGCGGTGGAGGCGGCGGTCGCGGCGAGAAAATGGCGGCGCGTGAGCTTGCGTGTGGGCATGGCGTTGCACTCCCTCTGCATCGGAGCGAAGGCGCCATTGTTGTTGCTGGTCATCGACGGGGCGGTCGAAACCACATGCGCATTCAGCGTCCGTTACGCTGAGCTTACGCCAAGTCCGCCGGTTTTGTCAGCGGCATTTGATGCTGCGGCGCGGAATATGCAGGATCGGATTCGCTTCGCTCCCCCACCCTGCGTGCTACGGTTGAGCCATCCTCCAGAGCATGATCCCGAAAAGTGGATACCGGTTTTCGGAAAAAGATCATGCTCCAGAGAACCGTTTTGCACGGCAGGGAGCGTCGACATGGCGGAGCCACAGGCTGGGACCTACCGGCAGCAACTCGAGGCGCGCGGACCGTTGGAGCCCTACCAGCTGGTCAAGCTCGCTATCGCCGACGGCGTCGCTGTCATCACGATGAAGGACCCGGAAGCGCTCAACGCGTTCAGCATCAGGATGACGGGCGAGCTTCGGCACGCGCTCGCGGCCGTCGAGGATCATGCGCAGGTGCGGGCCGTCCATCCGCCACCGCACGGTGCGCTCCAAGGGATGTCTCTCCAATAAGACCGCGCTCGCCATGATCTTCAAGCTCGCCGAGGCCGCCGAGAAAAGTTGGCGTCGCCTCAACGGACACAACCAGTTGCCGAAAGTCATTCTCGGTGTAAAGTTTGCCAACGGAATTGAGGTTGTCAGACGAGAAACTCAAGCCGCTGCCGCCTGACCCCGTCCGTCACCAAGATTCAACGATAGCTCCAGGCCGCACTCCCTAACCGGACATGCCGGATCGTCCATTGTGGCCAAAAAACCCTTGACCCGAGAGATCGGACTACAGAACGGCCGGCCCTTCCGAATCGTTGAGAACAGTTTCGCACGATAAGGTGAAACGATGATAATATAACATCAATATGTTATCATCATTGCAAACTGCCGGTCTTTTCCCTATATTACCGGCATGACAAGACTTCAGGCACTCAAGAAGCATCTGCGGCCGGGACGGGTCTATCGCCGCGAGGACCTGGCGCGCTGGTCGAATGCGGTCGATCGGCACCTCAAGCAATTGCAGGACGACGGAACGCTGACAAAGCTGGCGGGCGGTCTCTACGCCTATCCGAAAGATACTGTTTTCGGGAAAGCGCCGGCGGAGGATGACAAGTTGGTCGGCACGTTCCTGAAGGATCACCGGTTTCTTCTGGCCTCACCCAATGCCTACAACAGCCTTGGAGTCGGCACGACCCAGCTTTACGACAAGATCGTCGTTTATAATCACAAGCGTCACGGGTTGTTCTCGCTCGGCGGGCGGGCGTTTGACTTCCGCGTCAAGCCGGCTTTTCCCAAGACGCTGAACAGGGAATTCCTGTTGGTCGATCTCGTGAATAACGTGGATCGACTCGCCGAAAGCAAGAACGAGGTGCTAGCGCGCGTGAAGGAACTCGCCACGTCCTATGATGTGCCCCGGCTGCAACGGGCCGCGCGCGACTATGGCAATGTGCGCACGAAGAAGTTCTTCTCCGAAGCCCTGAAAGCGGACATGGTGACTCATGCCCGCTGACTTTCTTCATAACCACCCACAATTCCCTGAGCTGATCCGCATCGTCGCGCAGCAAAAAGGCATCGACCCAGCCTTGGTCGAAAAAGACTATTGGATCAGGCACTGCCTCTACGGCCTGCAGCAGTTGGGCCTGACGTTCGAGTTGAAGGGCGGCACGTCCCTCTCGAAGGGGTTTCAGATCATCAACCGGTTGAAAGCGCCTTCTTATTCTCTTCAGGTATGTTCAGATTTGATACCATGCGGCTAATATCACCGAACAACGTGGTCCAAGCTGCTCTATCGGATACAAGCTTCGTTGCGAACGCCGAGGGGTGCATCTCGACGTATCGTCTTTGGAGCGCTTCTATTGCCGCTCCAAAATGAACGGCGGCGATATGCATGGTGGCGCATAGTGCATGCCAGTATGCCCAACTCAGCCCTCTAAATTTGAGGGCATCATATTGTGAAAAAATCGCATTCGCCATGCGCGTCAGGAAAACAGGATTAATCTCATGCTGGTACTTTGCTCCAAGCGGCGCGGGAGGCAATACAGGCAAGTCGAATACCCTTTTATCGATGCTATAGCCACTGACGGCTTTGAATGATACTTTCTGCCAATCATCAGAAAACATCGTACTGCCGAGGTAGACTAGGTAGACGCCCAAGGAAAAAGATCTAACATCTCTTATCTTGGCTCTGAAACTCTCATCTGGCGTTCCGACATAGATGATGCATCCCGGCTTAAGCCGCGTTTCGGACGGCGCAGAAGCCTGCTGGCGATGACATTGTAGCCGGAGGCAATGATTCCGGCACCTGCGCCGTGACCAAGCCGGCGTTTAACGGTGCGACGGCACGGAGACTGGAAGGCGTTCACGGCCTGAGCCGCAAAATGGTGGTGTGACTGACGTTGTAGTCATGCCCGAGAGCGGTCGAGCTTTCCCCCGCAGCGCGGCGTGCGAGGGCCTCCTTGCGCTCGGCCGGACTGAGCTTGAATTTCGGCCCGAGCTTGACGCCGTGCGCCGGAGGCCGGCGGCCCCCCGGCCCCCCGGCCCCCGAGTCCCACATTTACCCGCTTTTCAGTATGTTTATCGTAGGATCGGGCCGTCCCTGCGCCTGGTCCCGGGAGCCGTTCCGTGCGCGAGAAGGAGCTGCGCGTCGCGCTCGTCTGCTTCGGCGGCGTTTCGCTCGCCGTCTACATGCATGGGATCAGCAAGGAAATCCTCAAGCTCGTGCGCGCCTCCTCGGCGCTGCATGCGATCCGCGACCGTCCGGCCCGCGCCGGCGCCGCGTTCTTCGACCGGTTCGACCGCTCCGATCCCGAGTACGACACCGAGGGCGTCTATTTCGAGCTGCTGCGCGAGATCGGCCGCCGGGTCGAGATGCGGGTGGTGGTCGACATCATCGCCGGCGCGTCGGCCGGCGGCATCAACGGAACCATGCTGGCGCGCGCGCTCAGCCACGACCTGCCGATGGGCAAGTTGCGCGACCTGTGGCTCGACTACGCGGACGTGACGGTCCTGCTCGATCCCGCAGCGAAGGCCGGCCGCTGGAGCAAGCTCGTCCTCAAGCCGTTCATCTGGGGCGCGGCGGCGAGCGGCATGCTCACCGCGATCAAGGACCTGGAGGTCCGCAACAAGCTCTCCCTGTTCGTGCGCTCGCGCTGGTTCAAGCCGCCGCTCGACGGACCGCGCATGGCCGAATTGATGTACGACGCGGTCACCGCCATGGGCGCGCCGCGCCGGCCGGGCGCCTCGCTCATCCCCTCGGGCCAGCGCCTCGACCTCATCGTCATGCTGGTCGACTATCACGGCTATCAGCACCTGATCCAAATCCACGACCCGCCGCTGATCCACGACCGCGAGCATCACCACGTGCTGCGCTTCGGCTACCGGCGCGGCGCCAACGGCGGCGCGGAAAGCGATTTCGAGCTTGCGAACGCGCCGGCGCTCGCCTTCGCGGCGCGCGCGACCTCGTCCTTCCCCGGCGCCTTTCCGCCCGCCCGCATCGCGGAAATGGACGACCTCGTGGTCCGCAAGGGGGCGCAATGGCCGCAGCGCGCGGAGTTCATCGCGCGCAACTTTGTCGCCCACCGCCAGGCCGACATCGACCCGGCGAGCGCGAGCTTCATCGACGGCAGCGTGCTCAACAACCGGCCGTTCCACGAGGCGATCGCGGCGATCCACGGCCGCCCCGCCTTCCGCCAGGTCGACCGCCGCCTCGTCTATATCGATCCCGATCCGGCTCCGCCGGCCGTGCGCGTGCGCCCGGGCGTCCCCGGCTTCTTCGCCACCCTCAAGGGGGCGATGTCGGACATCCCGCGCAACCAGCCGGTGACCGACGAGCTCGGCTGGGTGATCGGCTTCAACGACGAGGTGCGCCAGCTCACCGCCGTCATCGAAGGGGCGCGGCCCTACGTCCACCGGCTGCTCGACAAGATCGTCGCCGATCCGCTCGACCGGCCGGCCACCGCCGAGCAGATCCGCGCCTGGCGCGAGCAGACGAACGCCCAGGTCGCGCGCGAGGCCGGCTTCGCCTACCAGGGCTACGTCCGCCTCAAGCTCGCGTCGGTCCGCCGCTTCGTCGCCCGCCTCGTCGCCGCCATGCGCGGCGTGCCGCCGACCTCGCCGCTCGCGCGCGCCATCGGCGAGATCGTCGATGCCTGGGCGGCGCACGCCGGCATCGTCTACGCCGAGACCGAAAGTCACGTGCTCGGGCGCGAGAGCGCCGTGATCGAGGCGATCCCGCGCTGGGCCGAGTTCTTCCTCGCCTTCGACGTGGACTACCGCAAGCGCCGGCTGCATTTCCTCATCGAAGGGCAGAACCGGCTCTATCAGATGATCGACCACGCGCGGTTCAAGGGCCTCGACCCCGCGGTGATCGATCGGCTCAAGCGCGACTTCTACGAATGCCTCGACGTGGTGCGGCGGCGCGAGGAGGTGCGCTTCTTCAAGCCCGAGACGCGCGAATTGGCCGCCGAGATCTTCGCCGCGATGCCGTCGAGCGGCGACGCCCGCGATCTGCGCCGCTATGCGCGGCACTTCGTCGACGCCAATGCCGCCCGCATCGGCGGCCTGGTCGACCGGCTGGCCGCGGAGATCGACCTCAATGCAAATACCCGCGACGTCGACGTGCTGCTCGCGCGCCTCGATCCGCGCCTGTGGCACGGCGAGGCGCGGCGCGAGGTGCTGGTGAACTATCTCGGCTTTCCGTTCTGGGACGTGCTGACCTTCGCGCTGACCAGCACGCGCGACGTGGGCGAAATGCACGAAATCCTGGTCGATCGCATCAGCCCGCAGGACGCCCGCACGCTCGCCGGCTTCAACGGTCCGGAAAGCCTCAAGGGCATCGGCTTCGGGCACTTCGCCGCCTTCCTCTCGCGCGCCTATCGCGAGAACGACTACCTGCTCGGCCGCCTGCACGCGGTCGACCGGCTGATCGACATCGTGTGCGACTCCGCCCGGATCGACGGCGCGCATGACGGGATCGACATCGTGGCGCTGAAGAAGAAGGCGTTCGCCCAGGTGCTCGACGCCGAGGAGAAGCATCTCACCCACAGCGCCCGCCTGATCGAGGCGCTGCGCCGAAGCGTCGCGGAGATCGGCCCATGATCGCGTGCTCGCGGACGGCGCCGAGTTCTGCTAGGTGGGTCGCGCGACTTGATCGGCGCCGCGCAGCGGCGCCCGGTGGGGTTGTCTCCGCACGCGCGGAGCGTGAGGAGATGCCACGTTGAGCAAACGGATTGCCCATAAGCGGCGCCAGGGCGGCCCCGGGGGGAACGGAATGTCCGGCGCGCTTCGCGCACTCATGCGGTTCTTCGGGGAAAAGGTCGGGTGGAACCGCGTCGGCATCGCCATCAGCGTCACCATCATCGTCATTGCGCTGGTGGTGCTCTATCGGATGCTGCGCGGCATCTCGTTCGAGGAGGTCGCCGGCGCGCTCGACGACGTGCCGTGGACCGACGTCGTTCTCGCCGGGTTGTTCGTCGCCGGCGGCTATTTCACCCTGACGTTCTACGACCTGTTCGCGCTACGCACCATCGGCAAGACCCACGTGCCCTACCGCATCGCCGCGCTCGCCGGCTTCACCAGCTATTCGATCGGGCACAACGTCGGCATGACCGTGCTGACCGGCGGGGCGGTGCGTTACCGCATCTATTCGACCTGGGGCCTGACCGCCATCGACGTCGCCAAGATCTGCTTCGTCGCCGGCCTCACCTTCTGGCTCGGCAACGCCACCGTGCTCGGTCTCGGCATCGCCTTTGCGCCGGACGCGGCCGGCACCATCGACCAGCTGCCGACCTGGCTCAACCGCGTCGTCGCCGTCCTCGTCCTCGCCATGCTCGCCGCCTATGTCGCCTGGGTGTGGCACAAGCCGCGCGTGATTGGCCGCGCCGACTGGGAGGTCACGCTGCCGGGCGGCGGGCTCACCCTGTTGCAGATCGTCATCGGCATCGTCGACCTCGGCTGCTGCGCCATGGCGATGTACATCCTCCTGCCCGACGAGCCGCATGTCGCCTTCGTGCCGATCGCCGTCATCTTCGTGAGCGCGACCTTGCTCGGCTTCGCCAGCGCGGCGCCGGGCGGCATCGGCGTGTTCGACGCGGCGATGCTGCTCGCGCTCCTGCGCGAGCAGTACATGCGGGAAGACGTGCTCGCCGGCCTGCTGCTGTTCCGCGTGCTCTATTACGTCGTGCCGTTCGTGATCGCGCTGATCATCCTCGGCATCCGCGAGATCTTGCTCGACGTGGCGGAGCTGGTGCCCCACCACCACGACGCGGTGGGCGCGCCCGCCAAGCAGAAAGGCAAGGCGGGCTGAGCCTATTGCGGAAGAACCGCGCGTGCCATCAATTCGCGGCTGGCGGCAAGGATCGACCGACTTGTTTTTCGTGACCTCTTTCTTCGGAAATCACTTCCGCCAGTGTTTCCTCGTCGATCAGACCCACATTCCGCCCGACCCGGCGGAGATCGCGGGCCGCTCGCTCGACCGTGGCTTCGAGCACGCCGTCATCTGCCGCGTACACATCGGTGCCGACCGCGATGTGGCGGTCCGTGTGGGTGAATTCGATCGTCCCCCACGGCGTGTCGAAGCGGCCGGGAGAGCCGGTGGTCATGCACGTCAAAACCGTCGCGACCTGACAGATCACGCTCGCCTCGGATAACTTGTATTCGAGGCTGATATAACTGACCTCGCGGCGTCGCAGGAAGCGGATGAGCCCGCGGCGCACCTCGCTCGGCATGGAGCGGGCATAGGGATTTACGTACACTCCGCGGGCGGCTCTGATCAGCACGCGCTGGTCGGCCAGCCGCTTCATCATCAGCTTGAGGTAATTTTGCCTGGGATGGTCGACCAGCGCCGAGAATGTTGCCGGGGTGAAGGCCCACACCCCGCGGCGATCCATCTCCTCCAGCCGTTGCATGAGGGCGCGCCGCTTCATAAGTCGTACCGTAGTTATCAAATTAGATAACTTCAAGCGAAGCTACGCGGGAGGGCTTGCGATCATGTTCGCGATCTGTTCTCTTAAGGCGCATGTGGAATAATCGGGGCTCGGGGGAGGCGCTGCTACATGGGTGAACGGTCCAAAATCGAGTGGACGGACTCGACGTTCAATCCGTGGGTAGGTTGTACGAAGGTCCGGCGCCGAAGGACTGCGCCGTCCGCTTGCGACTTTTGCTATGCGGAGAAATGGGCAAGGCGGAGTGGCCAAGTTGAATGGGGCAACCATCCGCGTCGCCGAACGACTGAAGCCTATTGGCGCAATCCTGTGGCCTGGAACGATCAGGCTCCGTCGTTTCAGATCAAGCACCGCCGTCGGCAGCGTGTGTTTTGCGCCTCCCTCGCGGACGTATTCGACAACCAGGTCGACCGTCAATGGCGTTCGGATCTGTTCAATTTAATTCGCGCATGCAATCAATTGGATTGGCAGCTGCTCACCAAAAGACCGCAAAACATTCGAAAGATGCTTCCCCCCGATTGGGGCGACGGATACCCGAACGTTTGGCTTGGCACGACGGCGGAAGACGCAGACGCCTATCGGCAGCGCGTTCCGCACCTTCTCAAGACGCCGGCTGCAATTCACTTCGTTAGCTACGAGCCCGCTCTCGGCCCTTTGGGGCAATTGGACATCGATGGGCTGTATCCCGATTGGATCATCATCGGAGGCGAGAGCGGTGTGCGCTCTGACTTAACTCGCCGCACCGATCCACGCTGGGCAAGGGATGCGATCACGGAATGCCGTCGTCTCGGAGTCGCGCCTTTTCTTAAGCAATGGGGAACCTATGCGAACA
>WNGG01002842.1_pt1 | contig 32707 bp, 42 predicted proteins | sample 5400661 | NCBI WGS metagenome assembly WNGG01 (sample SAMN13153372, study PRJNA577476) | soil metagenome | isolation source: 100 cm soil or saprolite under Garry oak tree replicate 1 | place: USA:California | collected 2016-06-15
TCGACTCAGCGCGAAGGTGAGCGAAGTCATATTTGGGCCGAAGATGACTTCGTCGGCCTCACAACCTAGAAAATCAGCCATTGCCGCGCGAGCCCCGGCGATCACCTGGTCGGTGTGGCGACTGGTCGCGTAGGCTCCGCAGGTGTTCGCGTTGTTGGTGCGGAGATAATCGGAAATCGCGGTGATCACGCGTTGAGGCACCTGGGTGCCGCCCGGTCCGTCGAGGAAAGCGGTGGGATAGCCGTTTACGAGTTGGGAGAGAGGAGGGACCTGGGCGCGGACCCAGTCGAGATCGAGCGGTTCAGTAGTCGGTGCGGCGGCGGATTCGATGGCGGCTTTTGTCATGTCGCTGCTGTGATCTCGAGATCGTCGAACTTACTCGTTCTGATGGAAGTCCCTCAGCGGCTGAAGCCGGACAAGATTTGTCGGAACACGGCACGGCTGGAAGCCGCGCCCTTTCAAAGCGTGTGTTTCAAGACCGTGTGTTTGAAGACTCGGGCTTAAGCGCACAGAGCTAAAGCCTCAGAGCTGAAAGCTGAAAGCTATCTCTCACCCCATCACATTCGTGCGCTCGGGCTGGATTTTGAACATCACGCGGGTCTCGCCAGACTGTCGGTAGGGATATTTGTCCACGCCAAGGTATTTCTTCGCCATTTTATCTATGTGCGCGTCGGCGCCCTGTTCGGTGATTTCGACTACACGCCCACGAATTTCCAGATGGCGTCCCTTGGCGCTGTTGACGACCACAAGATCGCCTTCCACATCGCACCAGACAGGCGTGACTTGCGGTGAGCCGTCGGGCATTAATGTGGCCAGGCTGGCGAAAGCGCGTTTCGTAAAAAGATCGCGGTACTTATCGGGGATGACTTGCGACACGAGTTCCTCCTTGCTAGGACCCCACGCCGAGACATTATAGACGCAGCTGACGACAGCGCACACGCAGCGCTCAAGGCGTAGTGTCCTAAGCTGACTGATTCAAGACCTCCGCGTCCTTTGCCGCCTTTTCTTAGCGTTCTTCGCGGTTAAAGGCTCTCCAGTTTTTATATCAAGAAAAGTCAAAAGACTTTAACCGCAAAGAACGCAAAGAACTTCCGCAGAGTCCGCAGAGAAAACCAAATACTCCTTGCGGGCTCTCGGTTCAGGCATTTCAAACTCCGCGACCCGCGTGGATGTTCGTGCGATTTTCACAATCTTGAAACATTGAGCAGGATTGCTTGAACGCACCGAAGACTCACAGAGTGTGCGAAAAACCTGCTCTCTTAGCGAATTCTGCAACGCACTACAGATCGTCGCTGCACCACTCCCGCTGCACTCCCCTGTGAACCAGCTGCACTCGATTGAAATCCAAGCACTTAGAAATTCGATTTTTCTATTGACCTAAAAAATAGAAGGTGTAAAACACAATTGTTCTTTGACAGTTTCTGAAGTTTTTCCGGTTGGTGCGGCGTCCGGGGGTCAAGCGAAGTCACCTTCGGCAGAAGGCAAGAGCGGAGCGCAGGAAGATTGGGCAACCAATACATCTAGCGTGCTGCCCCTGCAAGATGACCGAAGGAGGGCTAGTAAGGCTCTATAGCAAAGCGCTGGTCGAGGAGAACAGGAAACCCAGTCAAAGGCAGGATAGAGTCCCGAAGGCGTTGAACTGATTTATCCGGTTGGCGGTAAGCCCGGAGCCCGAGCAACGATCGCCAGGTTGCAGTCCGTAAGGATAGCGGCCGAAGCAGGTCGGCAAGGGTCTAAAGCGAGCTACTGGCCGAGACGAATGAGATCAACATCACCGACGGGACTCTTATATTTTGTGGTGAGCCGGCGTTTGCGTTGGTGCACCATAAAGATTGCAGCGTCATTCGTCTTTTGGGAGCGGCCGGTCTTCGATTCGCTCCTCCCCCTTGAACGAGCGGACCTTTAAGCTTCCCCCGCGGAGGGCGCTGCCCTCTGTCTACGGCCCCTGGGTAACCTGCTCCTTTCCCGTCACCAGCCGCGCGCGGAAGATTCGGTTTGAAATTGTCTCCTCTCCCACCACATCCACATTGACAGCGTAATTTCCCGGCGAAAGCGTGTCACCAAAAGAAATCTCAAGGTCCCGTGTGTCTTTTTTCAGCGGGAAGTGCTGGTATCCGATCGCAGTAGCCCGGCCAATGTCATTCACAGCCAGCACAATCACGGTCAGGTCGAAGTCCCGACCAGTGCGGTTGGAAACTTTCAGCGATCCATCCATTCTCATCCCATTTACCCGGGCCTTGCGTCCCCACTCTGCCTTGAGCGGCGTTTCCATGGCTAGCACGAATTTTTGCTTCTGCTGTTGTTGAGGGCTGGAGTTGTCAGTCACGAGGACATTGAATTCGAACTGGCCACCTTCGTCGGGAATGCCTTCCAACTCGCCGGGATCCCGGAGCCTCAATCCGTGAGGCAGTGAGCCGCTGATAACCCGCCAGCGATAAGGCGAAATTCCGCCCGACGCCTGGAGCTGAAAGTTGTAAGGTCCCCATAGCGAGGCCTTCGGCAGTTCTTTTGCGGAGACGGTCAGCGCTTGAGGGGACGGCGCTTGTTGCGCTCGAGCGCAAATCGCCAGCAGTAACAATCCGGCGCTAAGAATCTTGCAGTGTCCAACGTGCATTCGGGAATTATAGGCTGATGCGGCGCTGCTCCTGCTCAAAGGCTACCCTCTCGGGCCATTTATAAATGGATCGCGGAGTGGGACGCGGCTTGCGACCAAGAGAGTAGAATTTGCTGTCTGGAATCGTTCACCACGGAGACACGGAGAAGATCGAAAAGAAAGTCCGTACCAGGGCACGTCTTAAGAAGTGCCGCAAGAGCACGCTCCTTCGGATGCCTTTAGGCTCGGAGGATAAGGCGAGCAACGCCTAAAGGCTGAGGAGAAGAAAGCTGATCCTGAGATTCGTGATCGCTGTCGCGCTGTGTGGATGTGCGGTGGCGCAGACCCAAACGCCTTGGCCATGTCAAGCCGAGATCCACAAATCAGATCCGAATGTCCATTTTATCCGGGTGAGTGATGGCGTTACGAATAAGATGGCGGATACGAAAGTCCTGCCTGATATTTCAGATTTGAAAGGCAAGGAACTGAACTCGGTTGTCGTCGTAGAGGTTCTCGCGGGCAGAGAGGGAGATGTTCGTTGCACTCGAATCCAGCAAGGCTACCCCGATCTGGCTCAACGAAGCCTTGATGCGGCGCAGAAGTGGCATTACAAACCTTATTTGGTTAATGGCGAGAAACTAATAGTGGATACATGGATTAGATTCAACTACACGAAGGATAATGTCGAAGTCTTACTCCCGATCCGATAGAAAGCGTCATGACCTTCTCTAATATCCTCCTCGAAAAGAGAAATTCGATCGCGTACGTCACTGTGAACCGGCCGAAAGTGCTCAACGCACTCAATATGGCCACCATGGAAGAGCTGCGCGCGGCGTTTCATGACATCAAAAATGATGCTGGGGTGCGCGCGGTCATCCTGACCGGGGCGGGGGAGAAGGCGTTCATTGCCGGCGCGGACATTGGCGAACTGGCTAAGCACGATGCGGTCTCAGGCAAAGAGTACACGCACCGTGGGCAGAGCGTGCTCAACCTGATCGAGAACCTGAGCAAGCCGGTCATCGCCTGCATCAACGGATTTGCGCTCGGCGGCGGATGCGAGATCGCCATGGCCTGCACCATGCGCCTGGCGAGCGAATCCGCCAAGCTCGGCCAGCCCGAGGTGAAGCTGGGAATCATTCCTGGCTACGGCGGCACGCAGCGACTGCCGCGGCTGGTGGGCAAGGGAATTGCGATGCAACTTGTGCTCACCGGCGAAATGATCTCAGCTCAGGAAGCGCTCCGCATCGGATTAGTGAATGAAGTTGTCGCGGCGGCGGAGTTGATTCCGCGCGCCGAAGCTATTGCACAGAAGATAATCGCCAACGCGCCGTTGGCCGTGCAGTACACCATCGAAGCTGTGAACAAAGGTTTGGAGATGACGCTGGCCGAGGGGCTTTATCTTGAAGCTGTCTTATTCGGGGCGGCGTGTGCCACGGAAGATAAGAGAGAAGGGACGACGGCGTTTCTGGAGAAGAGGGCGGCGGGGTTTAAGGGAAAGTGAATTCTTTGGCCGCGGATTTTCGCGGATTTCCACGGATGAAGCAATACGTGCACCGAAGATCTCGAACTAAATGATCCAATGGGTACATCTCGGGGTTCAGGTGCGAAACGGCGAGGACTTCGACTCTCTTAGGAAGTTGCTCGACGCTTTGGGCATGAAAGGGCGTGGAGTCGACGACTATAAAACGTGTCGGGTTGAATCTTTCCTTCCTTCCGTTGCAGCGCTTGAAGTCGTGCAGCGAGGCAGCTCAAATGACCAGTCCTTCTTGGAACTGACGATTTCGGACCCCGACAGCGCCGTTGAGATTGCAAGAAACTTGGGTCTCGAAATAATCAACGACCACTCCGGCTCGGAGTCGACTAATCTTTCGCGAACGTTCGGAATTCGGCTCCCCGGTGGTGCCACAGTTAACGTGACTGGATTCCGCACGACTCGGAGCGGAGCGCCCTTCGATCCCCTTGCCATTCAAGGAAACCTCAGCGCAACAGGGTTGAAATTCGCCATCGTTGTTTCTCGCTTTAACTCGTTCATTGTCGAGAGATTGCTGTTGGGAGCACTTGATTGCCTCCATCGCTCGGGCATCGAGGACGAGGATAATGAGTCCATTCAAATTGTCCGAGTCCCCGGCGCCTTCGAAATTCCCTCCGCCGCTCGCACCCTCGCCGAAACAAAAAAATACGACGCCATTATCTGCCTCGGGTGCCTGCTGCGCGGAGACACCGCCCACTACGACGTGATCGTGAACGAAGTTACGCGCGGCATTGGCCAATCGGCGCAGGAGACCAGCGTCCCGCATGCGTTTGGCGTTCTGACTTGCGATACGCTTGAGCAGGCGATTGATCGCGCCGGTCTGAAGATGGGCAACAAGGGATTCGAGGCGGCACTGGCAGCGGTGGAGATGGCGAATCTGAAGAAAACCGTCGTTGGTCGTCGGTCGTTGGTCGTTGGCAAGACCAAGAGCAAAAGCCGCAAGGCGCGTCGTTCCTCGAAAGCCAAATCGAAACGCTGAAAATGTCTTCTACGCCCCGCCAAAAACTGTAGACTGACTTCTAGGTCGAATGCCGATCGCTCACATCTAAGAGCCAACGACCAACGACTGCCTATGGGTACCCGCCGCAAATCCCGCGAATTGGCGCTGCAGATGCTGTTTCAGGCCGACCTTGGTAAGCAGCTTCCGGAAGAAGTTCGCAGTACGTTCTGGCATGGCCGCGGCGAAGTTGCAGACGATGTGCACGGCTTTGCCGAGGACTTATTCCGTGTGGCCTGCGATCGCGCGGCAGATATCGACAAGATGATTGAAGAGCACACCGAAAATTGGCGTATGGATCGTATGGCCGCCGTGGATCGAAATATTCTTCGCGCAGCGGTCGCGGAATTGATCGGTTTTCCTTCTACACCGCGAGCCGTCATTATCAATGAAGCCATCGAAATTGCGCGCAAGTTTTCCAGCCTGGAATCTGTGCAGTTCATAAATGGAGTTTTGGATAGTGTCGGCAAAGATCTGGAAAAAACGAAAACCTTAACCGCCAAGGGCGCAGAGGAACGTTGACTTCCGAAGCGGTCTTGCGGCAACAGCCGACGGCCAATGGCCACTGACCCAATGACGGTTTCTAAGGCTTTACCGTCACCAGATCAGGATTACAAGTAATCCCATCCCTGCCAGTCCCGCTCTGACCGGTTGCCGATACTCCATTTGCGTTGGCCACAGTGAAAATTCCGTTGCCTACGCCGGTGATCGTGAACGTCCCATTATTGGCAAAATCCGACATGCCGGTAATCACTATGCTCGTACCAGCTTGGAGAGCGGGCCCCGACACGGGAGTATAGGTATAGGTTACGTTTGGCCCGCTCTGGCTTAGCGATACAGCGGTAATGTTCACCACAGTCTGAAGAGCAGTCGGCGGGCTTCCGGGTCCGAAGCACAACTCATTCGTTGGAAATGGAAAAGTAATCTGTTGCAGGTCCGACTGAGAGCTGGTGTCGATCACGTGGACTGTACCGTCGTCGGTGCCCACAAACAGCACATCACCTGCAGGGCTAAGTGATGCGCTCAACGGAGTAGCGTTACCTGCCAAAGAAATAACGGATGAAGTTTGAGCAGCGACGTCGAACACAATAATGAACGGCAGGCGCGCCCCGGGCTGAGTTTCCCCGAGAATGTAGGCCATCAAACCATCCGACGACACAAAGAACTGAGTGGGATTGAAACTCTGGCCGAGAGGGGAAACTGGGCCGACCTTATTGCCCACCATCAAAGATCCTCTCGGCATAGGACAGCCGGAGTCCGGAACATCTACGATCGGAGTGCCTGTGATAGCGGCTGTAACCGATTGGACATTCGGGGGAGACAACGCAAGCATGGTTTGTCCATCGGGAAGCGCGCGAATCATTTGACTCGCAAGACCCACACTGCCAAGCGACGGCAAGGCCGGATCATCACACGTCGGAAGAAAAGAAGCTCCTGCAGGGTCTCCTCCTGCAAGATAGCCGACCATTCCGTTTCCAAGAAAAGCGACGTCTGTTGCCGCCGCAGTCAGGGGAATCATTTGCGAAGCGTCCACTTTCGAATAAACCAGCAAGCAGCCGGCAGAGTTCGCGCCCGGGCAGCTCTTGCCCGAGACGATGAATGCCTTCAAATTGTCCGGTGAAAACGCGGCTGCTGAAGCTCCGTCGATTAAGAATGGCGCGGCTGTGTGGTTAGTCGTGTCGAAAATGATGACTTGGTTCGGTGTATCGGTGGTGTCGGAAACAACCACCAATCTTCCATCTGGAGAAACCGCCAACACCGCCCCGAAAGCGCTGGTAAAACGAGAAACCGATGTACCGCTGAAGACCATCAGTCCATTCTGCCCAAAGTTCGAGAAATCGACTCCAAGATAAGCGTTTGTGCCAGTGGGGTCGAAAACCAGGGAATTTGGTGAGAACGGCAGGGCGGCTACTGGGCGACCTGCACTGAAGACTGAGGTCGAAGAGGCCCTGGTAATCGGCACGATAGTTGGGTTGCAGGTTACGTTCGTAGGATTCGCCGTGCTACAAGCAGTGGTGGTCACGTAGACCGTCGGGCTGGCAGGGTTGGTACTGCTTCTCACCGTGAAGCTGATGGCAGACTGCGGATAAATCGGGAGCGATGGCTTGATCCCGCCATTGCACGTGGGCGGAGTGCAGGATGCGATCACCGCGGCCGCCCCCACAGCCGAAGCCGACACCGTTCCTACGCTGCCGAATACCGTGCTGGTCGCTCCTGAAGCCCTCGCGGAAATCGAATTCGATGAACTCCACGTCAGGGGGACTCCCGTAAGTGTCATTCCCAGGCTATCTGTCACCGTGGCGTTGAGCGTTGTCGAAGTTCCAGTGTTCACAACAAAAGAAGTACCCGAATTCCCCACTGCGCTGAGTGAAATCGTCTGCACCGGGCAGGCCTCTACCTGTACGGGCTGACTGTTAATGCCATTTGCTGAAGCGAAGATCAGGGCCTGGCCGGGCACGCTTGCTGTGACTATTTCCTGGTTCAACGGCGCGCCTGTCGGTGGAGCGCTCACCGTCACGTTTGAACTCAGGGCCTGCCACGAAAATGGTCCCGCGCTCGATGTGATGTCCGCCGTTCCATTAAACGCGAATGCCTCGTACAGCCATTTCTCGGGGCCGGCCGGCGCTCCCTTAGACAGACAGTTGACCGAGAGGGTCGCCGGCTGGGTGGCCGCTTTGCTGAGACTGACACTCGTAATATGTTGGTGCACATAGACGGCGACTGGGGGACTGCTGACACCCTGCGCGGTGGCGGTGAGTTGCGCTACTCCAACCTGTCCCGGGGTGCAGACTTGAGGCGTGCTCAACGAGTTCCAGCTTCCAGCGCAAGCGTCTCCGTTATTCGCGATGGTCAGCACTGCCGGGTTACTCGATTGAAACGAAAAAATTTCACTTTCTTGTACGCCTAGGACACTCCTTGCCGCAGCAGTGAAGACTTGTGTCTTCCCGACCTCAAGCGACACATTGGGGCTGGGCGTGAGCGAGACACTGGAGGGGATCGGGTTTAAGACAACATTGGTCGTCTTCGGACTGCTGCAAGCAGCCAGAAAAGCGCAGCTTAAGAAGATATATGCTAGAGATGTGCCGGAAACGATCCTACCCATGAACCCTTCCACGAAAGAATGAAGACCTGGTTGTTCTGGAAAACTCTCAGTGTAGAGGCTGAGCATTCTTTCGGCAACCTCTGACATCCGGAAAGCTGAAAAGGTGCTGGAAGGTGAGATGCACATCGAATGCGGTTGACGACACGGTTTCACGGTTGATATATTTAGAAGGTTCCGCGAGTTAACCTGGCTTGCCTGTACCCTGGTGTTTGCGTCCCCTTTGTGCGTAGCGAACATCGAAAGCGCAGTTAGCCTTTAAGTAAAGAGTCTTTAGAGAGCTAGAGCTCTAAAGACGTCCTCGCTGAAACGTTCCGCGAACCGCTCCCAACATGGGAGATTATGCGGGACGATGCTGGCGAAACGGAGCGCCTCCCAGATTTCTGGGCGTGGAGCCACCGTCGTCAGATCTGTCAAAGGGAAAAGAAAATCCCCGGTCGTCTTGTGTGACCGGAAGCATGGGCAGCGAAGCTACCCAGCCCTAAATCCTGCGAAAGATTCAGGAAAACAGGAACTGATTGCGAATCCGTGCGGCAATTTGTGTGCGCGCGGGAAAAGCAGCGTCAAGGAGCAGCAGAGTGCCCACGTTTAACCAGTTGGTTCGTGATGGCCGCAAACGGCCGCGTTATAAGACCGCCAGTCCGGCCCTGCAGTCTTGCCCGCAAAAGCGGGGAGTCTGCACGCGTGTCTATACGCAGACGCCAAAAAAGCCCAACTCCGCGCTCCGCAAAGTTGCTCGCGTGCGCCTGACCAATGGAATCGAAGTTACAACTTACATTCCCGGCGTCGGCCACAACCTGCAGGAACACTCGATTGTGCTCATCCGTGGCGGACGCGTGAAAGACCTCCCGGGTGTGCGTTATCACGTGATCCGCGGGACACTCGACGCGGTAGGCGTGGCCAACCGCAAGCAGGGAAGATCAAAGTACGGAGCGAAGAGACCGAAGTGATGGTTTCGTAGAGACGTAGCTTGCTACGTCTCTGAAACGTTGCGGAGCAACGTCTCTACAGGAGTGCAATGCCGCGTAAAGGACATATCGCAAAACGGACCGTTGAACCGGATCCGATTTATGGTTCGGACCTGGTGACGAAGTTTGTCAATTCAATGATGTGGCAAGGGAAGAAAAGCACCGCCGAGGGCATCTTTTACGAAGCTCTGACCCGCTTGCAGCAGAAGGGTGGCGACGAACCACTGAAGCTGTTCAAGAAGGCGGTTGAAAATGTGAAGCCCCTGCTCGAGGTCAAGAGCCGGCGTGTAGGCGGCGCAAACTATCAGGTCCCGGTGGAAGTGAATCCCGACCGCCGTACTTCGCTGGCCATTCGCTGGCTGGTGACGTACTCGCGAGGGCGGGCCGAAAAGGGAATGGTTGACAAATTGACCAATGAATTGCTCGATGCCGCAAACGGACGTGGCGCCGCGATCAAGAAGAAAGAAGATATACACCGCATGGCCGAGGCCAACAAGGCCTTTGCGCACTATCGCTGGTAGAGAAGCAGGTCGGTTCAAGCTAAGAGCTGATGGCTAAGAGCTAGAAGCTGAATTTTATGGGCAGTTCAGTAAACATCGTCGGCGAGCAGGAATCCCGCAAGGAAGAAAGAAAGAAAGCTCTGTCCAGAACGGTCCCATTAGAGCGGTGCAGGAACATCGGCATCATGGCACATATTGATGCCGGTAAGACTACTACGACCGAACGCATTCTTTTCTACACAGGAAGAACGCACCGCATCGGTGAGGTCCACGAAGGCACAGCCACGATGGACTGGATGGAGCAAGAGCAAGAGCGCGGCATCACCATCACCTCTGCCGCCACGACTTGTACCTGGCGCGACATCCGCATCAACATTATTGATACACCCGGACACGTAGATTTCACCGCCGAAGTCGAGCGCTCGTTGCGCGTGCTGGATGGCGCGGTTGCGGTATTTGATGCGGTCCACGGTGTACAGCCGCAGTCAGAAAAAGTTTGGCGTCAAGCCGATAAATACGGTGTCCCGCGAATTTGCTTCATCAACAAGATCGACAAGATGGGCGCTGACTTCGAGCACGCCATCGATACCATCCGCAAGCGCTTGAATGCCAAACCGGTTGCCATCCAGATTCCCATCGGGCAGGAAGATAAATTCAAGGGCGTCGTAGATCTCATTGGCATGAAGGCGATCATCTGGAAAGATGACACTATAGGCGCCGAGTACGTTACCGGTGAAATCCCCGCAGAGTTGCAGAAGAAGGCTGAGGCCTTCCACGCTAAATTAGTTGAAACTGTCGCCGAAAATGACGACGAAATGCTGCACAAGTTTCTGGAAGGCGAAACCATTTCCGCCGATGAGCTGCGGTCGTCTTTGCGTAAGTCCACGATTTCATTGAAAGTGTTTCCGGTCGTCGTAGGCACTGCCTTCAAGAACAAGGGCATCCAGCCGTTGCTGGATGCGGTGGTGGACTATCTTCCATCCCCGATTGATGCCGGTGAAGTGAAAGGCGTAAACCCCGAAAACGGCGAGACCATCACCCGCAAGCCTGCCGATAACGAACCGTTCTCCGCGCTGGCTTTCAAGATCATGGCCGATCCGTTCGTTGGCCAATTGACCTTCATTCGAGTGTATTCCGGGCAGCTTAAATCTGGCGATTCCGTGCTGAACGCTGGCCGTGGACGTACCGAGCGCATTGGGCGCCTGCTGAAGATGCACGCCAACAAGCGCGAAGATATTCAGGAGATTCTGGCGGGCGATATCTGCGCTGCGGTTGGCCTAAAGAACGTTTCGACAGGCGACACCATCTGCGACGAGAGCCATCCTATTGCGCTAGAATCCATTACATTCGCGGTTCCGGTGATATCGGTCGCGGTCGAACCCAAGACCAAGGCTGACCAGGAAAAGATGGGCATGGCTCTCGGCAAGCTGGCCCAGGAAGATCCCACCTTTAAAGTTCATACCGATCCGGACAGCGGACAGACCATCATCAGCGGCATGGGCGAGTTGCACCTCGAAATTATCGTCGACCGGATGATGCGCGAGTACAAGGTCGAAGCCAATGTGGGCAAGCCTCAAGTGGCCTACCGCGAGACCATTCGCAAGAAATCTGAAGCGGAAGGCAAGTACATCCGCCAGACCGGCGGTCGCGGTCAGTATGGTCATGCCAAGATCCGACTGGAGCCGCAGGAACCGGGCAAGGGTTACGAGTTTGTCAACGAAATCGTAGGTGGGTCGGTTCCGAAGGAATTCATCAAGCCAATCGACCAAGGCATCCGAGAGGCGATGGAGGGCGGCGTCCTCGCAGGCTACGAAATGGTTGACGTGAAAGCCACTCTCTACGACGGCAGCTACCACGACGTCGATTCCAACGAAATGGCGTTTAAGATTGCCGGCTCGATGGCTTTCAAGGAAGCCGCGCGCAAGGCTTCACCGGTGCTGCTGGAGCCGGTGATGGCGGTTGAAGTGGTAACGCCGGAAGATTATGCCGGCGTCATCATGGGCGACCTGAGTTCGCGCCGCGGTCGGATCGAAGGCATGGAACATCGCGCCGGTTCGCAGGTAATCAAGGCCATCGTGCCGCTGGCTGAAATGTTTGGTTACGCGACCCACATGCGTTCGAGCACGCAGGGCCGCGCCGAATATTCAATGCACTTCGCGCGTTACGAAGAGACTCCGCGTTCAGTGGCAGAAGAGATCATTGCCAGAAACCAAGGATCGGCCCGGAGGTAAGGATTTTGGGTGCTCACGCGCCCGTGGCGATAAACGCTAAAGAACGAATGCACGGAGCTTGAAAAGAAATGGCGAAAGAGAAATTTGAGCGCAATAAGCCGCACTGCAACGTAGGCACCATCGGTCACATTGACCATGGCAAGACCACGCTGACGGCGGCCATCACCAAGGTTTTGCAGAAGCACAACCCGAAGATCGTGTTCCGGTCGTTTGATTCGATCGATAACGCGCCGGAAGAAAAAGCTCGCGGCATCACCATCGCGACGGCGCACGTTGAGTATGAGACCGCGAACCGCCACTACGCGCACGTGGATTGCCCGGGCCATGCGGACTACATCAAGAACATGATTACGGGCGCGGCGCAGATGGATGGCGCGATCTTAGTTGTGGCGGCGACCGACGGTCCCATGCCGCAGACGCGCGAGCACGTGCTGCTGGCGCGCCAGGTGGGAGTGCCATACATCGTGGTGGCGCTCAATAAATGTGACGCTGTTGACGACCCCGAGCTGCTCGACCTGGTCGAACTCGAAGTGCGCGAGCTGCTGAAGAGCTATCAGTTCCCGGGCGACGATGTTCCGGTGATCCGGCTGTCAGCTCTGGGCGCTTTGAACGGCGAAGCCAAGTGGGAAAAGCAGATTGATGAGTTGATGGAAGCGGTGGACAAGAGCGTGCCGCAGCCACAGCGCGAGTTGGACAAGCCGTTCCTGATGCCGATCGAAGATATTTTCTCGATCTCGGGACGCGGCACGGTGGTCACAGGAAGAATCGAACGCGGCAAAGTGAAAGTGGGCGAGGAAGTGGAAATTGTGGGCTTCCGCGAGACCCGCAAGACGGTGGTCACTGGCGTGGAAATGTTCAAGAAGCAGTTGGACGAAGGCTTGGCGGGCGACAATGCCGGACTGCTGCTGCGCGGCATCGGCAAAGATGATGTCGAGCGTGGCATGGTGCTGGCGAAGGGCGGCTCGATTACGCCGCACACCAAGTTCAAAGCGGAAGTTTACATTTTGACGAAAGAAGAAGGCGGACGGCATACGCCATTCTTCAAAGGCTATCGTCCGCAGTTTTATCTGCGCACCACGGACGTGACCGGAGTGGCGGAACTGCCTTCGGGCACGGAGATGGTGATGCCGGGAGACAACGTGCAGCTAGTGATTGAACTGATCACGCCGGTGGCGATGGAAAAGGGCTTGCGCTTCGCGATTCGCGAAGGCGGACATACGGTGGGCGCGGGAACGATCAGCGAAATAGTTCAGTAACAAGAGGCTCATGGAGGGACGGGCGTCTCGCCCGTCCAGCCGGGCGGGGACGCCCGACACTCCACAGTCAGAAAAGCAGGTTTAAAGGCTAGGAGCTTATTTTGCGGCTTGCATCTTGCCGCCAGTTCTTTCCTTCCGGACAGCCGGAAGGGGTCAGGAAAAAGAAAAGTGATTGGAAACGAGAAAATTCGCATCCGGCTGAAGGCATACGATTACCGCGTGCTCGACCAGTCGACGACAGAAATTGTGGCCACCGCAAAACGCACCGGCGCGCAGATCGCAGGCCCGATTCCGCTGCCCACGATGAAAAACAAGTACTGTGTGCTGCGTTCGCCGCACGTGGACAAGAAGTCGCGGGAGCAGTTCGAGATTCGTACGCACAAGCGTTTGCTCGACATTCTCGATCCAACGCCGCAGACAGTAGACGCGCTCATGAAGCTCGACCTGCCCGCGGGTGTGGATGTGGAGATCAAGGCGTTCGGGAAAGAACACAAGTAGCTGTTAGCTGTCAGCTTTCAGCAAAATCTGAAGGCCGGCGGCGGAGGCAGCCAGCCCCGAAGGGGCGGTATGTGAAAGCCCGGCACGGTAGTGCCGGGTAAGCGTAAAGCAGAGATTGAGTCCCTTTTGGGGACGACAGAAATGAGCGAGGGCGTAAGCCCGAAGCTCCCCAGCCAATAGCGCAAGCCATGCTGGGACGGAGAAGGAAATGGCAAAGGTAGCAGGAATTTTAGGGAAAAAGGTCGGGATGACTCAGCTCTTCGATTCGAGAGGTGACGTGCACCCGGCAACGGTGCTGCAGGCGGGACCCTGTGTCGTGACTCAGCATAAGTCGCAGACCAAGGACGGATATGAGTCCGCGCAGATCGGACTGGTTGAATTCGTAAAGGAATCGCGTCTTACACAGCCCATGCGTGGGCACCTGGCGAAGAATAATCTGCCCCCGGTCAAGTTCATGCGCGAAGTCGCGATAGAGATCGACGAAAAAGCGCAGGCTGATGGAGCAGTAAAGGCTGGCGACCGCGTGCTTGTGGATATTTTCGATGGCGAGAAATTTGTGGACGTGGTCGGCGTCAGCAAGGGAAAAGGATTTCAGGGTGTAGTGAAACGCCATCATTTTGGCGGCGGCCCAAAGTCGCACGGTTCGATGTTCCAGATCACCGGTTCGATTGGTTCGTCAGCATTTCCTTCGCGCGTGTTTAAGGGTATGCGCATGTCCGGGCACATGGGCAATGCGCGCGTGACGGTGCGCAACCTGCGGGTGCTGGGTGTCGACAAGGACGACAATCTGCTGGTGGTCGAAGGCAGCGTGCCGGGGCCGAATGGCGGGTATCTCGTAATCACGAAATCCAAGAAACCACCGCGAGAGCGCCGTGGATTTGCGGGCGCAGCAACGGTTGATCCGTTGAAGGCGGCGAAGAGGGCGGCTAAGAAGGGATAAGGCAGTTGTTGGTCGTCGGTCGTTGGTCGTCGGCCAAACCAGTGCGCGGATACTTGAAACCCGTGCTCAGAAAAAAGACGAAATGGCTACTATCGACATATACGACTTGAGCGGCAAGAAAGTTGGCACGCTGGAGCTCGCCGACGAGGTGTTTGGCGCGATCAACGAAGACTTGTTGTGGGAGGCAGTGAAGCATTACCGCGCCTCGCAGCGCGCGGGGACGCATGCCACCAAGAACAAGAAACTGGTTTCGGGAGCGGGCAAGAAGCTGTGGAAGCAGAAGGGTACTGGCCGCGCCCGCGTAGGCTCGATCCGTTCGCCGCTGTGGCGACACGGTGGGACGGTGCATGGCCCGCAGCCGCACTCCCATGCTTACCGCTTTCCGCGTAAAAAGCTTATGGGGGCGCTGCGGTCGGCGCTGGCGGCGAAACTGGCCGACGGCAAGCTGATCGTCATCAACGCTTTCGATGTGAAAGAAGTAAAGACCCAGGCATTTCGTGAGTCGCTGGACGCACTGAAGGTGGATAAGGGAGCGCTTCTAGTAGAAGTTGCGAATCACGGGAACCGCAATCTCGATCTGAGCTCGCGGAACCTCAAGACCGTGGAACTGGTCACCAGCAGTGAGGTGCATCCTTATCATCTGCTGCGCTACGACCGTGCGATCTTTTCACAGCCGGCGATTGAGAAGTTGCAGCTCTCGCTGAAAACTTCAGCTTCGCGGCGTGCGCACCCGGCAACTGAGGGTGAAGGCGAGCGTAAAGGGCAGAAAAAAGCTGCGAAAGCCCCGCGGACGCGGACCAAGAAAGCGGCGGAGGTGGCGTAATGAAATCGGCATATCAGATCATCCGCCGTCCAGTGATAACCGAGAAAGGGCTCGGCATCAAGGAAAACCAGAACACGCTGGTGTTCCAGGTTGCGCCGAAAGCGACGAAGACTGAGATCAAAGAAGCAGTGCAGTCGATCTTCAAAGTCAAAGTGAGTTCGGTGCGCACCGCGAATTATCCGGGAAAAGAGCGGCGGCGGGGGAAGTTTGCTGGCTATCGTCCCGATTGGAAGAAGGCGTACGTACGGCTAAGAGCGGGCGAGAAGATGCCGGAGTATGCACAGAATCTCTAAAACCGTCGTCGGTCGTCGATCGTCGGTCGAACCGGGCAAGTACAGTGGCAAGAAAAGCTAAGAGCTAGAAGCTAGCAGCTAAGAGCTGATTTTATGGCAATCAAGACTTACAGACCGACAACCCAGACTTTGCGCTACCGGACCACGCTTTCGAGCGCGGACCTGACCACTGACCGGCCGCACAAACCGCTGACCGAGCCGAAGAACCGTCAGGGCGGGCGCCGCAACTCCGGCGATACCACGATGCGGTTCCGCGGCGGAGGGCACAAGCGCAGGCTCCGCATCATCGATTTCAAGCGCGATAAGACTGGCATTCCGGCGACCGTGGCTTCGATCGAGTACGATCCGAACCGCTCTGCCCGCATTGCCCTGTTGAGCTACGCCGATGGTGAGAAGCGCTACATCCTGCAGCCGGACGGCTTGAAGCTTGGGCAGAAAATTGTCAGCGGACCGGATTCGGACATTCTGGTGGGAAACGCTCTGCCGCTAAAAAATATTCCGCCAGGCACGACCATTCACAATGTTGAGCTGCGTCCGGGCAAGGGCGCGCAGATGGTGCGCTCGGCGGGTGGCGCGGCACAGTTAGTAGCCAAAGAGGGCGACTACGCGCTGGTGAGACTGCCGTCGGGAGAGACGCGAAAAGTTTCTCACGACTGCATGGCGACGATCGGGCAAGTGGGAAATGTTGACCATGAGAACATCACCATCGGCAAAGCGGGACGCTCCCGGTGGTTGGGCAAGCGTCCGCATAACCGCGGCGTTTCGATGAATCCGGTAGACCATCCGCATGGCGGCGGCGAGGGCAAGACCTCGGGCGGACGCCATCCGGTGACGCCTTGGGGACAGCCGACTCGTGGATTTAAGACGCGCAATAACAAGCGGACCGACAAGTTTATTGTGAGCAGAAGAAGTAAGTAGGAGATTTTGTAGAGATGTAGCTTGCTACGTCTTTAGAAGTGAGACGTTGCAAGCAACGTCTCTACAGAGGATTTATGGCACGTTCAACCAAGAAGGGTCCCTTTGTGGACGGATATCTAGGGTCACGCATCGAGGCGATGAACTCGCGCAACGAGAAGAAAGTGTTGCGCACCTGGTCGCGACGCTCGACCATCATCCCGGAGATGGTAGGACACACCATCGCAGTCCACAATGGGAAGAAATTCATTCCGGTGTACATCACGGAAAACATGGTGGGCCACAAGCTGGGCGAGTTCAGTTTCACGCGCCAGTTCAAGGGACACTCGATGAAAGCGGCCACCGAAGTGGCGGCGCGTCCGGCGGGAGTGCCGGGCGGTCCCGGAGCGATCACTCCGGCAGCGGGTTCAGCTCCGGCCGCGGCTCCACCAAAGGCTTAAACGAGAGAGAAAATGGAATTTCGAGCTCAATCCCGTTTCGTGCGTGTCTCGCCGCAAAAGGCGCGGCTGGTGTTGGAACTGATCAAGGGCCGCCGCGTAGAAGATGCGCTGAATACACTGACCTTCACCAAGAAGCGTGTGGCTGCGCGAGTGGAAAAGCTGCTGCGTTCGGCCGTCCAGAACGCCAGTTACTTGAGCACGGAAAAGAATGTCGATGTCGATCTCGACAACCTTTACGTCAAGCACGCTGTGGCAAATGATGGGCCGCGGATGAAGCGCATCCGTCCAGCGCCTATGGGCCGCGCTTTTCGCTACGTGCGGCGCATCGCGCATATCGAGATATTGCTGGCGGAGCGTGGCAAAAATGGCGAGGCGCTAGCCACGGTTGTGGGAGAAGAGCGGGTCGAGGCCAAAGCGCCAAGAGAGAAGACTAAGGCCAGGGCAAAGAAGAAAGCAGTTGCGAAAAAGTTCGCCGGCAAGAAGACAGTCGGTAAGAGATAGGCTTAGGAGCTTTATGGGACAGAAGGTACATCCGTACGGATTCCGGCTTGGCTATACAAAGCCCTGGAAGTCGCGCTGGTTCGTCGAACGCGACTACGACAAGCTGCTGCTTGAGGACGTCAAGCTGAAGAACGAACTCAAGGAGAAGCTCAAGTCGGCGGGCGTCAGCACGATCGAGATCGAGCGTCCCGGCAACAAGCTGCGGGTCATTATCAAGACTGCGCGTCCGGGAATCATCATTGGACGCAAGGGCGCTGAGATCGACAAGCTGAAGCAGGAGCTACAGAAGCGCACCAACCGCGAGATCTACATCGATATCCAGGAAGTACATAAGCCGGAGCTCGACGCGCAACTGGTGTCCGAATCCATAGCCCTACAACTGGAAAAGCGCGTAGGCTTCCGCCGCGCGATGCGCAAGGCGGTGGATTCGGCGCTGCGCTTCGGATGCAAGGGAATCAAAGTCCGGGTTAGTGGACGTCTGAATGGAAACGAAATCGCACGTTCAGAGTGGTACCTGCAGGGTCGCTTGCCCTTGCACACGCTGCGCGCCGACATAGACTACGGATTTACGGAGGCGAGGACCACTTACGGCGTCATCGGCGTGAAATGCTGGGTTTATAAGGGAGAAATTCTGCCGCAGAAAAAGCGCGAGACACCGGCCGTTGCTACAGGAGCGTTTTGAATCGGGTGATCTGGCGATCCGGTCATCGTGTGATCGAAGATCAAAAGATCTCAGATTTTGGACTTGAGATCGCAGATTTACGGAATGGATTTGAGCTAAGAGCTAGAAGCTAGCAGCTAAGAGCCGATCTTATGTTGATGCCGAAAAAAGTAAAGTACCGCAAGCAGCAGCGCGGACGCATGACAGGTAAAGCCTGGCGCGGCAGCACGCTGTCTTTCGGGGACTACGGGCTGAAAGTGCTCGAGCCGGGTTGGATTACTGACCGGCAGATTGAAGCCAGCCGCGTGGCTATGACTCGCTTCATTAAGCGTGGTGGCAAGATCTGGATACGTCTGTTTCCCGACAAGCCGGTCACCAAGAAGCCCGCCGAAACTCGTATGGGAAAAGGCAAAGGTGCGCCTGACCATTGGGTCGCGGTCGTGAAGCCGGGGAAAATTTTGTTTGAAATGGAAGGCGTGAGCCCGCAGGACGCGGCAGAAGCCATGCGTTTGGCGTCGCACAAGTTACCGTTGCGGACGTCATTCGTGCAGCGCCACATGGCCCACTAGAGTTCAATGGGTAGAGACGTAGCTCTGCTACGTCTGGGAGACGTTGCAAGCAACGTCTCTGCAAAACGGCGAGAGAATTTTATGAAAGCAGAAAAAATCAGGAACCTGACCGACGAAGAGCTTCGCCACCAGGAACATGAGTTGAGCGACCAGCTTTTCAAGCTGAAATTCCAGCTCAACATGGGGCAGACGGAGAGTCTGAAAAAGCTGCGCGGCCTGCGCAAGGACGTAGCCCGAGTGAAGACCATAGTTCGCGAGCGCACAGCCGCGAACTCGGAGAAGAAGTAATGCCAGAAACGCGAATTGCCGGAAGGCGCAAGGAAGTGGTCGGCGAGGTTGTATCGAACCGCATGCAGAAGACGATTGTGGTCGAAGTCATACGCCGCAAGGCCCACCCGCTGTATATCCGGGTGATCTCGAAGGCGAAAAAGTTCTATGCGCATGATGAGCGCAACGAAGCGCACGTGGGAGACGTGGTGCGGCTTGAAGAGACTCGTCCACTCTCGAAGCTGAAGCGCTGGCGGCTGAAGCAAATCATTCGTAAGGCCGCGCTGGTGCCGGAAACTACCCTGGTGGCGGAGCAGAAGTGAGAAGCGCCTGTGCTAAGTGCTTAAGCAGGGAGCAAAAACTATGGCTGTGATGATGAGATCCATGCTTGAAGTCGCTGACAACAGCGGCGCCCGCCTTCTGCAGATGATTATGCCGCTCGGGGGCGCGACTGGTTTGCATGCCGGGTTGGGCGATGTAATCACGGCAAGTGTCAAAGAAGCGGCGCCCGATGGCCAGACCAAGAAGGGCACTGTAGTGAAGGCAGTCATAGTTCGCACCCGCAAAGAGCATCGCCGGCGTGATGGCACCTACATCCGGTTTGACCAGAATGCGGCGGTTTTGATCAATGAAGCTGGGGAGCCGGTGGGAACGCGGGTCTTCGGCCCGGTCGCCAGGGAACTGCGCGAGAAAAAGTTTTTGAAGATTGTGTCTCTGGCGCCGGAAGTTTTGTGAAAAGCTGGTTAGTCCCGTCTCGCAGGCTGGCGGGCCGGAATCATAAGGAAAAGGTAAATGGCACCGACAGCGACAGAAACGGAACACAAAAGAGTCGATATTCGCCGCAACGACACCGTGAAGGTGTTGAGCGGACGCGACAAGGGAAAACAAGGGCGCGTGCTGCGCGTGTTTCCAGACAAAGGCAAAGTGCTGGTCGAGCACGTCATGATGGTGAAGAAGCACCTCCGCCCCAGCCAGAAGTCCAAGGGTGGCATCGCTGAACAGGAGAGCCCGGTTTCGATCTCGAAAGTGCAACTGGTGTGCTCTACTTGTGGTCCAGTCCGCATCGGACACGAGGTTCGAGGCGATCGCAAGGTGAGGGTTTGCAGGAAATGTGGAACGACGCTGGATAAAACCTAGCTCTTAGCCCTTAGCGTTGACCCTGGGGGATGCTAAGAGCTAAAGGCTAATAGCTAAGAGCTGAATTATGGCAAAAGAAAAAAAAGAAAAAAAGGGCGCGGCGCAAGCGGAATCCAAGGCGCCGGTGGTAGCAAGGCACAGCGCCAAAGAAACTCCGCGGCTGAAAGACCGCTTCCGTAAGGAAATCGCCCCGGCGTTGATGAAGGAATTCGAGCTGAAGAATCCCATGGCAGTTCCTCATCTGCACAAGATCGTGGTGAACATGGGCGTGGGCGAAGCCACACAGAATGCCAAGGTACTCGATCCTGCGGTCAACGAACTGGGCCAGATCACCGGGCAGAAGCCGGTGGTCACGCGGGCCAAGAAGTCCATTGCGGCGTTCAAAGTACGCGAGGGTATGCCCATCGGTGCGATGGTGACCTTGCGGGGTGATCGCATGTACGAATTTTTCGACCGCCTGGTGAACATTGTTCTGCCACGGGTGCGCGATTTTCGTGGAGTTTCGTCGAAGTCGTTCGACGGCCGCGGCAACTACACGATCGGATTGCACGACCAGTTGATTTTCCCCGAGATCGACTATGCCAAAGTGGACAAGCTGAAGGGCATGAATGTCACGATCGTAACTACGGCCGGCAGCGACAATCAGGCGCGGGCGCTATTGAAACATATGGGAATGCCGTTCCGGACGCAGTGAAGGTTTTAAAGTTTCAGGGTCAAACGACAAATATTATTTAAGGATTGCATGACTACAGCAAAACGAGTCAAAGACGCGAAGATCGAAGAAAAGTTTAAGCAGGCGCGCGACAAGAAAGAGGCGAGGCCAAAGTTTTCTACCCGCAAACACAATCGGTGCAAGATTTGCGGGCGGCCGCGCGGTTATCTGCGCAAGTTTGGCCTGTGCCGCTTGTGTTTCCGCGGCTTGGCATTGCGCGGGGAAATTCCGGGAGTTTCGAAGTCGTCCTGGTAGTAGATCTAAATCCCCACCCTAAATTTCGCAGCAGACGCGAAATTTAGAATGGGGCACCCAGAGTTGGGGTCACACGGGCCGTTGCTGGTTCTCCGCTGAGCGGAGAGAACGGACGGCTGAGGAGAAGCAAAACGATGAATTTGACCGATCCGGTCGCAGACATGCTGGCGCGAATTCGCAACGCGATTCGTGCGCGGCACCAGAAGGTGGATGTTCCCGCTTCCAACCTGAAAATGGAGATTGCCCGCATCCTCAAAGAGGAGGGCTATATCTCGAACTTCAAGGCTACCGAAGAGGAAGGCCACAAGATCATCCGCATCTACCTGAAATACACAAGTAATAATGAGGCGGCGATCTCGAATGTGGCGCGGGTCTCGCGTCCCGGGTGCCGGGTATACGTTCGCCGCACCGAAATTCCGCGCGTGCTCGGAGGCCTGGGTATCAACATCCTGACCACGCCGCGCGGCGTAATGACCGGACGGCAGGCGCGCAAGCAAGGCCTCGGAGGCGAACTCCTCTGCGAAGTTTGGTAGACAGCTTTCAGCCATCAGCTTTCAGCCATCAGCAAAGACCTCGATGGCAAGAGCTGAAGGCTGATAGCTAACAGCTGAGAGCTTACTTATGTCACGAATTGGAAGAAAGCCGATCCCGCTGCCCAAAGGGGTGACGGTCAAAATCGAAGGCAATACGGTTGCCGTGCAGGGACCGAAAGGCAAGTTGGACACGCAGGTTCCCGCAGGCATCCGCGTCGAGCAGCAAGATGGTCATCTGGTCGCGTTGCGCGAGAACGATTCCCAGGCGGCTTTGCATGGCTTGGCGCGCGCCCTGGTCAATAACGCCGTAGAGGGTGTTACCAAGGGATGGACGCGCGAACTGGAAATTGTCGGTATCGGTTACCGTGCGGAGTTGAAAGCCAAGACCACAGTTGTTTTCAGCCTCGGCTACTCGCACCCGATTGAATATCCGCTGCCGGTTGGGATTGAAGTCACGATTGATCCCAAGCAAACCAAGTTGACCGTGACTGGCATCGACCGCCAGAGAGTTGGGCAGGTCGCCGCCGAAATGCGTAGCTTGCGTCCGCCAGATCCGTACAAGAACAAAGGCGTGCGCTATTCGGGTGAGCACCTGAAGAAGAAGGTAGGAAAGACGGGAGCGAAATAGCTCTCAGCCGTCAGCCATCAGCTCTCAGCTAATCCAAAAATGCTGGTGGCCGAGGTGGTTTTGCTGACGGCTGATGGCTGAAAGCTGAGAGCTTAGTTATGCTGACACAGACATCCAAGAACGCAAATCGGCGGCGGGTTCATGACCGGATTCGCAAGAAGGTCATGGGTACTCCCGAGCGGCCGCGGCTGAACGTCTATCGTTCGCTGAACCATATTTATGTTCAGGTGATCGACGACTTAAAAGGTGTGACCCTGGTTTCGGCGAACAGTGCCGAGGGCAAGAAGGAAGTTCGCACTAGTGGCGGAAATCTTGCCTCGGCAAAGAATGTCGGTAAAGTTGTGGCCGAGCGCGCCAAGGCCAAGGGCATTACCAAAGTTGTTTTTGATCGTGGCGGATACATTTATCACGGCCGGGTGAAAGCCTTGGCCGATGCCGCGCGCGAGGCGGGATTGCAATTCTAAAATCAGCTAAAGACAGAATGGATTTACAGGAATGCCAACAGTAATCAAGAAACTCGATGCCGGTTCCTACCAACTCAAGGACCAGGTAGTCTCCATCAATCGCGTCACCAAGGTGGTCAAGGGCGGTAAGAACCTGTCATTTGCCGCGCTTGTGGTCGTCGGAGATCCATCCGCTGCAGTCGTGGGCTACGGGTCGGGCAAGGCCAAAGAAGTGCCGCAAGCCATCCGTAAGGGAATTGAGTCAGCCAAGAAAAACTTGATGCGGGTGAATCTGACGCAGACTAGCATTCCGCACACGGTGCTGGGCCGCTTTGGTTCCGGCATGGTGTTGTTGAAGCCGGCCCCGGAAGGCACAGGAGTGATCGCCGGTGGAGCGGTGCGTGCCATCATGACGTCGGTGGGGATTCAGAACGTGCTGACCAAGTCGATCGGCACCACCAATCCCCACAATGTAATCAAGGCCACCTTTGATGCTCTCAAAAAGCTCAAAAACAGGGAACACGTGGCTAGCATGCGGGGGAAGGCGGCGGAGGAACTCTGATGACGGCCAAGAAGACGACTGACAAGAAGGACGGCGTCAAGCTCCGGCTGAAGTGGGTACGGTCGGCAATCTGCACACCCGTGAAGCACAAGCGAGTCGTGCGCGGACTAGGCTTTACCCGGCTGAACCAGGTAATCGAGCGGCCGGATAATCCGGCGATTCGTGGGATGGTGGCAAAGGTGCCGCATTTAGTTGAGATTGTAGAGACGTAGCTCCGCTACGTCTTCTTCAGACGTTGCAAGCAACGTCTCTACAGGAATTTGAGATATGAATCTTTCGAACATTCGAGCACCGAAGAAGGCGTCGGAGAACAAGAAGCGCGTTGGCCGCGGTATGGGTTCCGGCATGGGCAAGACCTCGACCCGTGGACACAAGGGCCAGCGCTCCCGCAGCGGTTCGCGCATGATGCGCGGATTTGAAGGCGGCCAGATGCCGCTGCACCGCCGTCTGCCGAAGCGCGGCTTTACTAACATCTTCCGCCAGGAATACAACATCGTGAACCTGGAAAAGCTTGTAGCGCTGGGCGAGACTACGATTACTCCCGAAGTCCTGCGCAAGGCGGGCGTGATCAGCACTAAGCGTCCAGTCAAAATTCTTGGTGACGGAGAACTGAAGTCCGCCATCACCGTGCAGGCGCATAAGTTTTCCAAATCGGCGCAGGAAAAGATCACCAAGGCGGGCGGCAAGTTCGAGGTCTTACAGTAATGTTCGATAAGTTCGCCAACATTTTTCGCATTCCCGACCTACGGAAGCGGATTCTGTTTACGCTCGGCCTCCTGTTCGTCTACCGGGTGGGAGGACACATCCCCATTCCGGGCATCAACTCGCAACTGTTCCAGCAATTTATTGAGCAGAACCGTGGCACGCTGCTCGGCTTCGTGGATCTGTTTTCTGGCGGAAATATCCGCCGCATGACCATTTTTGCGCTTGGCATCATGCCGTACATCACCTCGTCCATCATCCTGCAGTTGCTCACGGTTGTTTATGAACCGCTGGCCAAGCTGCAGAAAGAGGGCGAACTCGGCCGCAAGAAGATCACCATGTGGACGCGTTATCTGACCCTTATCCTCAGTGCCGTCCAGTCGTTCTTTATTGCCATGGGACTTCAGAGGGCGGGAAGCTTTGTCTTGGATCCCGGCCCTGGCTTCGTCCTGATGGCCATTCTCACTCTGACCACTGGCAGCGTGTTCATTATGTGGCTGGGTGAGCAGATTACCGAACGCGGCGTCGGCAACGGCATGTCGCTGCTGATCTTTACTGGAATCGTGGTTGGGCTGCCTCGAGGTGTCGTCGATCTGTGGGACAAGGCCAAGAACTTTACTTGGGGGCCGTTGACACCGATTCTGATGATAGCTCTGGTCACGCTGATGGTCGCAGTCGTCGCCTTCATCGTTTATGTGGAGCGCAGCGAGCGCCGCATCCCGGTGCAGTATGCCAAGCGCATCATCGGCCGGAAAATGATGGGTGGGCAGTCTACGCACCTGCCGCTCAGAGTGAACTCCGGTGGCGTCATGCCCGTAATTTTCGCGTCATCGATTGTGACGATTCCGCAGACCGTGCTCTATGGCCTGCGAGACAGCCGCGGCTTCGGCGAGGTCCTGCGCGCGCTCTCCTGGGGCGAGCCTCTTTACACGGTGCTGTATGCCGCTGGCATTATCTTTTTCGCCTACTTCTACATTTCGATTGTTTTCAATCCGAATGAAGTTGCAGACAACATGCGGAAGTACGGCGGATTCATCCCCGGTATTCGTCCCGGAAAGCGTACCGCCGACCACATCAACGAAATCCTGACTCGCATGACTCTGGTTGGCGCGCTGTACTTGATTATCATTTCGCTGATCCCCGAATGGATGATCACGGGTATTCACCTGAACCATTTGTATGGGCCATTGGGCCGGTTCTTCGAGCGTTTGCCTAACTGGATGTTGAACGGCCTCGGCGTGAATTTTTATTTCGGCGGTACCTCGCTCTTGATCGTGGTCGGGGTGGCCATGGACACGGTGAACCAGATCGAATCGCAACTTATCATGCGGCATTATGACGGGTTCACTCCCCGCAGCGGACGGATCCGCGGCCGGCGCAACTGGGGATGATGGAAGTCAGGTTTTGAAGAAGGTGGATTGATTTTGCTTGGTAGTGACTTCGATTCAGGAGCGGGTTGGGGCCAGTTCGATGGCGGAGCAGGTTTTGCGAAACATCGGACCGATTGTGCTGCTCGGACCTCCGGGAGCCGGTAAGGGTACACAGTCAAAGAGGATTGCTGAACACTACCGTATTCCGCAGGTTTCTACCGGCGACTTGCTCCGGGAGCATGTAAAGCAGCAAACGCCGCTGGGCCGGGAAGTTCAGGCCCTCATCGCCAAAGGTGAGCTGGTTTCAGATCACCTGGTCTGCGACATCGTGGCTTGGCGTTTACGCGAGCCGGACGCGCAGCGAGGATTCATTCTCGACGGCTTCCCGCGCACCCAGAAACAGGCGGCGTGGCTGGACGCGTTTTTGAAGTTTGAGTTTTTTGAAAGCGGGAAATGGGCGGCTTGGCTGCCAATTGTGATCCGTATTCAGGTGGACTATAATAAGTTGTTGCTCCGAATCACTGGACGCAGAACTTGTCCCACCTGTGGGCGGATCTATAACGTCCATTCCCAGCCGCCGCTTGTTGATGAAATCTGTGATTTTGACGGCACCAAGCTGGTCATACGCGACGATGACCGCGAAGAAGTTATCCGTGAGCGTTTAGACGCTTACGAGCGCCAGACCAAGCCGGTCGCAGATTACTACCAGCAGATCGGCAGGCTGGCATCAATTGATGGCGATCAGCCGGTGGATGACGTGACCGCGCGTATCCTGCAGGAAATTGACGGGAAAGCAGCCGGCGCCGCCGAGGGACATTGAGGCATGGCCATTGTCTGCAAGTCGCAGTCGGAAATCGACAAGATGCGGCGCAGTGGCAGGATTGTACGGCAGATCCTCGATGATCTGCGGAGCATGGTGGCGCCCGGCGTGACCACCATGGACTTGGAGAAGGCCGCCGAGCGAAAGATTAAAGAGTCTGGCGCCAAACCGGCTTTCAAGGGCTATTACGACTATCCTTGTGTGCTGTGCACGTCGGTGAACGAAGAAATTGTGCATGGGATCCCGTCAGCAAAACGGGTCCTGGAAGCGGGCGATATAGTTTCGATCGATTGCGGAGTCGTGCTGGACGGATATTTCGGAGACGCCGCGATCACAGTTGCAGTGGGCGATTCGGTTTCTCCGGAGCGGCAAAAGTTGCTGGAAGTCACCGAGGCCTCGCTCTACAAGGCCATCGAGCAGGTGAAGGTCGGCAACACGGTCGGCGATATCGGCGGCGCGGTGCAGGAATACGTCGAGGCTAACGGGTTCAGCGTAGTTCGAGAGTTTGTCGGGCACGGCATTGGGACCAAGTTGCACGAAGAGCCGCAGGTGCCGAATTTCCGCTCGCGCGGCGCCGACACCAGGCTGCGCGAAGGCATGGTCCTGGCGATTGAGCCGATGGTGAATTCCGGGCGTCCGGAAGCAAAGGTTTTAGACGATAAGTGGACGGCGGTCACGGCTGATGGCAGTTCCAGCGCCCATTTTGAGCACTGCGTGGCAGTGACGAGAAACGGCCCGCTGATTTTAACGCAATAAAGCTGTTGGCTATCAGCCGTCAGTTTTCAGGTCCGTGATCCAAGATGGATAGCTGAAGGCTGAGAGCTGACTCAAGGAGTCGATGAGCAAAGAAGACGCGATTGAAGTGATGGCAACCGTGGTAGAACCACTGCCGAATGCCATGTTCAAGGTGGAACTGGAAAACAAGCACCAGGTCCTGGCACATGTTTCCGGCAAGATGCGCAAGAATTTCATCCGTATTCTGCCGGGCGACAAAGTCGCAGTCGAGCTTTCGCCCTACGATTTGAACCGCGGACGAATTGTTTATCGCTATAAATGATGCCGCGCACAGCCGGATTTTCCTGACGGCTGAGAGCTGACGGCTGAAGGCTGGTTTATGAAAGTACGAGCATCGGTCAAGAAAATTTGCGACAAGTGCAAGGTCATCCACCGCAAAGGTGTGGTGCGGGTGATCTGCGAAAATTCGAAACACAAGCAACGGCAAGGATAAAGGCAGCTTTTAGCTGTTAGCGATATGCTTTTAGCTGGGCTGGGTTGGACTTTGGCTAAAAGCTAAGAGCCAAGAGCTACCAAACGGTAGCAGGAAGCATCTGGAGGTCAGGATTTTATGGCACGAATTGCGGGCGTCGATCTTCCGCGCAACAAGCGGGCATTCATCGCGCTGACTTATATCTACGGCATCGGCCAGTCGCGGGCTACGCGCATTCTCGCGGAAGCAAATGTGGACGCCATGAAAAAGGTCCAGGACCTGGGAGAAGACGAAGTGAACCGCATTCGTCAGGTCATCGAAGGCGAAGGACTGGTGGAAGGCGATCTGCGCAAGGAAATCCAGATGAGCATCAAGCGGCTCATCGAAATCGGTTCCTATCGCGGATACCGCCACCGCCGCAACCTGCCTGTCCGGGGACAGCGGACGCATACCAATGCCCGTACCCGCAAGGGGCCGCGCAAGGGAACGGTCGCGCAGAAGAGGAAAGCGACAGCAAAGACGTAAAAACCAGTTGTCAGTGGCTAGTGGTCAGTGAGCAGCGAACTACAGACCAAAACTAGCCACTGGCCACTAATCACTGGACACTGACTTATGGCAAAACCAGCAGCGGGCGGCGCCGCGGCGCCGGAGAAGAAGGGCAAGAAGAAAACCTTCAAGAAGAAGGAGCGCAAGCACGTCTCGTTTGGCGTGGTGCACATTCAGGCGTCCTTCAACAACACGATTGTGACTATCTCTGACCAAGCGGGAAATGTCCTCTCCTGGAAGAGTTCGGGTTCGCTCGGTTTTCGCGGATCGCGTAAGGGTACGCCCTTCGCCGCGCAGCAGGCTGCCACGAACGCCGCTAATATGGCTCGCGATCATGGCGTGCGCAGCGTGGAAGTGCGAGTCAGCGGCCCAGGTTCCGGACGCGAATCGGCGATCCGTGCGCTGGCTGCAGCCGGCATTGAAGTTCGCAATATCAAGGATGTCACGCCTATTCCGCACAACGGCTGCCGTCCGCCGAAGAAGCGAAGGGTTTGACCTCGTAGAGACGTAGCTCTGCTACGTCTCCCAGACGTTGCAAGCAACGTCTGTACGGATTTTTAACCGGGAAGAAGGGCCGCCAGTGCCTGTAAACCGGTTCTAACAAGGAGAAAAAACTTGGCACGTTACACCGATGCAGTATGCCGTCTATGCCGCCGCGAGGGCATGAAGCTGTTCCTCAAAGGCCCGAAGTGCTTCACTGACAAGTGTCCCGTTGAGAAGCGCAATTTTGCTCCTGGCCAGCATGGCAAGGACCGCAAAGCCAAGATTGTCGGTTATGGTTTGCAGCTGCGCGAGAAGCAGAAGGCCAAGCGCATCTATTTCACTCAGGAAGCCCAGTTCCGCAATTATTTCGAAAAAGCGGCGCGCACTAAGGGCGTTACTGGCGAATTGCTGTTGCAGCAACTCGAGCGCCGGTTGGACAGCGTCATTTTGCGGTTGGGATTCGGGATTTCTCGCCGCCAGGCACGGCAGTTGGTACGCCATGGTCATGTTGCCGTTAACGGCAGGAAGGTCAACATTCCTTCCTACCAGGTGAGCGTGGGTGAAGAGATCTCGATTCGCGAAGGCAGTCGCAAGCTGGCGATCCTGGAGCAAGCGAAAGAATTCGCTGCGCACCAGAACGCGCCTAATTGGCTGGAAATCGATCGCGACAACTTCAAAGGCCGTGTACTGGCGCTGCCGAAACGCGAAGACATTCAGTTGCCGGTGAACGAACAGTTGATTGTGGAGCTTTATAGCAAGTAGTCGTTCGTCATTAGTCGTTCGTCGTTGGCCAAGATAAAAGACCAACGACCAACGACGGGTTTTCTGGTCCATTTTTCGAGCCAGACCAGCCTTTGCTGACATTGACCTGAGTTGGACCACTCAGCGAGTCGCATTGAGCCAAACGGCCGAAGGAGAAACAAATGCTTTGGAAAGGTTTTCAAAAACCGAAACGCCTCGCAGTTGACACTTCAACCCTCACTGACAAGTATGGCATCTTCTGGGCCCAGCCCTTTGAGCGCGGGTTTGGCACCACCATCGGCAACGCGCTACGCCGTGTGCTGCTGTCCTCGATTGAAGGTGCAGCCGTCACTGCGGTGAAAATTGAAGGTGTGCTGCACGAGTTCCAATCTATTCCGGGCGTGGTTGAAGACGCGACGGACATCATCCTTAACCTCAAGCAGGTCCCCTTCAAGTTGAGCGGCGATGCGCCTAAGGCCATCTACTTGCGCGCTGACCAGCCTGGAGTAGTCACTTCAGGCATGATCGAGGCCGATGCTGACGTCGAGGTACTCGACAAGGACGTCTATATTGCGACCGTCAGCGAAGGCGGCAAGCTCGACATGGAAATGCGTCTCAAGCGCGGACGCGGCTATGTTTCCGCCGATAAGAATTTCGACGAGGACCTCGGTCTCGGGTTCATTCCTATCGATTCGGTCCACTCGCCGGTACGCAAGTGCAATTACACCGTAGAAGCCGCACGTCTTGGCCAGATCACCGATTACGACAAACTGACACTCGAAGTTTGGACCAACGGTTCCATATTGCCGGCGGACTCAATCGGCTTGGCGGCAAAGCTGCTGAAGGACCACATGAACATCTTCATCAACTTCGAAGAAGATATCGAGACTGGGTCTTCAGCCGAAGAGCGTAAGCCCGAGATCAAGAACGAGAACCTCAACCGTTCCGTCGAAGAACTCGAGCTTTCCGTGCGCAGCTATAACTGCCTGAAGAACGCCAACATTCAATCCATTGGCGAACTGGTGCAGAAGACCGAAGCCGAAATGCTGAAGACAAAAAACTTCGGCCGCAAATCGCTGAATGAAATCAAAGAAATTCTTACCACCATGGGCTTGAGCCTGGGTATGAAGATCGACGAGCACGGAAACGCGGTACCGGGTCCGACGTCAAACCAGGTGTTACCGGCTTCAGCCTACGGACCGGACGATAATTACTAACAAGAACGTGGAGGCACGGGCGTCTCGCCCGTGCATGACGGGCGGACGCCCGTCGCTCCACAATCTCACGCTGACAACTGAGGTTTCGCATGCGTCACAAAGTAGCTGGATTTAAACTCGGACGTACCACATCGCACCGGCGTTCTCTCCTGCGGAACCTGGTTACGTCGCTGATCCTCGAAGAGCGGATAGAAACCACAGTTCCGAAGGCGAAGGCCCTCCGCCCGCGCGTCGAGAAAATGATTACGCTCGGCAAGCGCGGTGACTTGGCCGCGCGTCGCCAGGCAGCTGCCTACCTGATGACCGATGAAGCTGTCCGCAAGCTGTTCGATACCGTCGGCCCCAGATTTGGGGACCGCAACGGCGGATATACACGCATCATCCGTGGCGGATGGCAGAAAGGTGACGGCGCCGACAAGGCTTTCATCGAGTTGCTGGGCAGCGAGCAATTGCAAGAAGAAAAGCGTCAGAAGCGTGCCGAAGCCCGTACCAAGAAGGCCGAAGAAACTAAGAAGGCCATGGAAGAAGCCGAGGCAGCACAGGCCAATGAAGCTGCTGTAGGAGCCGAGTCGAAAGAAGAGAAGGAAGAAAAAGAGTAGCCGACAACAAGAATCGCAGTTTAGCGCGGGCATCTGGCCCGCGCTTTTTTGTTGTGTGCCGAGCAGGGTCGAAAACTCCTCGCTGCTTATGCTGGGTTCTGTGCCAGCAGTTCGACGCGATAGCCGAGGTTCCGGAGTTGCCGGATCATTCTCGACGTGCGTGCTCGTTTCGAACTTTCTTGGACGGCAGGACCGTGTTCCACATAGCCAACCCCGCGATGCAAAATAATCCAGATGAGTCGGCAGATCCGATGGGCAATCGCCCCGATGGTTTGATTGTGTCCCAAGCGGGGCACCAGTCGGCGATATAGGATCTGAAAGATGCTTCCTTTGACCTTGACCGCGGCGTTGGCACATTGATTGAGAATGCGGCGCATCTGGCGATTGCCCTTGGGGGAGCGGTGGCTCTGAGACACTCCCGCGCTTTCTTCGTCTCCTGGACAGGCGCCGACCCAGGAAGAAAGATCCTTTTCGGAAGGAAAGCTGGCTGCCGTGGCTCCAACTTCGGCAATAATCTGCTGTGCCGAACCCACTCCCAGGCCCGGCACTTCAGCCAGGCGCTGCACGGCATCCTGATGCTGGCAGAGCAAAGTCGCCATCTCTTGGTCAAGTTGACCGATATGCTGCTCGATGAACCGCAACTCCTCCAGAGCCATCTTCAAAAGTCGGCGGTAGACGAGATTGAGTTCGGTGCACGCCCCCAGCGCGTCGCACAACTGTTCTGACGTGGCGCGTAACTGCTTATTGGCCATTGCGGCCAGAGTTGCGGGATCGGTTTCACCATCGGCGAGGGCTTGCAACATGCGTCGGGCACTAACGCCCAGCAGATCGGAGACCAGGCTGGACAACTTAATATGGGCCTCTTCCAGGAGAGACTCCAATTGGTTCTGCAGGCGCGCCCGGTTGCGCGTCAACTGGTACTTTCTCCGCGTTACGGTTCGCCACAGACGCTGCTCGGCGTCTGGTACAAAACTCAGATTCAACTCTTGAGCAACTAATCGCTTCACTAATCGTTCGGCGTCGGGAAAATCCCGCTTGCGTCCCCGCCGTCCGCGATTAGACCGTGCCTGTGCCAGATGCAGCGCTCCTGACATGGGCCCCGCCCCATCTTTTTTTCGACAGGGCGGTTTCCAGTACTGTTCCAGTGCTGCCCAGACCGGCTTCCAATATTGCGCGGTTGATTCCATAACCGCTTCTTCGACCTCCCGTTCGAGCAACCATTCCGCCAGAGAACGCAGTTGTTGGGGAGTGGCGCCAAAGAGCTGTCGCTCGAATTCGTACTCCCCCTCAACTTCGACGTCGGCCACAACAACGGCCAGCATTCTTTTATGTACATCGATGCCCGCTATCCTGTAAGCCATTATCTTCTCCTTGGCTGGGAGGGGAGAGCGTGCTGCAGTTGCATTAACCAGGGTCACGTGGCTATCGAAGTCCCCCAGGGGGAGAGACGACGCCCAATTATTCGCTCAATTACGCACGCTCCGGATCAGACATGTTCACAGTCTCGACTTCTCCAATGCTCGGTCAACCTCGCGACTCCCAGCTTGTGGTATTGTGCCCAACTCGATGTGATTTTCATAAGGTTTCGCGGGCCGCTAGGCCCTAATAGGACATGTTCGATAGCTAGGAGGTGCAAGTCCGCTACCCAACCTGATGGAGGTGAAGGGTT
>WNGG01000917.1_pt1 | contig 32694 bp, 30 predicted proteins | sample 5400661 | NCBI WGS metagenome assembly WNGG01 (sample SAMN13153372, study PRJNA577476) | soil metagenome | isolation source: 100 cm soil or saprolite under Garry oak tree replicate 1 | place: USA:California | collected 2016-06-15
TTTGTCGGCGACGACTACGACGCCTCGGCTGCGGCGGGGTCTCCCAAATTGATCCCGCACCCCGACCCGGACCCGCTGGACTGCTTCGGTCACGGGTCGCATGTGGCGGGCACGGCTGCGGGCGAAGGCGTCCTCTCCAGCGGCGCCACGTTCACCGGTCCTTACGACAGCTCTACGCTCGGATCTCATTCCTTCAAGGTCGGCCCTGGCGTCGCCCCCCAGGCCAGCATCTACGCCCTTCGCGTGTTTGGCTGCGAGGGCTCGACGAACGTCGTCACCGACGCCCTCGAATGGGTGGCGAACAGGAACATCGCCAACCCGGGCTCGATCCGCGTCGTCAACATGTCGCTCGGCTCGGTCTTCGGACGGAACAGCGACCCCGACAGCGTCGCTTCCAACAACCTCGTCGACTCAGGCGTGGTCGTGGTCGCCTCCGCCGGCAACAGCGGCGGAAACGCCTATGTCACAGGGTCGCCGGCCGCCGCCGACAATGTCATCTCCGTGGCCGCCATCGAGGCCCTCGCCAGGGTCCCGGCCGCGAACATCGGCGTCGGCAGCGGGATCCAGGCCATCAACGCCAACGAGTCTGCCGCGCTGCCGGTCACCGGCACGCTGCAGGTTCTTTCCGACGGTGCGGGCGGGATCAGCCTCGGCTGCGCCGCGGCGGACTATGCCGGCGTGACGGCGGGCGCGATCGTCGTCACCAAGCGTGGCGTGTGCGCCCGTATCGACCGGGCGACGCTCGGCCAGGCGGCGGGGGCGGGAGCGGTGATCATGGTCAACAACGCGGCAGGGCTGCCTCCCTTCGAGGGCCCCATCCCAGGCGTCACCATCGCATTCCTGGGGGTCTCGAACGCCGCAGCGGCCGCTCTGCTGGGCGCCAACGGCAGCAGCGTCACGGCGACCTCGATCGGCCTGATCGCGAACCCCGGCTTCAAGCGCCTGGCGTCGTTCACCTCGGGTGGGCCGCGCAACGGCGACAGCGGCGCCAAGCCCGACGTCACTGCCCCCGGGGTGAGCGTCGCCTCGGTCGGAATGGGCAGCGGCACAGGCAGCGCGCGCATGTCGGGCACCTCGATGGCCGCGCCAAACACCACGGGCGTGGCCGCGCTCATTCGCCAGCACAATCCAGGCTGGTCGCCCGCCCAGGTCAAGGCCGCGATCATGAACACGGCGGACGCGTCGGCCTCCCACATCCTCAGCTTCAACGCGCGATTGGCCGGTGCGGGCGTCGTTCAGGCTCAGCGCGCGGTCGACACCGTCGGCCTGGCGACCACCGGGAGCGCCACCAGCAGCCTGTCGTTCGGGTACGAGCCGTTGAACGGCGCTTACACCGAGACCCATCAGGTGACGCTGTGGAACACGAGCGCCAGCCCGATCACCTACAACCTGGGTTCGGACAACGCAGTCGGTACGGTTTCGCCGGCGAACGTCACAGTCGCCGCCGGGGGCAGCGCCACCGTCAACGTGACGCTCACGCTCACGGCCGCCCAGGTCGCCGGCCTGGCCTCAGTCGACGTCTTCCTCGGCGCGCCATGGGGCGGGGTGGGTTCGACCCGCGGCGCGATCACTGCGACCCCGACCTCCTCTGGCCCGGGGATCTACTCACTGCGCGTGCCGTGGATATTGATCCCGCGCGGGCTGTCGAACGTGACGGCCGGGCCGAAGGCTCCATACACGCAGACGAGTGGGGTCGCCCACACGAACGTTTCACTCGCGAACAGCGGCATCCACACTGGCCACGCCGATGTGTACGCGTGGGGGCTCCATGACGCCAGCGGCGACGGCTTTGAGGAGATGGACATCCGCGACGTCGGCGTCCAGAGCTTCCCGGCCGGCACCGACAGCACGGTTCCAGACGATCGGTACATCGTCTTCGCGATCAACTCGTACGGGACGTCGTCGACTGGGGCCATCCACGAGTTCGACATCGCGATCGACACCAACAACAACGGCAAGGTCGACTACTTCGTGGTCGGGGTCGACTTCGGCGCCGTGACCGCCGACGCCTTCGACGGTCGCGTCGCATCGTTCACATTCGACGCCAAGGGCAACATCGTCGACGCCTTCGTCGGCGACGCTCCGATGAATGGCTCGACCATCTTGCTGCCGGCGTTCGGGAGCGACCTCGGCTTGAAGAAGGGCAACTCCGACTTCAACTACTCGGTCGCGGGCTTCTCGCTCGAGAACGGGGCCGTCGACGTGGCGCCCGGTTCCGGCCGCTTCGACGCCTGGAAGCCGGCGGTCTCCCAGGGCGACTTCATCACGCTGGCGCCAGGCGCCGGCTCCACGCTGCAGCTCTCGGTTGATCGCGGCAAGTTCGCGTCGGCACCCACGAAGGGCTGGCTCGTCGTGAGCCTCGACGACCCGAACGGCGCCGCACAGGCAGAGGAGATTCCGGTCGGGGTGCTGCCACCCTTCTGATGAGTTTTGACCTGGCCTCGCTCATGCGTTGAGCGAGGCCAGCCTCTGCTTCGCCGGCGCGTAGTAGGGATCGATGGCCAGCGCCATCATGTAAGCGCGCCTCGCTTGCGCGAGGTCACCGAGCGCCTTTTCCTGGTCGCCCAGCTCGACGTACAGCTGGGGCTCGGTTTCGCCCAGCTGCGCCGCCCGCCTCAGCTCTGCGAGGCCTTCATGGGCAGCGCCGGCGGCGATCAGGTCCTCACCACGCACCCAGTGATATCGAGACTGCAGCGGATCAGCGACCACGGCGAGGTCTGCCCTGCCGTTGAAGTACCAGCCGTCCGCAAGCAGCGGCATCAGGCCGAGGGTGACCGCAAGGATGGCAAGTGCGATCGCGCCGAGCGCGCGCAGTGCCCGCCGCGGCGGTGAACCCTGCGCATCCGCAGGCGCTGCTTCTGTCAGCTCCGTCGTGCCGAGCCCTGACCAGGCGGTGCCGGCGAGCAGCCAGAAGATACCGGTCGCGGGCGCCCAGTCGAAATTGAAGACGACCCACACCGTGTAGCCGATGCAGGCGGCGCCAAAGGCGGCGACCGAGCCGCTGAAGCGCCCCCGCCACATCCCGCGAAACACGCTCACCATCACCCATGCCAACGCGACGAGCCCGAGGACGCCCATCACGGCCGCGATATCGAGCGGCCCAGAGTGGACGCGGTCGAAGGTGACCCCGGGCGAGTAGTCGGCGCTCAGGAACCGGCCGAAGACGAGCCCGGTCGCATCCTCGCCCCAGCCTGTGATCGGTCGGGCGGCGATCATGCGCAGCGCATCGGGCCAGAGCTGGAGCCTGGCGCGGGCGGGATCGTTGTTGAGCGTGCTGAGCGGGCCGAGCACGATCACGAGCAGGGCGACCGCTGTCGCGGTGATCGAGGCCGCCACGGCCATCAGCGCCGCCCGGCCTCGAAGCGCAAACACGACCAGCGCGAGGCAGCCGGCGAGGGCGCCAAGTCCTCCGCTGCGCGAGGTCGACGCGACCAGCCCGCCGACCATCACCGCCGCCGCCAGCCACCAGGCGAACACCAGGCGGTCGAAGCGCAGCGCCTGAGCGATCGCCAGCGGGAATGCCATCGCGATCAACGCGCCCAGGAGGTTGGCATTGCCGATGTTGCCATCAGGGCGGAACTCAACGCCGGCGGCCACCTGGAGCAGGGCCTCGATGCTGGCGATGCTGGTGCCGAAGACAAGCGCGCCGGCGACCAGCTCCCGCGGACGCTCCGAACGCAGGCACCAAACCGGCACCGCGAGCAGGCCAAGGTATGCGAGGCGCATTGGCAGCGACTCGTATCGTGTGTAGGCGCCGACGGCGCTGAGCGGCCAGGAAACCGAGAGCGCAAACGCGAGGATGGCGGCCCCGGCGGCGGCCAGAAGGGGCCAGCGGAGCTGCCCGAGCGACGGCGTGTGAGGCAGCAGCAAGGCGAGACCCGCTCCGACGCATGCCCCCACGATCACGATCGACGCTCGCGGCAGGATGTACGCGTCCACGGCCCAGGGAACGAAGACAGTAGGTAGCGCAAGGGCGATGACCGCCGGTAGGAAGCTCGCGAGGCGCTCAAGAAGCGGTCTCATCGCGCCTCCGCCTTAACGAAATCCGATGCCCGAACTGGACGCTATATTAGTTGCAGGGGTGCCGAGCGGCACCCAAGTCCGAAGTTAGAGGAGGTGCTGGCCCCACCTACAGAGCCGGAATCCCAGGGAGGAAAGGAATCCTTGTATCCGTTTGAGAGATTCACTGAGCGAGCCAAGAAGGTTCTGACGCTCGCCCAAGAAGAAGCAGAACGATCCCACCACAGCTATATCGGAACCGAGCACCTGCTCCTGGGCCTGCTCCGCGAAGGTGAAGGGCTTGCCGCCAAGGTCCTCAACAACCTGGGCGTCGAGATCGGCAAGGTCCGCCAGACCATCGAGTCCGTCCTCGGCCGGAATGAGCGGATCATCATCCAGCAGATCATTCCGACCTCGCGCGTCAAGAAGGTGATCGAGATCTCCTTCGAAGAAGCGCGTCGCATGGGCCACAACTATGTCGGCACGGAGCATCTGCTGCTTGGACTCCTGATCGAGGGCGAGGGCATCGCAGCCCACGTGCTCGAGGACCTGGGCGCGACGCTGGAGAAGGTGCGCTCAGAGATCGAGCGCCTGCTCCACGACTCGAGCTCGGAGACCGAGGCAGAGCCTGCTCCCAAGAAGCCGTCGAAGACGCCTCTCCTCGACCAGTTCGGCCGCGACCTGACCGAGCTCGCGCGGCGCAGCCAGCTCGATCCCGTTATCGGTCGTGAAACAGAGATCGAGCGTGTGATTCAGATCCTCAGCCGGCGCACGAAGAACAATCCCGCGCTGATCGGAGAGCCTGGCGTGGGCAAGACCGCGATCGCGGAGGGGCTAGCGCAGCAGATCAACCTGGGCAATGTGCCGGAATCGCTTCAGCACAAGCGCGTGCTGACCCTCGACATGGGTGCGCTGGTTGCGGGCACCAAGTACCGCGGCGAATTCGAGGAACGGCTCAAGAAGATCCTGGACGAGATCCGCTCGAGCCGTGAGGTCGTCCTCTTCATCGATGAGCTGCACACGCTCGTTGGCGCAGGAGCTGCCGAAGGTGCGATCGACGCGGCCAACATCCTGAAGCCCGCGCTGTCACGCGGCGAGATCCAGTGCATCGGCGCCACCACGCTCAACGAGTACCGAAAGTACATCGAGAAGGACGCAGCGCTCGAGCGCCGCTTCCAGCCGGTCTTTGTCGACCAGCCGACGCTGGCCGAGACGATCGACATCTTGAACGGGGTCAAGTCGCTTTATGAGAAGCATCACCGCGTGACCATCACGGACTCGGCCGTTAAGTCGGCCGCGGTGCTGAGCGACCGGTACGTCAGCGACCGGGCGCTTCCGGACAAGGCGATCGACCTGATCGACGAGGCCTCGGCGCGCGTGCGCATGAAGCTCACGACGACGCCAGACGAGCTCAAGGAGCTCCAGAAGGAGATCAAGAAGTACCGCACCGATCAGGACGAGTCGGTGAACAAGCAGGATTTCGAGGCCGCGGCGAGCGTGCGCGACAAGGTCAAGAAGCTGCAGGACAAGCTGGCGCAGAAGGAGGCGGCCTGGCGCGACAAGCTCGGCGAGACCGTCCCCGAGGTCAACGAAGAGCACATTGCCCAGATCGTGGCGGCGTGGACCGGCGTCCCCGTATCGCGGCTCGTAGAAGAGGAGACGGCGCGGCTGCTCCGCATGGAGGAAGAGATCCACAAGCGCATGGTCGGTCAGGACGAGGCGATCATCACCGTCTCGCAGGCCGTCCGTCGCGCGCGCGCCGGCCTCAAGAACCCGCGCCGGCCGATCGGGTCGTTCATCTTCCTGGGCCCAACCGGAATCGGAAAGACCGAGCTGGCCCGGGCGCTGGCGGAGTACCTGTTTGATTCCGAAGACGCGCTCATCAAGCTCGACATGTCCGAGTTCATGGAGCGGCACACGACCGCGCGACTGGTCGGCTCGCCGCCGGGCTATGTGGGCTACGACGAGGGCGGCCAGCTCACCGAAGCTGTACGCCGCCGACCTTACTCGGTGATCCTCTTTGACGAGATCGAGAAGGCGCACCCCGAGGTGTTCAACATGCTGCTGCAGATACTGGAGGATGGCAGGCTGAGTGACGCCAAAGGCAAGGTCGTCAACTTCGCCAACACCGTGATCATCATGACCTCCAACCTGGGCATACGCGACGTCAACCAGGCCGCCACCTCTCTTGGCTTCCAGCCTGCGGTAGTGGACGAGGCCGACGAGGTCGAGCGTCGCCACAAGAACACCAAGGAGAAGATCGACGAGGAGCTGAAGCGGATGTTCCGTCCGGAGTTCCTCAACCGTGTCGACGCGGTGGTCGTCTTCAAGAGCCTGACGACCGAGCAGATCAGGCTGATCGTCGACCTGCAGCTGGCGCGCCTGGGCAAGCAGCTGGTCGAGCAGGAGATCACGATCGAGGTCACGGACGCGGCCAAGGACCGCCTCGCCAAGGAGGGGTACGACCGGATCTACGGCGCCCGTCCGCTGCGGCGGGTGATCCAGAGCCGCATAGAGGACCAGCTGTCAGATCACCTTTTGCGTGGGAAGATCGCTCGTGGGGACACTGTGCAGATCGACGTCGAAGGCGAGGACGGCCTCAAGTTCACGCCGGTCAAACACCGCCACAAGGAGCCCGCAGGCACCGGAGCGGCCGCCAAGCCCTGACGTAAGCGCCACCCTCAACGGGAGCGGGCATTCCGCGCTTTTGGCGCCAAACGTGCGCTTGCGGGCTGGGTATTCCGCACTTTTGGCCCCAAACGTGCGTATTCAGGTTTTCAGCGAGGGCCTGGTAACTACTCCTTCAGCCAGCCCTCGAGGCCACGCGCCAGCCGCGCCGGCGTCGTCTGGCTCTTGATCAGGTAGTCGGCCGCGCCCAGCTTCACGCCGCGATCGATCAGCTGCTTCTCGCTGTAGTTGGACAGGATCACGACCGGGACGTGCTTGGTCCTGTCGTCCTTGTGAAGCGCCTCGAGCACGCCGAACCCATCGAGCTTAGGCAGCCTGATGTCGAGAAAGATGATGTCCGGAGGCGCAGCGCGCGCACTCTCGAGTGCCATCTCGCCGTCGGAAGCCACCTCGACGTCGTATCCGTCCAGCTCGAGCTTGAGCTTGTACATCTGCGCGACCGATGGGTCGTCCTCCACGAACAGCACACGCACCCGTTCGCGGTTCATGGCTTTTGACACCTCACTAGCGCAATGCTGAGCCTACGCCCAAGGCCCCAAAATGGTGGGCACCTTGGCCTCTTCGGCGCCTCTTCGCCTGCGCCCGCTCGAGATCGGCGACCTGCTGGACGAGACCTTTCGGATGTACCGCCGCCACTTCTTCCTCTTCGCGGGCATCTCGGTGATCCTTGCAATCCCAGGCGCGGCGCTGTCCGCCTACACAGTCTTCGCGTTGTTGGGGAACCTGCTCCAGTCCTTCAATCCCGAGCAGGCTGTCGACATGACGGCGCTGACCTCGTCCCTGGCGATACTTGGCGTGGGCGTGCTGGTCAGCCTGGCGCTGGGTCCCTTTTCGTATGGCGCTGTCGTGTACGCGGTCTGCGAATCGGCGCTGGGCCACGAGGTGACGCTGTGGGGCGTGCTGAGGGGAGTGTTGCGCCGCTACTGGGCGATAGCGGGATACGTGATCTTGATGGTTCTGATGTGGGTTGCCTTTTGTTTGTTTCCCCTGTGGATCTGGATTCAGGTCTCGTGGGTCGTGGTGATGCCACTCCTCTTCGTCGAGAACCTGGGACTGGGCGCGGCTATGGGCCGCAGCTGGCGGCTGGTCGAGGGGCGCTGGTGGCGAACGTTTCTGATCCTCCTCCTGATCTTCGTGCTCTGGTATGTGGTTGGCATCGCGTTGGGGGCGGTCGTTCAACTGGCGAGCTTTCTGCTGCAGATCGTGATGTCTCCAGTTCTATCGACTGCCATCCTTTCGGCCGTCAGCGACCTGCTGCAAGCGCTGGCGACACCGATCCTGCAGATCGCCATAGTTCTCATCTATTTCGACCTGCGTGTGCGCCGAGAAGGCCTGGACCTCTTTCAGCTCGCCCAGCGGGTGACAGCGCAGCTGCCTGCGTGACACGACCCTGAAACCTCCAGCCATCCGGGCGGCGGTCCTTCTCGTGCTGGGTCTTGCGCTCGTGCTCGCGGTGCCGATGGCCGTCACAGCCGAAGGGCCATCTGCAGCGCAGTACCGTCAGGCCGTAGAAGACGCGTACCAGATCGTCAGCAGCGCGAGCAGCAACGACACATTCGCGGCACAGTCGGCGCTCGCCGCTCTCAAAGCCGGCACGGGCAACAGCCAGCCCGAGATCATCAACGACCTCACGCTCAAGCCGCCCGACATGGCCGACGCGCGCAATCGCCTGGCCGCTTTGCGCGAAGCGCTTCAGTCACCGGCGACGACGACGGACCCGGAGCTGGCGCGGCAGCGGCTTCATGAGGTGCTTTCGATGGAGCGATACGACGCGCTTCACCGGCCGCCCTCACTGGTCCAGCGACTCGAGCAGTGGGTGAGAGACCGCATCAGGGACTTGCTGCGCCTGCTCTTCGGTTCCAGCGGACCTGGCCAGTCGCTGCCGGACCTCTTCTTCTACACCCTCGGCGCGGTGGTCGTCGCCGTGGTGGCTGTGATCGTCTTCCGCTCCGCGCGCGGGAGGTTCACGAGGGGCGTCGTCTCCGCGCAGCCGCCTGGACCACGAGTGCCCGCCGACTTCTTCGCGGCCGCAGATCGCCTGGCTGCGGCGGGGGATAGGGTCGGCGCAATCCGAGCGCTGTGCGCCGGGGTGGCAGCCGCGCTCGCCGGCGAGCGGACGTGGGAAGGAAGCCCTTTGACGGTGCGCGAGATCTTCCAGCGGGCGCCCAATCCGGAGCGCCTCCGTGCGCTGCTGCTCCCGTTCGAAGCGGCCGTCTATGGCGGTCGGGACGTCGACCCAGCCACTTATGAGCGGGCGGCGGCCATCGCCGCTCCATTCCGGGCGCCGCAGGCGATGGCGGCATGAGGGGACTCCGCGGCTGGGCTCTTGCCGCGGGCATCGCCATCGCGATCGCCGCCGTCGCCTCTCTCGCGCAACCCCACGAAGACTCGCCCGAGCACAACTCCAACAGCGATGCGGCCAACGGAACCTCGGCGGCGCTGCTGTTCGCAGAGGCCATGGGCCATCCCACCGACCAGGTCGCCGGCGACTTCACCCTGCCGGCTCGCGACGGCCTCCTTTTCATTTTCACTCCCACGAGCCCCTTCTCGACGAACGACGCCGACCGCACTGCCGGCTGGGTCCGCAACGGCGGCACCCTCGTCTACGCATCCGAGGACGGGGACGCAGAGCTGGACCGTGCGCTAGCGGTGTCGAGGTACATGGGCGGGGTCGAAAGCCACGTCCAGACAGCCAACCCGATCCTTGACGGCGTGACGCAGGTGGCTGGAAATGAATTCGCCCAACCGATCCGGCCGGGGCGCCTGCAAGTCCCGATCCTGCGGAGCGGCGACGGCTTCACGATTGGATTTCTGGAGCGTTTCGGCATCGGCCTGGTCGTCGTGCTGGCGGACCCGCTGGTCCTCTGCAACGGCTATCTAGAAAAGCTCGACAATGGCCGGTTCCTGGCTGACCTGCTCGGCCTGGTGTCAGACGGCGCAGCAGTAAGCTTCGACGAATATCACCACGGCCTCATCCTGGCCAACTTCGCTCCGCAGGCCTGGGTGCTGACGCCCTGGGGTGCGGCGCTGCTGTGGTTGCTGGTGGCGGTGTTCGTCGGTCTCCTGTTGCGCGGCCGCCGCTTCGGCCCGCTCATCCCGCAGGAAGTCGAGAGGGCAAGAACCGATTCGGAGTGGGCCTCGGCGGTGGGCGAGCTCCTTCGCCGTTCCGGAGGGCGCTCGGTCACGCTGGGAGTGCTGGCGTCCGCCAGCGAGCGCGCCGTTGCGGCCCGAACCGGGCTGCAGGCGCAGCCGCGTGAACGCTTCTGGAACGCGCTGCACATGCGCGCGCCCGATCTTGCTGATGAGCTGGCGGCAGCGGAGAACGCCCTCTACGGCGCCACCAGCGGAGATGCTGAACTATTGGCCGCCGCGCAGCGACTGCATCGCATCGCTTATCCGGCCGTGCCCGAACGGCTGCGACCCAATACCAAGGAGGTTCGATGACCGCACAGAGCACGCTGACCGCGCCAGACTTCTATGGCCGCTTTCGCGAGCAGCTCGTGAAAGCGGTGGTGGGCCAGGAAGACGCGATCCGCATGTGCGCCGTGGCGCTCGTGGCTCACGGTCACGTCCTGCTCGAGGGCGTCCCCGGCACCGGCAAGACCCTGCTCGCCAAGGCGATCGCGCGGACGCTGACGCTCGGGTACGGCCGCGTGCAGTTCACCCCCGACCTGATGCCGGCCGACATCGTGGGCACTGCCGTGTACGACCTGGCGACCCGGACGTTCACCCTGCGCCGCGGCCCGATCTTCACCAACGTCTTGCTTGCCGACGAGATCAACCGAGCGCCGGCCAAGGTCCAGTCGGCTCTCCTCGAGGCGATGGAGGAGCGCGGTGTGACGCTCGAAGGCGAGCAGCTGCCGCTGCCGGCGCCCTTTTTCGTGCTCGCCACCCAGAACCCGGTCGAGTACGAAGGCACCTATCCGCTGCCGGAGGCGCAGCAGGATCGCTTCTTGTTCAAGGTCCGGCTCGACTACCCGCTGCCGAACGACGAGATGGAGGTCCTCCGCCGATGGGAGTCCGGCATCGAACTGCGAGACCCGGTCAAAGCCGGGGTCGAGCCCGTGCTCGGCGGCGCCGACATCGAGGCGTGCCGCGAGCAGGTGGCGTCTGTGGTGCTCGACGAGAAGATCAGGCGATACATCGTCGAGCTCGCGCTGGCGACACGCAATGCGCCGGAGATCGCGCTTGGCGCGAGCACTCGGGCCGAGGTCCTGCTGATGCTGGCGGCGAGGGTGCTCGCAGCGTTTGAGTCTTCCCCCTACGTGACCCCCGACCACGTCAAAGCGCTGCTGGCGCCGGCGTTTCGGCACCGCCTGGTTCTGCGCCCTGAGGCGGAGGTCGCGGGCCAGACGCCGGACAGCGTGCTGGAGACCGTCGCCGCGCGCGTTGTCCCTCCGCGCTGATGCGAGTGTCGATCGCCCGCGGCCTGGCCCCGCAGCCGCGCCTCCTCTGGGCGGTGGCGATCGGTGCCGGATTGATCGCAGTCACGATCATGGCCCCAGCCCTGGTCGTGCTCGCCGTCGCCTATCACATCGGCCTGGTGCTCATCCTTGCCCGCGACCTCGCCCTGCTCCCCAGCCGCCAGGGTTACCAGGTGCGCCGGCTCATGCCCGAACCCTTCTCGCTGGGCGAGACCGAGGAGGTGCGGGTCCGGATCGAGAACCCGGCCGCGGCCGGGCTCATCGCACGCATCGCAGACCATGCACCGGTGGACCTGAAACCTCGACCTCGCGAGGTGGGCGGGACATTTGACAGGAACGGCCGGCTCGAGCTCTCGTACTTCACCTCGTCTCCACGGCGTGGCGCCTACAGCTTCGGACCCGTCGATCTGCAGGTATCCAGGCGCGACGGCTGGTTCCGGCGTCAGATCCGGCTGCCGCAATCCCACCAGGTGGCGGTGTTTCCAAACGTGGTCGCGATCAAGCGGGTGCAGCTGACCCTGCGAAGGGGCCTGCGCGCGCTGGCCGGCCTGCGGAGGGCGCGCCCGCCGGGCGCCTCGACGTCCTTCGCGGGCCTTCGGGATTACGTCCGCGGCGACGACATCAAACGCGTGACCTGGACCGCGACTGCTCGTCGCGATCACCCGGTGGTCGTGGAGGTGGAGGCCGAACGAGGGCAGCAGGTGATGATCGCGCTGGATTGCGGCCGCCTCATGACCGCGCCGGCCGGCGAGCTGGACAAGCTCGACCACGCGGTCAACGCGGCGCTGATGCTGGCGTGGGTCGCTCAGGCCTACGGCGATCGCGTGGGCCTCATGACCTTCGACGACCGCGTTACCGACTTCATCAAGCCTGAGCGCGGCAGCGTCCAGCTGCAGCGCATCACCGAAGCCCTTTATGCGATCAAGGCCGAGTACGTGGAGCCGGACTTCGGCCACGCCTTCACACACCTTGCCACGCGCCTCGGCAGGAGGTCGATGGTGGTCGTGCTGACCGACGTCAACGATCCGGAGGCGTCGAAGGAGCTGGTCGCCCACTGCCTGCGGCTGGCGGCCCGGCATCTCGTGCTCGTCGTGGCGATGTCGGATCCCGCGATGATGAGCGCCCGCGACGCCCCGATCTCCACGTCGGCGCGCGCCTACGAATGGGCCGCCGCCGAGGAGTTCGTGTCCAGCCGCCGCGAGAGCTTCGAGCTGCTCCGCCGTGGCGGCGTGCTGGGGCTCGACGTCGTCGCCGGCAACCTGAGCCCGGCGCTTATCGAGCGCTACCTGGAGCTCAAAGAGCGGGCACTTTTATGAGAGGGACCCGTGCCCGGCTCCCTCTCATCGGGCCCCTCAACGGCCGAGGCCCGTTTGTGTGTCCCTGACGGGTGATCACGGCCGGATTCGGGGCCCTGCTCTCCCTCCCGGGATGGGATTTCTTAAGTAGTCACTCCCAGCCGTGCTTGGAGGCATCCAGGCACGATGTGTCGCGGCCGGGATCAACCCCGGCCGCCCCTGCCACGCTATGCGGGCGGCCCGGCCTGGGTAGCCCGTGGTCCGCGACCGGTCAAGAGCAGGTACGAGTAGAACAGCAGGCCGGTCGTCAGCCCGATCGTGAGCTTGACCGTGAAAGGCGCGCTGGAAGGTGAGATGTTGCCTTCGATCGCGCCCGCGATCACCAGCAGCGGCGCAAGCCCAAGGAGCAGCGTGAATGCGCGCTTGGCGGCGATGACGAGCGCCTCGGAACGTTTCCGGTTGCCCGGCGACAGCAGTGCCCAGCCCATCAACAGGCCGCCTGCGCCCTGCGCGACCACGATCGAGAGCTCGAGCACGCCGTGGCCGATCACGAAATCGAACAGGCCGCCGCTGACACCGTAAACCTGCGTCAAGCCGAAAAGCCCGCCCAGGCTGATGCCGTTGGAGATCATCACCCAGACCACCGGCAGGCCGAAGGCGACCCCAAACCCGAACGCTAGCATCGACACGTAGATGTTGTTGGTCATGATCAGCCCCGCAACCTGGACGCGTTCTTCGGGCGGGATGTTGATCCAGAGCTGATGGTGGCGGACCTTGTCGATCAGCTCGGGCGGCGCGATGCCGTATGCCGCGTCGGGGTGGGCGACCACGACGAAGAAGCTGACCAGGGCCGGGACGAACAGCATCGCTCCGGCAGCCACCACGTATGGCCAGGCGTCGCGGTACGTGCGCGGCAGGGTTTCCACGTAGAAGGTGCGGATCCTCTCCCAGACGTGGCCGCCCCGCCGGTAAACCACGCCATGGCCCCTCGCCACCAGGCCGTTGAGGTAGCGCTGCACCGGCTCGTCGGGCCAATCGCGCTGGGCCCGTGCCAGGTCCGCGGTGGCGCGACGGTAGAGCGCAGCCATCGTCAGCACCTGTGCCGGGGTGAGCCCGTTCAGCCGCCCGCCGCCGGCGCGCGCGATCAGGTCTTCGAGACGATTCCAGTCGTCCTTCCGCCGCGAAACGAACTCTTCCGCTCTCACTCGTGGCCAAAATAACGCAATGGAGCGGCCGCTTCCCGACACAGACCTGGTGGTCGCGACTCCGGAGCGCGTTTCATTCGACTACCAGGTGGCGGGCCTGGGCACGCGAGGCATCGCACAGCTCCTGGACCTCCTGATCGTGTCCGGCATCTTGGTGGCGGTGGTGTTCTTCGCCGCCGCCGCCGGCGCCGTGCTGCAGTCCGACACGGTCGCCACCCTGATCGACATCATCGGCACCTTCGTTGTCATCTTTGGTTACTTCTGGGTCAGCGAAGCGCTGTGGTCGGGGCAAACGCTCGGCAAGCGCGCCTTCCGTCTGCGAGTGGTGGGTGATCGGGGCGAGCCCATGACCTTCGCGCAGGCAGGCATCCGGAACGTGATCCGGATCATCGACTTCCTTCCCTACGGATATGGGGTCGGGCTCGCTGTGCTTTTCATCAACGGCAAAGGGAAGAGACTTGGCGACCTTGCTGCCGGCACCATTGTGGTCAAGGACTCCGACCACGTGTGGCTGTGGCAGCTGCCAGGCGCACGGCCGGCAGTCCCGCCGGGTTACCCGCCTCCGCCGTCCGGGCCATCATCGCCAGAATCCGCGCCGGGCGGCTACCAGCCCCCGGCTGCCCCGCCGCCGCCACCCCCGGCCGGCCCTTACCTCGGCGCCTCGCAGGCGGAGCTCACCCTGAGGCGGCTGGATCCTGAGCTTCGGCGCTTCGTCTCCTCCTACGCGCGACGGCGGCCGCAGCTGCCCCTCGCACTTCGCGCGCAACTGGCCTCGACGATTCAGCCCAGCCTCCGAGCAGCCGTACCGGCAGTGTTCGAGCAGAGCGGGCCGCTGGCAGCTCTCGACCACCTGGCAGACCTGGAGCTTTCGTAGAGATCAGAGCCACCGGCGGATCTGATCCGCCGTCAGGTTGCCGCCCGTGATGACGACGGCGACACGCCGCCCGGCCAGCTCCTTGCGCCGCGCCGCCACCGCCGCGAGCCCGGCCGCGCCCGCCGGCTCGACCACCAGGCCCGCGTCGAGGTGCAGGTCTTTCATCGCCGCGAGCATCTCCTCGTCGGTGACCAGCATCACCTCATCTACCACCGCGCGCATCACCTCGAGCGCCTCCGGCACCGGCACGCGGACGGCGATGCCGTCCGCGATGGTGTCGATCGAGTCCGTGGTCACCGGTTTGCCGGTCCGCCAGGAGATCTCCATCGCGGGCGCCCCCGTCGGACACACAGCGATCACTCGCGTGGCGCGGGAGGCGTGGCGAAGCCACGTCCCGATGCCGTTCACGAGCGAGCCGTTGCCTAGGGGGACCATCACAGCGTCGATGGGCGCATTCCACCGTGTGAGCTCCACGGCCATCGTTCCCGCCCCCTCGGCGATCGGCGCCGGAAGGCCGTCCTCGACATAGAGCGCGCCGGTTTCGGCGGCGTGGCGGATCGCACCTTCCTTCGCCGCATCGAAGTCGTCACCCTGCAGCTGCACGTCCGCACCCAACGCGCGCATGCGCTCGACCTTGAACGCGTTCGCGCCCAAGGCGGCGAACACGGTGATCGGGACTCCCCGCTTACGAGCGGCGAAGGCCATGCCCTGGCCGAAGTTTCCGGCCGAGGCGCAGACGATTCCATTCGGTTGCGGCCCGAGCCGGTGGAGGAGATAGTCAGCCCCGCGTCCTTTGAAGGATCGGATGGGGTTGGCGCACTCGACCTTGAGGATGGTGGAGACGCCGAGCCTGTCGCTGATCGGCTCGCACTCGAACTGCGGCGAGTCGATGAACACCGGGTCGATCACCCCGACCGCCTCGCTGATGCGGTCGATGGAGATCGCTACGTCCACCCACGCAGATTAATCAGTGAGTGGGGGCGGAGGGAGCCGGCATCGTTATCAGCTAGCGTCGCAAGGGCGGCCGGCTTTCGCCAGCGTGGCAAGGGCGGCATGGTTATCAGCTAGCGTCGCAAGGGCGGCCGGCCTGACCAGCCCGCGTCGCAAGGGCGGCCGGCTTTACGCCGGCCGCGACTCCGCATGCATGGATACATGCGATGTCGCTGGGAGTAAGGGTTCAAGAAATCCGATCCCGGGGAAGGTGAGCAGGGCCCCGAATCCGGGCCGGAACGATCGTGGGAATTGGTAACTCGCGATCGGCCGTTGAGGGGCCCGATGAGCGGAAACCGCCGAGGTTTCCGCTCATAACGAAGCGCCGCCCCGGGGGTAGTCAGGGCGGCGCTATACGCTTCAAGGCCCGGTGGTCTCCCGTTCCTCTAATACTGATAACGGCTGAGCCGGCAAAAGGCTACATCCCCACTTGTAAAAAGGCGACCATGGGCGGAGAGTGACACGGATGCCGAAAACCTCGATCACGTTCGTCTGCACGGACTGCGGCGGCGAGAGCCTGCGCTGGGCCGGCCAGTGCCCGCACTGCCACGCGTGGAACACGCTGCAGGAGTTCCAGGTCCGAAAGGCGAAGGGCGGCGCGAAGGCGCGCAAGCCCGGCGCGTCTGGTGCCGCGCGGCCGGTTCCGCTCACCGACGTGGCGACCGAGTCGGCTCCACGCCGCGCCCTCGCCTGGGGCGAGCTAAATCGGGTCCTCGGCGGCGGGATCGTACCCGGCAGCCTTGTCCTTGTCGGCGGCGAGCCCGGTGTCGGCAAGTCCACCCTTCTCATGCACGCGGCGCATCAGCTGGCTGCCGGCGGTGGCCGAGTCCTCTACATGTCGGGGGAGGAGTCGCCCCAGCAGGTGCGCATGCGCGCCCAGAGGCTGGGCGCGCTCGAGCCGGGCATCCTTCTCCTCGCCGAGAACGACCTGGACGCGATCTGCGAGGCGATCCAGGCGGAGGCGCCCGACCTGGCGATCATCGACTCCATCCAGACCGTCACCGACGCGGGACTGGAAGGAAGCGCCGGCAGCGTCACGCAGGTCCGCGAGTCCGCGGCACGGCTGATGCGCCTGGCCAAAGAGATCGGGATCCCGATCTTCCTGGTCGGCCACGTCACGAAGGAGGGCGCGATCGCCGGACCGAGGGTCCTCGAGCATATCGTTGACACCGTGCTGTACCTGGAAGGCGACCGCGGGCAGGAGCTCAGGATCCTGCGCGCCATGAAGAACAGGTTCGGGTCGTCGGAGGAGATCGGCGTTTTCGCCATGGGCGAGGCCGGGATGGAGGAGGTCGCGGATCCAAGCGCCGCGCTGCTCAGCAACGCGGCTGTCGCGTCCCCGGGCACCGTCGTGGTCGCCGCGCTGGAGGGAACCCGCCCGCTCCTGGTCGAGATCCAGAGCCTGGTCAACAGAGCCAGCAACAACTACCCGCCGCGACGGATCGCGAGCGGGATCGACATCAATCGGCTGCACATGATCATCGCCGTGCTCGAAAAGCGTGCACAGGTCGCGCTAGGGCAGACCGACGTCTACGTCAGTGTCGCCGGCGGCATCCGCATCACGGAACCGGCCGCCGACCTCGGTCTCGCCCTGTCGATCCGCAGCAACTCGGGCAACAGGCCACTGCCGGACGGCCTGGTTGTCATCGGGGAGCTTGGATTGGCGGGCGAGGTGCGCCGCGTGGGCCAGATCGAACGCCGCCTCCAGGAGGCGGCGCGCCACGGCCTGACGCGCGCTTTGATTCCGGCCGGCGCCAAAGCCGGCCGGCATGCCGGCCTCGAGGTCATCGAGGTCCGGACGTTGGCGGATGCAATCTCCGCCGCCTTTTCTACAAGCATCAAGTCCGGCGCATTCATAGAGGAGGCCGAGGTATCGGTCTCCTGAGGAGGTAATCCGTGAAGCGTTCCGAGACCCTCGCCCGATACATAGGGGCGGGACTCGGAGTGATCGGTGGTTTCGCGCTCGGTTATTTCATGGTCCGCGGTGCGCACAACGCGTACCCGGGCTACGTGATCATCGGGCTGACCACGCTGGAAGGATTGATATTCGCCTACCTGGGCACGCCCTACGTGCTCGGCGGCTGGCGGACGTTCAACTTCCGGCTGACGAGCACTCCGCTGCCCGACCTTCTGAGCGGCGTTCTGGGCATGGTCGCCGGCCTGGTCATCGCCGTGCTAATCGGTTTCTTCGTGCGCGAGATTCCATTTGGCGTACCGCTTTCATTGATCCTCGCCCTTCTTCTTGCAGTCCAGGGCGCCTCGGTCGGGCTGACGCGACGCTCAGAGCTGACCTCTCTCTTCTTCGGCCGCTCTGCGGAGCAGAAGGGCCACCGCTTCACAGGTGTTCTTCTCGACACCTCGGTCATCATCGACGGCCGCATCCTCGACATCGGCAAGACAGGTTTCGTCGACATGCCGTTGGTGATCCTCACCTCCGTCCTGCGCGAGCTCCAGCTGGTCGCCGACTCGGCCGACGTGACGCGCCGGCGTCGCGGGCGTCGCGGTCTTGACGTCCTCACGGAGATGCAGAAGGAGCCTTCGATCGACCTCCAGGTCACCGAGGACGAGGCGCCGCAGGGAACCGAGATCGACACCCACCTGGTGCGTACCGCCAGACGGAGAGGCTGGGCGATCATGACCAACGACTTCAACCTCAACCGCATCGCGCGCCTCGAGGGGGTGACCGTGCTGAACCTCAACGAGCTCGCGCAGGCGATGCGGCCGGTCGCGATCCCGGGCGAAGAGATCGTGGTCACCGTGGCACGCGAAGGCAAGGAGCCGGGCCAGGGCGTGGGGAGCCTCGACGACGGCACGATGGTGGTGATTCAAAACGGGCGGAGGCTGATCAACCAGACCATCACCGCGGTCGTTACCTCCGTGATCCAGACGTCCGCGGGACGGATGATCTTTGCCGAGCCATCGGGACCCGACGGCCGGCGCGCGCGAGCCAGGCGCGACGATGACGGCGGAAAATAGGTTGCCCACGGTAGGCGCGATCGTCGCCGCGGCCGGGTCGGGCTCGCGCCTCGGGCGCGGGAGCAAGGCGCTCGTGCGGTTGAACGGGCGCACCACCCTGGCTCGAGTGCTGGAGCTGTTCCTCGCCCTCGACGAGGTCGATCGGATCGTGGTCGTCGGTCCGCCAAGCCGGCTCGAGAACGCAGAGCGCGAGGTCCAGGCGCTGTCGCCGCGCAAGCCGGTGATGGTCAAGGCCGGCGGCGAGAGCCGCCAGGAGTCGGTGCGGACCGGCCTCGCCGCGCTGGGGGAGTGCGATTTCGTGCTGGTCCACGACGCCGCCCGCCCGCTGGCGACCGCGGCCCTCGTGCGGCGCGTGTTGGCGGCTGCCATCGAATCCGGCGCGGCCTTCCCGGCGATCGCGCCGCGCGACGCTGTCAAGCGTGTGGAGGGCAACCGCCTGGTGGAGAGCCTCGACCGCACGCGGATCGTGCTCGCGCAGACGCCTCAGGCTTTCTCGTACGAGGTGCTGGCACGCGCCCATCGCGAAGCTGCTGACGCCGGTCTCGTGGGTGACGACGACGCACAGCTGGTGGCGGCGACCGGTCACGCGGTGACCGTCGTCCAGGGCGAGCCGGCCAACATCAAGCTCACCACGCCCGAGGATTTCGGCGTCGTGGAAGCGCTGATCAAAGAGCAAGAAGCGGCGCGCGCGTGAGGGTCGGCACCGGATACGACGTCCATCCGTTCAAGGCGGGTCGCGACCTCGTGGTGGGCGGCGTCCACATCGAGCACGCACGCGGACTCGACGGACACTCAGATGCGGACGTGCTGACCCACGCAGTCATCGACGCGCTGCTGGGTGCTGCGGCTCTGGGCAACATCGGCGAGCATTTTCCAGACACCGATGCCAGATACAAAGACGCCTCGAGCCTGGACCTCCTGGCAAGCGCAGCGGACGCCGTTCGCGAGGCCGGTTATCAGATTGTGAATGTCGACAGCACGGTGATCGCCGAGGAGCCGCGGCTGCAACCCCACCTGCGCGCGATGCGCGCGAAGCTTGCGGATCGCATCGGCATCGAATGGAAGTCGGTGAGCGTCAAGGCCACGTCGCCTGAGGGCATCGGAGCGCTGGGCAATCGGGCGGGCATCGCCGCCCAGGCCGTAGCTTTGATCGAGTGACGCTGCGCCTTCACAACACGCTGACCGGCTCGAAGGATGCTTTCGAGCCGCTCCAGGCCGGCCATGTCGGGATGTACACGTGCGGGCCAACGGTGTGGAACTACGCCCACGTGGGCAACCTGCGCGCGTTCATGTTTTACGACCTGCTTCGCCGCCACCTTAAGGTGAACGGCTATCGCGTGACCCACGTGATGAATCTCACGGACATCGACGACCGCATCCTGGACCAGGCCATGCACGCGGGCACGACCATCCAGGAATATGTCGATCCCTACGTCGCCGCCTTCTTCGACGACATGAAAGCGCTGCGAGCGCAGCCGGCCGAGCACTTTCCGCGGGCGACCGAGCACATCCCGGAGATGGTGGCAATGATCGCCAAGCTGCTGGAGGACGAGTACGCGTACATCGCCGACGGCGACGTGTATTTCCGCATCTCGAGCTTCCCGCGCTACGGGGCGCTGTCGCATCTGGACAGGTCAGGTCTGAAAGCCGGAGCCCGGGTAGCAACGGACAAATATGAGAAAGAGAACGTGAGTGACTTCGCGCTCTGGAAGAAGGCGCAACCGGGAGACGAGAAGCTCGGCGCGGTCTGGGACGCGCCGTTCGGCCGCGGGCGTCCAGGCTGGCACATCGAGTGCTCAGCGATGAGCAAGCGATACCTGGGCGACACGCTCGACATCCACTGCGGCGGGGTCGACCTGATGTTCCCGCACCACGAGAACGAGATCGCGCAGTCCGAGGCGGCCAACGGCAAGCCTTTCGCGCGCTTCTGGCTGCACTCGGAGCACCTGGCCGAGGCAAGCGGCGAGAAGATGTCGAAGAGCGTGGGCGGATTCACCACCCTGCGTGACCTGACCGCGGCAGGCCACGACCCGCTGGCGGTGCGCTTCTTCCTCATCGCGAACGCGCACTACCGCTCGCGTCTGCACCTCAGCACGGATGTCCTGCACGCGGCCGCAGAACAGGTTCGGCGGCTCCGCGACTTCGCCTACCGGGTGCGCCGCACGCCTGCAAGCCCCGTGGACGATCCCGCGCTCGTCCAGCGGATCGCGGAGGTGCGTGGGGGGTACCGCGCCGCGCTGGACGACGACCTCAACCTACCGCAGGGCATCGGTCTCGTCTTCGAGCTGGTCCGCGTCGCCAACTGGGGCCTCGATGAGGGGCGCGTCGGCGAGCAGTCCCGCGCTGACCTGCTGGCCCTGCTCGACGAGATCGACGTCCACCTCGACATCCTCGGCGCTGAAGAACCTGGACTTGCGGCCGAGGTCGAGCGGCTGATCGCGGAGCGCGAGGCCGCGAGAAAGGCGAAGAACTTCGGCCGAGCCGACCGCATCCGTGACGAGCTGCGCACGCGCGGCATCGCCCTCGAGGACTCGAAGGAGGGGGTTCGCTGGCACCGCGTCACACCGGGGTGAGCGACCGGCCGGCCCTGATCCACGGCCGCAACGCCGTGCTGGAGGCGGCGCGTGCGGGACGCGTGATCAAGGTCTTCCAGGCGTCTGGTCTCGGCCACGATCCACGCCTGGAGGAGCTGGCGCGGCTGGCGCCCATCGAAGTCGTCCCACCCGACCGCCTCGACGTGATCGTCCCCGGCGTTCACCAGGGGGTCGCGGCTGAGCTCAAGCCCAGGCGCGAGTGGACGCTGAAGGAGCTTCTCGCCACGAAGCCGACGCTGCTGGTGGCGCTCGACGGGATCATGGATCCACAAAACCTCGGCGCGATCCTGCGCAGCGCGGAGGTCGCCGGCGCGGAGGGCGCCATCATCCCGGAGCATCGAAGCGCGCCGCTGTCCCCGATCGCCGTCAAAGCGAGCTCCGGTGCGAGCGAGCTGCTGCGGATCGCGAAAGTGTCTGGGATGCCGTCCGCCATCGCTGACGTCAAGCGGGCGGGGATCTGGTGCGTCGCCCTGGATCAGCGGGGCGAGATGCTGTCCTGGGAGTTCGACCTTGCCCAGCCGATCTGCATCGTCGTCGGCAGCGAGGGGGAGGGGGTCCACAGGCTGGTCAAGGAGCGGTGCGACGTGCGAGTCCGCCTGCCTGTAGCCGGCCATGTTTCGAGCTACAACGCATCTGCCGCGGCGGCGGCGCTGCTCTACGAGGTCACCCGCCAACGCAGTACCCCGCTAACTCCGACGCTGAAGCCGTGAGTTCGTGGGCTTCCCTTTAGAGGCCGGGCGGGAATCGACGCGCCCCTAGACTGGACTCCACTAGCACTGGTGGAGGGTTTCGAGAGGGCAGCCGCCGACATACCGCTGACGAAGCAGGCACGCGATGTGCTGGAGCGCGCCGTGGACATCGCCTCCCAACGCAGGGCGGAGCAGGTGAGCCCGGTCGACGTGCTCAAGGCCACCCTCACCAGCGGCGGCACGCGCGCTGTCGCCGCGCTGCGCGCGCTGGGCCGAGAACCCAGTTCGATAGAGGCACTGATCGGCGGCGATGACGGCTCCGCCGCAATCCCTCTCCGGCAGCTGCTCGTCAACGCCAACCGCGAGGCGCAGGTGCTGGGCCACTACCAGGTCGACCCGATCCACCTGCTGCTGGCGCTCATGTACAGCGACACGCCGGTCACCGCCTCCGCCCTGCAGAAGGCGGGCCTGACGCTCTACGACCTCAGGAGCCAGCTCCAGCTCGGGGCGCCGGCGGCCGTAGCGCCGGGCGCAACCGGCGTGCCGAGGCAGGACGCCGCCCTGCGGCGCAAGCCCCTGCTCTCCTTGCGCGGCGTGCTCGGCATCAGTCTTCTCTTCTACGGGCTGGTCGCGATGACCGCTGCCAGCGGTGTTCTGCTGTGGTTTGACGTGCTGCCGCAGGCCGCGACCGTGATGACCATCGTCTTCGTCACCTCGGGCTGGGTCACCTCGCTTTGCGTGCACGAGTTCGGCCATGCGGCGGTCGCCTATCTCGGCGGCGACCGCTCGGTCGCCGCGGCCGGCTACCTGACCCTGGATCCCCTTCGATACACAAGCCTGCTCGGCAGCATCATCCTGCCGGTCGTGTTCTTGCTGCTCGGAGGCATCGCCATGCCTGGTGGCGCCGTCTACATCAACCAGGGGGCGCTGCGCAGCCGCGCCTGGAGCTCGCTTGTCTCCGCGGCCGGACCGGCGGCCACGCTGCTTTTCGGCCTGCTGGTCGCTATCCCCTTCCTGGTGCCCGGCCATCGAGACTGGGTCACTGTCGCCAACGCCAACTTCTTCGGGGCCCTTGCCGTGCTGGCGTGGTTCCAGGCGGCGGCCGTCGTCCTCAACCTTCTGCCGATCCCCGGCCTTGACGGTTTCGGAATCCTCCGCCCGTGGCTGCCTTATTCCGTGCAAGACGCTGTGAATCGCTTCAGCCAGCTGGCGACCATCGCGGTCTTCCTTTTGCTCTGGTACTTCGCGCCGGCCCGCCAGGCCTATTTCTCCGCGGTCTTCAACATCACCAACGCCGTCGGCGTGGACATCGAGCTGATCATCTTCGGCTTCCAGCACTTGCGGTTCGCATGACCGACAAGCTGATCGTCGACGGCTACAACGTCGTCCACGCGTGGCCATCTTTGAAGCGCCTGCTGGGCACGTCGCTTGAGGCGGCACGCGACAAGCTCGTCGAAAGGCTCGCCACCTATGGGCTCGTGACCGGCACCGATGTGACCGTCGTCTTCGACGCCCACCGCACGTCGGCTCGCGCCAACGCCGAGGAGGTGGTGGACGGGGTGCGCGTGGTGTTCACACGAAAAGGTCACTCGGCCGATCACGCGATCGAGAGGATCGCCTATGGCATGGCGGGGCAAGACCTGCTCACGGTCGCCACCTCCGATCGTTTCCAGCGAGACCTCGTGCGCGGCATGGGCGGGGCTGTGATCAGCGCCCTCGAGCTCGAGCGGCAGGTGGTCGAGGCGGAAGAAGAGCTGGGCCGCCGCGTCAAGAAATACCAGTGATCCGGACCACCCGCATCGTCTGCACCATCGGGCCGTCGAGCGCGTCCCCTGCGATCCTGCGGAGGATGGTGCAGTCCGGAATGGACGTCGCCCGCCTCAACTTCTCGCACGGCGACCACGCAACCCATCGGCAGGCGGCGGAAGACGTGCGTGCTGCCGCCGATGCCGCGGGCCGGCCGGTGGCGATCCTGGCCGATCTTCAGGGCCCCAAGATCCGAACCGGCCCGCTCGATGTCGCGTTCGTGCGGCTGGCGAGAGGGCGTCGAGTTGACCTGGTCGGCACGCCGCGAGCCGGCGCCAACGAGATCGAGGTCAGCCATCCCGAGCTCGTGGAGGCGCTGCGTCCGAAGGATCGCGTGCTCATCGACGACGGGCGCATAGAGCTCGTCGTCCGCAGTGTCGCGAGGGGCAGGGCTGAGTGCTCGGTGATTCGCGGCGGCCTGCTCGGAGAGAGAAAGGGCGTCAGCGTGCCGGGCCGCACGCTGCCGCTCCCCGCGCTCACCGACAAAGACCTCGAAGACCTCGCGCTGGCGGTGGAGCTCGGCGTGGATTACATCGCGCTTTCCTTCGTCCGTCACCCCGAGGATGTCCTGGCGTGCCAGAAGCGCGTCGCCGACCACGGTCGCCGGATCCCGGTCGTCGCCAAGCTCGAGAAGCTCGAAGCCATCCACAACCTGACCAAGATCCTCGCCGTGGCCGAGGCAGTGATGGTCGCCCGTGGTGACCTGGGCGTGGAGCTCCAGCTCGGCGAGCTGCCGGCGGTGCAGAAGGAGGTCATAGACCGCGCCAACCGCGCGGGCGTGCCGGTGATCACGGCGACGGAGATGCTCGAATCGATGGTGACGTCCAACCGGCCGACTCGGGCTGAGGCGTCTGATGTCGCCAACGCGATCTGGGACGGCACCGACGCGGTGATGCTTTCGCAGGAGACCTCGGTAGGCGCGCACCCCGTCGAAGCCCTGCGTGCCATGGCGCGCATCTGCCTGTCGACCCAGGCCCACCCCGACTTTGCCCGCAAGCGTCAGATCTGGCGCGAACCGGGCCAGATCGGAAGCGCAATTGCGCACGCGGCGGCGACGAGCGCCGACGAGCTGAACGCTCGCGTCATCATCGCGTTCACAGAATCAGGGACGACCGCGCTGCGCTGCAGCAAGGCTCGGCCGCGGGTGCCTGTGATCGCGGCCAGCCCCCACCCGGAGGTCCTGCGCAAGACGGCGCTATACGCCGGGGTCATCCCGCTCCTGGTCAGCCCCGGAAAGGACACCGACCAGATGGTGTCGAACGCCACCGAGGCAGCCGCCCGCAGCGGACTTGTGCGCCGGGGGGACCGGGTGGTCGTCGTGGCCGGCGTCCCCGTGGGCCGGCCCGGCCAGACCAACCTGATGAAGGTCGAGATCGTTTAAGGCGGGCGTCGGGTCGGCTCCCCCGGACTAGAGTGATGGAGATGCCCGCCACACATGGCCTCCTCGGCCGGATTCTGCGTGCCAACGACGACGCATCGCGTCGCTTTGGTCCCAACACCGCGGAGGTCGAAGCCTTCATCCATTCCGTGGCCCATCTGACGCCCTGGCAGTGGCGGCAGGTGATAGCGGCCCGCTCCCTCGTCTCGACGGTGACCAAGGAGGACGCCGCGCTGCCGGCCGACTCGGTGAAGGCGATCCAGGCCGCGATCCGGAGCACGGAGGGGCGGCTCGCCGAGCCCATGCTGCGAGCAGGTGAGGCGCTGCTGCTGGCGCTGGAGAAACGGACCGACGAAAAGCTGGTCGCCGCCTGGCAGGCCACCTCGGCGCTGGTGATGCGGCACCGGACCTCGCCTCTGAAGTTCGCCGCTCATTACGCGCCGTTCGTCGCGCTGATCCCGGTCTCGGGCTTCGACGCGCTCGACCCGGCCATGACGCGATTTCTGCATGCCGTGCAGTCGCTGACGCGTGAGAGATGTGAGCTGCTCGCGAAGCGCTGGCGCCTCGACCCAGACGCCTCGCGGGCGCTTCTACAGGCGGTGGCGAAGAGCCGCTACTTGAAATCCGAGGAAGCAGCTGCGCTCATCGCGCTGCGTACCATCCCCCCGCACCTCGCGGGTGATGCCGGTTGGGGCGCCGTGAGGACCGTCGCCCATGGCGGCCGGGTGCTCGGCGCGCGTGCCGAGCTGACCAGGGAGCAGGCCGTCGTGCTGTGGGCGCCGCTCGAGGCGGCGATCTCGCTGGCTTCGGTTGAGGAGGCCGCCGCCAGGCCGGCGCGCGCGCGGGTGCGCGCCGCAGTGGCGCGAGCGACCACGGCCATCAAAGCGCAGGCGGCGCCTCGCAGCGTCACAGTCGGGCTCCCCAAGCGCCTGGGGGTCGCGCAGCCCAAGGCGCCGGCGCCTTACGGGCCGAACAGCACCGAGGTAAGCGCGTTCATCAAGGGGATCGTCGAGCTCACCGCGATCCAGTGGCTGCGAATCCTTGACCGGCGCCAGCTGGTCGCCAGCGTGACCCGAGAAGGAACCGCCGAGCCCGCCGGCGCGGTGCGGGCCCTGCTGGCCGGGATCAAAGGCACCGGCAGCCTGGACACCTACACGCGCTGCCGAGCCTTTGCCGCCGTCGAGCACGCCGCTCACGCGTTTGAGTCCAAGGTTCGCGCAGGCGGCGGCGATGCAGCCGAGTTTTACGGCGCGTTCGCGCGCATCGTGCCACTGGGCTACATCGCGGAAGACGGCTTCGCGAAGCTCGTCGGAGCCCTCAGCCCGCATGACTGGATCCAGGTCGCCAACTCCGTCCCGGCCGTGAGCGAGGAAGTGGTCGCGCCCCTGATCAACGCGGGCGCAGCCCTGCAGGACTTCCTGGCCGGTCGATCCGATGACGAGGCCGTGGCCGCCTGGCTCGCCCTGACGGCGCTGGTCAGGCGCCAGCAGCTGGCTCCCATCAAGTTCGCCGCGTCGTATGCGCCGTTCGCGTCGGCGATCCCGGTCACCAACCCGAGGTCCCTGGGCGCGCCGGTGCTCCGCTACGTCAGCGCGCTCGGCCGGTTGAGCGCATCCCAGTGCAAGGTCCTGGCGCAGCCCTGGGAGGTCGAGGACGATATGTCGAGCGCCCTGTCCCGGGCCGTCGCGGACGGGGGCGCAAAAGAGGCTGAGGAGGCGGCGGCGCTCGCGGCCGTGGTCACTGTGCCGATGCGGTTGAGCGGGGGGGACGGATGGGCGGCTGCCAAAACCGCGGCTTTCGGCGGGCGCGTGATCGGCGCCCGTGCTCGCCTCAGTCTCGAGCAGATCCAGGCGCTGTGGAAGCCGATCCAGCAGGCGATTCCGCTCGCATCGCTGGGCGCGGTCGCGAGATCACCTCGCCGTTTGTCCTCCCCTGAGAATTAGCCCGATTCGAAAATGCCAACCTCAGTGGTGCCGCCTCGGCATGAACCGTTAACGTGGATGTCGTGCCGAAGAAAAAGAAGACTGCTGCCAAACGGAGGGTGAGCGGGACGAATGCAAGCAGGAACGGAAAGGCGCCGAAATTCGACCGCGTGCTCGTGGTGTCGGCGCATCCGGACGATCCCGATTTCGGAGCCGGTGGCTCGGTAGCGCGGCTGACCAAGAACGGGGCCAAGGTCACCTACGTCATCGTCACCGACGGCTCGCAGGGCGGGGAGGATCCCAGGCAGAAGGATTCCGAGCTGGCGGCGATCCGCCAGCGCGAGCAGAGGGCGGCCGCGCGCGTGCTGGGCGTGAAGAGCATCGAGTTCCTCGGTTACAAGGACGGCCGCCTGGCGCCGGACCTCAACCTGCGCCGCGACATCGTGCGGATGATCCGCAAGCACAAGCCAGAGCTGGTGATCACCCACGTCCCTGGAAGGGTGCTGGACATGCCGATGGGCGGCTCGCACCCTGATCACCTCGCGGTCGGCGAGGCGACGATGGCCGCGGTGTACCCCGACTCGCGCAACCCGCGCGCCTTTCGAAGCCTGCTCAAGGAAGGCCTTGAGCCGCACGTCGTCAAAGAGGTCTGGATCCCTTACTGGACCGCGGGCGACTACCTGGTCGACATCACGCCGACCCTCGACCTGAAGATCGAAGCCCTGAAGAAGCACAAGAGCCAGGTTGCCCAGCCCGGGCGGGAGTGGGACATAGAGAAGTGGATGCGCAAGCGGCACCGCCAGGTGGGGAAGAAGGGCGGCTTCCGCTACGCGGAGTCGTTCAAGCGGATCACCGTTTAGAGGCCTGGCCAACAGCCGTCCACGACACCCGCAGGTAGTCCCAGATGACTTCGGCCCATGCCGCGTACTGGACGTCGCCGGGGTGGAGATCATCGGCTGCGATCCAGCCCGGAGCACCAAGGCGGTAGGTGCTCACACCGGTCACGTCAACCCAGGTGAAGTGGCGGTTGAGAGCTTCCTCCCTTGCGATGGCGTTGTAGTCGTTGGTGACGGCTTTAATCAGTCGTGGCTCACCGTACTGTGCTGCGGCGGGCACCACCGACCAGTTGGGAATCGAGATTGCAGCCACGCGCCCTGAGGCCAGGTGCAGCTCGCTGATCCGGTCGTAGATCTGGATGAGGGAGTCCCGATACTCTTCGGCGGACCGGTTCTGGACCAGGTCGTTGACGCCGATCAGGATCGAAACCAGGTCCGGCTTGACGATCGCCAGGTAGCTGAGTTCCTTCTGAGTCAGATCGAGAGTGGTGAACCCGTTGACGGCCGGGTTCGTAAGCTGCACCGGCCGGCCGGTGGCTTTCGATACCAGGTTGGCCAGCAGCGACGGAAAGTTGTGTGCCGCGTCGGAGGCGCCGGTGCCGATCGTGTACGAATCGCCAAGCGCCAGATATCGGATCTCTGAGCTCACGCGGCCCCTCCATAACCCGCTCCCAGGGGGAGGGGATCTCCTCTACCTCTCTACGTCCGCTAACGCGCTCCACACGTCGATCTTCGTTCTCACCCTCCGGATTACCTCGTCGGTGAAATCGGTGGTCGAGGCCTGGCCGCCGAGGTCGGCGGTCCGGATGCCGTCGGACACCGCCTCGAGCGCGGATTCGTAGATCGCGCGGGAGGACTGGCGGGTCTGCTCACCCTTCATGTAACCGAGTAACGAACCGACAGCCAGGATCATTGCCATCGGGTTGGCGACATTCTTCCCCTGCAGCGCGGGAGCGGTCCCGTGTGGCGCCTCCGTCATCGCGACAGTGACAGCGCCGGCGCCGTCGAAGGCGAGCAGCACCGACTCGGCGCCGGCGATGGTGCCGAACATCTGCATCACCAGGTCGGACAGCGTGTCTCCGTCGCGGTTGAGGGCGGGGATGACCAGGGATTCGCCGCTGGTCGCCAGCAGGAGCGCGTACGTGGCGTCGATCAGGCGCGGCTCGTAGCGCACGTCCGGGTGGCGCTGCGCGGCGGCGTCCAGCTCCTCCTTGAACATCCCTTCGTAGACCGGGCTGACCGTGTACTTGGGCCCGCCGAACACCTTGGCCTCGATCCGGCGGGCGTGTGAGAAGGCGTAGTCGGCGACGATGCGGCAGGTCCTGCGGCTGATCTTCTCGGTCCGGTAGGCCCACTCGTCGAGGTCGTGGCCCTCGCGCCACTCCCTGGCCCCGTAGGCGTCATCGACCGCCATCCGGATGACCGAGATCGGGGAGTGGACGCCCGCCAGCGGACGCACGCCGGGGATGCGGCGGCCGGTGCGGACGATCACGCGCCCGTCGATCTGCTTGCGGAGGATGGCGTTTGGGCTGCCGACGTCCCCGGCCCCTTCCGGCGTGATCGTGGCTGCCTTGAGGCCGAAGCCGCACTCGCGGAGCGCACTCGCGGCGTCGAGCACGACCTGGTTGCGGGTCTCCCGCCGGCGCTCGAGCGACAGGTCGAAGTCGCGCTGCTCGACGGCAAAACCGATCACGTCGGGATCGAGCAGGCGGACGGCCTCCCGCAGCAGCTCTTCGCCCGTCTGATCGCCGTGGAGGACGGCGACGGTCGGCGCCACGGCAGAATGATAGGTGGAGGGCGGCGTAGGCCCGGCGGCCGGTTTGTATACTATTGACAGCGCCTAGGTAACCTAGGCTTTTTTCTTTCCACCCAAGAGTTTTTGACTATGGAAGACATCATCACCCTTGCCTGCGGTGTGTGTAAGCGACGCAATTACACGACCGTCAAGAACAAGAAGAACGACCCCGATCGCATCGAGATGAGCAAATACTGCCGGTGGTGCCACAAGCACACGCCGCACAAGGAGACGAAGTAGATGCAGGTTCGCCCCCAGCAGGAGTCGACGGAGCTTCGGCGCCCATGCGCCCCATCTCCGTCGTTGCCGCCTGCGCTCCTCGCCTCAGGTATGGCGGATACGATCGGTTCCGGTGCTCGGCGGCGCCTAGGATCTTGGCACCTGGATCACCGGATCTCTCGCCGATCCGCTGGGAGTCGAACCTGACGTGGCCGTAACCGCCAAGAAGAGCGCCGAGGCGACGTCGCAGGAGGGGATCGGCCGCTTCCTCCGCGACGTCTACGACGAGCTGCGCAAGGTGGTGTGGCCGACGTGGGGCGAGCTCTACCGGTACACGCTGGTGGTGATCTTCACCGTCATCGCCATCGGAGCCTTCATCGGCGGCGTCGACTACCTGGTCGGTGAGATCGCCCGCCGGTTGATCTACAGCGGAGTCGCACAGTGATGGCCGTCGAAAAAACCTCGCCCGAACAGGAGGCGCAGTGGTACGTGGTCCACGCGTACTCGGGCCACGAGGAGAAGGTCAAGAAGAACCTCGAGAAGAGGATCGAGTCCATGGACATGCAGGACAAGATCCTGCAGGTGCTCGTGCCCATGGAGGATGAGATCGAGATCAAGGACGGCAAGCGCCGCCACGTGCAAAAGCGGATCTTCCCGGGCTACATCCTCGTGCGCATGATCATGTCCAACGAGTCGTGGTTCGTGGTTCGCAACACACCGGGCGTGACGAGCTTCGTCGGCTCAGCGAACAGCCCCGTGCCCCTTCAAGAGAAGGAGGTCCGGGCCATCCAGAAGCAGATGAAGCAGGAAGCGCCCAAGATCCGGGTCGAGTTCCAGGTCGGCGAGTCGGTGCGCGTGGTCGACGGGCCGTTCACCGACTTCCATGGCAAGGTCGACGAGATCAATCCGGAGAAGGGCAAGCTCAAAGTGCTCGTCAACATGTTCGGCCGCGAGACGCCAGTCGAGCTGGATCTGCTGCAGGTCGAGAAGGTCCACTAGATGAACAGAACCCAGAGTGGAGCTGTAGGCCGGATTCATTCCGGCCGTCACATTTGCTTCTTCGAAGCGCTTCCATGCAATGTGCTGCAGGGAGGGGGTTCCGCGGGGGAGGCCTGCCTCACCCGCGCTCTCGGTCGCGAGACGCCGGTCGAGCTCGACCTGCTCCAGGTGGAGAAGGTCCACTAGGTCGGTATCTGTGGGTAAGAAGAAGGTCAGAGCGATTCTCAAGCTGGAGCTTCAGGCTGGGCGCGCCACGCCCGCACCGCCGGTGGGCACCGCTTTGGGTCCCCACGGCATCAACATCATGGAGTTCACCAAGGCCTACAACGAGCGCACCGCCGCCCAGGCCGGCGACGTCGTCCCGGCCGAGATCACGATCTTCGAGGACCGCAGCTTCTCGTTCGTGCTCAAGACTCCTCCCGCGGTGAACCTGCTCAAGCGCGCGGCTGGAATCGAGAAAGGATCAGCCAAGCCCAACCGCGAGAAGGTCGGCCGGGTCACCAGGCAGCAGGTGCGGGCGATCGTCGAGACGAAGCGCAAGGATCTCAACGCCTACGACTCCGAGGCCGCGATGAAGATGATCGAAGGCACGGCGCGGTCGATGGGGCTGGAGGTCATCGAGTAGCTTGGGCAAGAAACACGGCAAGAAGTACCTCGAGGCCTTGAAGAAGGTCGAGGCTGCGCTCGCCGCCAACGGCGATGGGGGGCTCGACCCCGAGCAGGCGGTGGCGATGGCCAAGGAGACCTCGATCTCGAAGTTCGACGCCACGGTCGAGGCGCACATTCGGCTTGGCGTCGATCCCCGGCACGCGGAGCAGATGGTTCGCGGCTCGGTCGTGCTGCCCAACGGCACGGGCAAGAAGGTGCGCGTGGCCGTCTTCGCGACCGCGGACAAGGCCCGCGAGGCGCAAGAGGCGGGCGCCGACTACGTAGGCGGCGAGGACCTGGTGAAGAAGGTCTCGGAAGGCTGGACCGATTTCGACGCCGCGGTCGCGACGCCCGACATCATGTCCAAGGTCGGCCCGCTGGGGAAGATCCTCGGCCCTCGGGGCCTGATGCCCAACCCGAAGTCGGGCACGGTGACGTTCGACGTCGCCAGGGCCATCCGCGAGGTCAAGGGCGGCAAGGTCGAGTTCCGCACGGATAAGTTCGGCATCGTCCACGCTCCGATCGGAAAGGTCTCATTCGACTCGAGGCAGCTGCACCAGAACCTCAGCGCGCTCGTGGATGCCTTGATCCGCAACAAGCCGGCCACGTCCAAGGGCCAGTACCTGCGCAGCTTCTACCTCGCCGCGACCCAGGGCCCGTCGGTACCCGTCGACGTCAAGGAAGCCGCCAAGCTCAAAGGCGCGTAGCTTCGTCCTCGCGCCCGAGGGCGCGCAAGGCTTCGGCGACCGCCTCCTTTGCGATCTGGATCGCGCCAGGATTTTCTGGATAGCGCTCGCGCACCTCGAGCGCGCGCTGGAAGCAGTCGAGCGCCTGCGCGTATTCCCCCGCACCATGGAACTCCCAGCCCAGGTTGTTGAGCAGCGGTCCCAGCCAGTAGCTGACACGAGGGTCGGTCGAGGCCTGGGCGAGGTCGATGCCGCGTTGGGTCCAGTCGAGCTTGGCCTGGCGATCCGGAGCCGCGATCATCGCCATGTGCGCGGCATCGGCGGCGAGGAACTGCTGACCGGCGGCAACCGCGCTCTCGTAGGCCGACACGAATAGAGGGAGGGCGCTCGCAGGGTCGCCGCTCGAGCGGAGGAGGCGGCCGCGCTCGAGGTCGATTCGGATGCGAGCAACCTGGCTCGATCCTGCCAGGGCTTCTGCCTCCTGCATCAGCCGCTCGCCTTCATGGAACTCGTCCCGCAACCCCTGCACCCGGGCGAGCTGGGTCAGGACCTCCGCGCGGCCTTCGTCGGTCGTCTCAAGCTCGCGCTGCTCGACCAGGCGCTGCTCGCTCGCATCAAGGTCGTCGAAGTCCCACAGCGGGCGCAGGCGGTCCGACACGCCGTGCAATTTA
>WNGG01002308.1_pt1 | contig 32686 bp, 26 predicted proteins | sample 5400661 | NCBI WGS metagenome assembly WNGG01 (sample SAMN13153372, study PRJNA577476) | soil metagenome | isolation source: 100 cm soil or saprolite under Garry oak tree replicate 1 | place: USA:California | collected 2016-06-15
ACCATGCGAATCTGTTCGAGGCCGAAGTTCTGCGGCACGAGGTCGATGCTGTTCTGCGCCCTCAGATCCAGCGACTCGTTGAAGGTGACCCCCTTCATGTCGCGCAGACGCTTCAGGACCGGACTCAACACTCCCGCGTCCTTGAGATTCTGAGCGTTGGCGGCGTGGTAGAACAGGCTGTTCTCCCGGGTAGCCATGTCGCTCTCGAGCTGAGACCTGGCTTGCTCGAGCGCCGCCGCTTCCGACTGGGCGGCATCGCGCTCGCTCTTGTAGGCGTCCCGCTCCTTGACGAGCTGGCGCTGGCGCGCCCGGCGAACCCGGACCGGCGTCTGGCCGGCATCCCCCTGGGTCACATACGTGCGGAAGGTGTCCTGCTGCGGATCGTAGAAGAACCACACCTTGTTGCCCGCCAGAAGCTCGTCCGTCTGGTCGACCTGGCTCAGCAGAGCCTTGGCCTTAGTGGCGTCCAGGTTGGCCTCGCCGGTCAGGTAGGCCATCGCCAGGTCCTGGTGCTTGTCGCCACGCTTCGCCATCACGAATTTATCGGGCAGGGTCTGCTCGAGGTGCGCCACCTTCTCCTGCAGCTCCCGGATGCTGTCACGGTCGGCGATGATCTTCTGCAGGAGCGTCTTGTAGGAAATGTCCTTTTCCTGCTCCACGAGCGCGTTGAGCACGTCGCGCTGCTCGGGGTTGAGATCCTGGGTGAAGATTTCGCTGAACTGGAGGGTCCGCTCACCGGGCTTGCGGGAGGAATTGAAGACCTCGATACGCTTCATCATCGTGTCCGAGGTCTTGTCGATCTCGGTCCGATCTTCCTGCAGCTGGCTCAACAGCTCATCGGACGTCTTGGCCGAGCCCGGCCCCGGTCTAGAGCAGCCGGTCGCTCCGAAGACGACCGTCGCGGCGATCGCCACGGTCACCAACAAACTCCTCGTGTGCTTCATGACGCCTCCTGCGGGGCGGTCCCCGCCACAAGTTGTTTTAGACTGAGCCGGCAGCAGGATTCATGCCACTCGCGGCTCTATGGCGGAGGAGTCGATCAATCTCGACTCGAGGACCCGCGCGCTCTCGACCCCGTGCGACTCAAACCGTTGCTCGAACGGAATTTGTCGCGACGCGAAGCGGCGTGAGGCGCTCGCAGTTCGCGGACTTCGCACGACGAGCCTCCAGAGTTGACTGTCGGCTGCACAGTACGGTCGCCGTCCGCCTCGGATGACAGCCGCCGGGTTCTGACCGACCGGACCGTTGCAACCTTCCCGGATCCGTTGTCGTATGACCGGCGATGAAAACGAGACGCAGAGTTCTCGCAGCGCTGCTTCTGCTCCCCTTCAGTCTGGGTGTGCTTGCGGCCGCCTCGAAGAAGCTCAAGCCATGCCATGTGCCGGGTGTGGACGAGGAGGTCCTCTGCGGCCGGTATCAGGTCTATGAAAACCGTGCCGCCCGCAAGGGAAGAAAGATTGGGCTCAACATCGTCGTTCTTCCGGCGAAGGGTCCGGAGGTGGCTGCGGATCCCCTGGAGCCGTGAAAGAAGAGAGCGGGATCCCGAAAGGTATCTATCTCTCGATCGTCTGCAGCGAAATCATCCCGCAATTCGACCCGGGTGCGCTGCCTGCGGCGACGGCGGACACGTTCCTGGGTGGTCTTCGCGTCGGGCGGGACGTCAGCGCCTGCCGGGAGTGGGGGCTGGACACGAGCTGTCTCGCGAAGACCGAAGACCTGTCCTTCGCCCTGAAGCGCGATGATCTGAGGAAGTGAAAAGCCCGGGGGTCCCCTCGGCGCCTCTATTTTCCAGGGGCCCGCTTGCTCGGGTCGTCGGCGGGATTGACGTACGTCAGCGCGAAGGGACCCATTCCGTGGACCTGGACCGTCGCCTCTGTCTTCGCCAGCGCGTAGTGCCGCATCTCGGCAGGCAGCAGGGCGTAGCCTCCGGACGGGAGATCCTTCATCGTCGCCTTGTCGAACTTTTCACCCATGCCCAGGACAAACGTGCCCGAAAGAACGGTCACGTGTTCGTCCGTCGGGTGCCAGTGCGGCGCGATCTTGTACCCCGCCGGCATTTTGAGGCGCACGACGAAGAGCCCCGCCTTGCCCGGGTCCCCGGAAACAACCGTGAAGGAAGCGCCCTTCTCGAAGACGGGCGGCGGGTCGCCCCACTTCAGCTCAGCCGCGCTCACGAGGACGTGCGTCGGCGCGTTGGCTTCCTGGGCCATGATCGCCCCTGCGATCAATACAAGTCCAACGGCACCCCCGGCAAGGATTCTTCGCATTTGGCTCCTCCTGGAATTCACCGATTGGCCTCCACCTTGATATCGACTCGGGTTCCTCCAGTTTCTACGCTTGCGGGGAATTGTCAGGCTGCAAGCGGCGGACTGTCAAGCGCGACCTGACGGGATGACCCGGCGCGAAACGAGGTTCGTGTCCGCTCGAGTGGACAAATCCGGCCTCGCGCGAGGTCGCCGAAGACCGAGGAGACTGCGGGCGGGCCAGGGTCATCCCGCCGCTACCTCGGGCAGTGAGCGTAGTCGCCTCAGGCTCGTCGAGAGTGACGCCGCCCAATGTGGGCAGGCATGGTTTGTGCTAGCTTCCTTTTCGAACGCCTTGAATGTTTCGTGCCGATTGGTGCGGCCACGGGTCCGACGCTCATCGCCGTCCCGGTGCGGAACGATGCAAAGAGAGGAGGTGTCGTCGAGTCATGAGTGAAACCGTTCGCAATCACACAGGAGGAATCGTTCTGTCCTTCCTGGCAGGCGCCGCGACCGGAGCCGCTGTGGCTTTTCTGACCGCTCCACAGTCGGGCCGCGACGCCCGCCGCAAGCTGAAGCACCTCACCGAAGACCTGGCCGAGAAAGCGGCGCGGGTGCCGCCCGCCCTCCAGGCGGCTTACCGCCGGGCGACCGAAGCGGGCAAAGAGGCGTTCGTCCACACGTTTGAAGAGCCCGCGGCCCCGAGCCTGAGCACGCCCCAATCGAGCCACCACTGAACCGTCGGCACGGGACGGCACGACGTTAAAGTCCGAACTCCGGGCGAGCAGCGGGGCCCGGCCGCGGCCGTCGCTATTCCTTCGTGGCCGGTCCCCAGAGCTCGACGACTCCATTGCGCCGGATCAGCTCGATGAAGACGTTCTTGCCGCTCTTGTGCTTCAAGACGGGGAAGTCGTAAGTGTGGGGCAATCCCGTGGTGCACTCCTCGCACGGGATCGGGCCAGAATTCTCCTGGCTCCGGTCTCCCTGCGCGTCGAAGATCGCGATGTTGAAGGCGGAGACGTCGACCTCGTGCGTCGTGCTCCACGTGACTGTCCCGGAGCCGGCGCCCAACGGACTCGCGAAGCTGATCGTGATCGGCTCGATCCGCTGATCGCAGGCGGACGGATCCTGCCCGGGGTTCGGAATCGTGGGACAATTATCGCAGGCGTTCGGCACGCCGTCGCCGTCCGTATCGAGACCGTTGGCGTCGTCGTCGACCAAGCCGTTGCAGTCGTTGTCGAGGCCGTCGCAAATCTCGGGGTTTCCGGGAAAGCGGGCCGGGTCGGCGTCGTCGCAGTCTCCCTGGCAGGTCGACACACCGTCCTGATCGGCGTCGACGCAGGAGATGCCCTGGAAGACCGCGAAACCGGTCACGGCGCCGCTATCCGACCCGTTGATGATCGTCGTGCTGCCCACGTACAGGCAAAGATCGGCCGCCGGTGCGACGATCGTGAGGCGGGCGTCGCCGGAGGCGTCGGGCAGGACGCCGGTGTCGAACCACTGGCTGTCGCGCAGGTCGGGGGCCGTCGTGCAGGGTCCCACACGCCCCAGGATGCGGCCGACGGCCGTCGAGGGCGCGAACTGGTCGTTGCAGCTGTTGGAGCCGCTCAGCACGCCGAGCGAATCCGGATCGCAGTCGCTGTAGACCACGGGCGTTCGGAAATGCAGCGTCAGGTTGAGCGCGTTCCCGCTGGAGGACTGTGCCAGGATTTCCGGCTTTCCCGCGCCTGTGCCGCAAGGCAGCGGCTGCACGAGGTTCGGCGCCGTGGGGTCATATTTCTGCGCGGCTTCCACGCCATATCCGAATTCCTGCGCGGCCCCGCTCAGGGAGACGAGAAGACCGTTGCCGTCGTTCCCCTGGACGACGATGACGAGACGCCGGGGTCCGTCCGGCTGAACCGGGCAGCCGAGGGCCTGTGGGTCGGACCAGTCGGTCTGGATCGTCGTCTGCCCGTCTCCAAGGCTCCCGGCCTCGTTGAGGCACACGACGCCGTCCTTCACTTCGCAGGCGATGTCCAAAGGCCCCGTGTTCGTCCCGAGAGGGTCGCTCAATTGGTACGCCAGGGCAGCGACCGGCGTCGAATCGGCGCAGAGGAAATAGGAACCGCGCGCGTGCCCGACGAACGTCGGGGTTTCGCAGGAGGCGCTGGCGTAAGGGACGATGAGCAAGCAGGACAGGCTCGAGAGGAACAGGAGGGCGGCGATTTTTCGCATGGTCGTTCTCCTCCAGATGATAGGGTGAGAGAAACGAGCACCTCCCTTATTTACCACGAGAGCGACGAACGGGCAATATGAAACCTGTGTCCGGGGCAGCCACGCGCGCCCGCCGCCGCACAGGGAGGAGCCGAGGGCTCCGGCCCGCGTAGTATGGCACTCAACAGGATTCCAGGAGGAAATCGCCACACACTGCTGCCGGAGCAGTCTAGAATCGCTGCCAAACGAGGAGGGGGTCATGCGCCGACTTTTCATCGCCCTGTTCGCCGTAGCCCTTGCCTTCCCAGCCGCGGCATCCGACAAGTTCACCGTCCACGATGACAAGCCGATGGACGATGCGCGGCGTCCTGCGCCCGGGAAGGCCCTGATCTACTTCGTGCGGACCCAGACCATGGGGTTCGCTGTCAAGGTCAGAAATTTCGTCGGTCTGATCATGAGCAAGACTTACGTCCCGGTTGAAGTCGATCCAGGCAAGCACGAATTCGTCGTGGAGGCGGAGAACGCCGGTTTTCTGGAAGCGGACGTCGCCCCCGGCAAAATCTACGTCGTCCAGGTGGCTATCCACATGGGAGCGATGAAGGCGCGCACCCACTTCGAGGTCGCTCGCACCGGCAGCGAGGCGATGCAGGAGTTCCTCAAGTCCCAGGAGAATCTGCGGGCCCTCACCACCACGGACGAGGGCTTGAATTGGGTCAAGGAAGACGCTTCCAAGATCCAGGAGGTCATCAAGAAATATCGTGACAAGGGGGAGGAGTTCGAGCACCTGAAGCCGGAGGACGGCTTCGCCGGGCCACCCTGGAAGAAGTAGGGCGTGGCTCAGGTCATCGCCGTCAGGTCAGGCAGCGATCGATCACGGTGAGCGCCTGCTGAATGTCATCCGCGTCGTTGTAAAGATGCGGAGAGAATCTCAGGACGTTCCTGCGCGCCGAAACGACGATCCCGGCTTCGTTGAGACGCTCGGTCAGGATCCGCACGTCCGTGTCGGCGAACCGGGTGGCGACGATCGAGGAGCGCGCACCGTCGTTCGTGGGCGACAGGATTTCGGCATTCCTTTCGCGCAACCCCTCGATCAGGAGATCGGCGAGCTTCTTGTTCCTGGAGAAGATCCTCCCGACGTCCAGCCGGAGCAGATAATCGATCGAACTGGCGAGACCCGGCGCGCACCCGTAGGCCATGGTGCTGAACTCGAAACGGTGGGCGTTCGGGGGAAGATTCAGTCGATCGGCGCGCAGATCCCACATCCGTTCATGGGATCGGAATCCGACGAGCCCCGGCTCGAGGCGTTCGTGAAGATGGGGCGCGAGGTACATCACGGCGACGCCGAACGGCCCGCACAGCCACTTGTAGGACGCGGTGATCAGGGCGTCGGCCCCGAGCGCCCCGACGTCGATCGGGATTGCGCCTGCCGACTGCGTTGCGTCGATGACGAGCAGGGCTCCGTTCCGGTGCGCGGCTTCAGCCAGCCCCGCCACGTCGAGCCGATGGCCGGTGCTGTAAATCACGTCGGAGACGCAGACGACGGCGGTCCCGGGATCGATCAGGCCGATCAGATCGTCGGCCAGCGGGTCATCGCCCTGCATGTCGCCGAGCCTGACTTCGGCTCCCGTGTGGCGCGCGACGCGCGCCCACGGGTAGACCGTGCTGGGAAACTCCCGACCGGTGCTGACGATGTTGCTGCCGGCAGCCGGCGCGACGGCCCAGGCGAGGGAAGCCAGCAGCTCGGTTGCGCTCGATCCGACCGCGATGTCCGCGGGACGGCAGTTGAACAGCCGCGCGGCCGATGCGTGCAGCGCCGCGAAGGCCCGCTCCTCAGCGGCCTCGTCGAAATGGATCGTTCCGTTCTCCGCGAGATCATGCGTCCATTCGACCACCGCCCGCTCCGCGCCGCTGTACATGAGGCAGACGGAGGCGGTGTTGAGGTAGACACTCTTCCTGCTCGCGGGAAAGTCGCCCGGTGCGACGATTGGGGTCAGGTCGGACAATGCGGTGTCGCCTCCGATGAGCCGCCTCGTGGATACTCCCTGCCTCACCCCAGGTCGTTGCAACCTTACGCCCAGGGACATCCCGGTGTCCATCCTGGCCTTGAGACGTGGCGACGTCTCAGTGATCCGTTCCATCCCTCGAGGCGTGCCCTTGCTCGTTTCCCCCTTACGCGAACAATAGGATTCGATCGGGCCGGCGAATCAGATCGGTGCCTGATAGCGGCGCAGGCGGACGGCGGCGGCGAGGAAGGCCGCGGCGAGAGCCAGGCCGAACCAGAAGCCGGGACTGGCGAGGAACTGAGCCGGCGTCGGCGTGAGTGCGGCCATCGTCATGGTGTTGTGAGGCGGCATGCCTTTTGGGCCGCCCATGAAGCGATATGCGAGCCAGCCGCCAAAGTACGACGTGTTGAACGCGATTTTCTCGACCAGGCCGACGGCGAGCAGGGGCAGCGTGGCCCAGAGATAGGGCGTGCGGCGCGACCAGGCGGAGCACAGCAGCAGCCATCCCCAGATCGGCGCGTACCAGAGCCCGTGACCCACGACGAGGTGGTAGAAGAGCATCCACGCCATCTGCCAGAAGGACACGTGGGACCACACGCTGAGGCCGGTTCCCATCAGCCTGCCGCCGGCGAGCAACAGCATGATCGCCTGCGTCACCACGGTGACGATCCAGGTGCCCCACGGGATCACGACGAACGGGATGCTCGCCTTCGAGAGCACGGTCGTGAGATCGGAGACCGGCAGCGACTTCCAGAACAGGACGCTGCGATCGCGACGCTCGCCATACAGTGCGTCGAGACAATAGAACATCGCGGCGAGGAACGTCGTGAACATGAGCAGCAGCGCGGCAAAGGTGTACGGCTGCTCGATGCGCTCATTCTGCCGCATGGCGTCGAGCGCCGAGTCGGCGCGCAACTTGTCGGGCAGGTGGACCAGGCCGAGCGCGAAACCCACTACGATCAGCGCCGCGACCGCGAGCGGCGCGAGGTAAAGGTAGCGGTTCTCCCACAGCTCGCGGCGCACCGACCAGTGAAAGCGCCGCAGCGGCGCGATGTTCGTGGGCGCCATCGCCGGGGAATCGGATATCGCGTTCGCTTGTGTGCTCATTGTCCGGCTCCTTGCGCCTGGCGGGATCGATCGCCCATCACGGCGACGAACACGTCGGCGATGCTGGGCCGGCGCACCTCGCCCAGGGCCGCGAGCTGCCGGCCGTCGACGGCATCGAACAGCAGGATGCTCCGTCCGAGCACCTGGCGCTCCTGGATTGGCTTGAGCGCCCGCGCCGCGGTGATCTGCTCGGGATGCACCGCCACCTCCAGGTAGCGCGATTCCAATTCTTCCATGCTGCAATCGAACACGATGCGCCCGCGGCCGATGAACATGACGTCGGTGAGCACATGCTCGATCTCTTCCACCTGGTGCGTTGTCACCAGGATGGTGCGGTTGCCGTCGAAGTAGTCGTTGAGCAGGGCATCGTAGAACTGCTTGCGATACAGGATGTCGAGGCCGAGCGTCGGCTCGTCCAACACCAGCAATTTCGCGTCGATGGCCATCACCAGAGCGAGGTGCAGTTGGGTCACCATGCCCTTGGACAGTTCCCTGACCCTGCTGGCGCGGCGAATGGTGGTCTTCGCAAGAAAACCCTCCGCCTTGGCGCGATCGAACTTCGGATGCACTCCGGCGACGTAATCGAGCGCCTGCGAGACCTGCAGCCAGTGTGGCAGGATGGCGACGTCGGCAATGAAGCAGACGTCGCGCACGAGCCGATCACGCTCGGCCCAGGGGTCGCGTCCGAGCACCTGCAGCTTTCCCTGGCATGGGGTGAGGCCGAGGATGGCGTTCAGCGCGGTGGTCTTGCCCGCTCCGTTGGGACCGATCAGCCCCACGATGCGGCCCTCTTCGACACGCAGATCGACGCCGTCCAGCGCAACCGTTGTGCCGTAGGCCTTGCGCAAACCGCGGGCTTCTATGCATGCCATGGCTTCAGCTCTCCTCCTCCGGGGGATCCGACTTCGAGGGCTTCGACGGCGCGGCCGTCGACGTCGGCCGCGAGGCATTCGGGAGTTCCTCCGCCTTCAGGCCGAGCCGCTGGATGGTGGCCAGTATCCTGGGCCACTCTTCGCCCAGGAACTTCTGCCGCTCGCCCTGCAGCAACAAACCGCGCGCGCCGGCATTGATGAACATGCCGCGCCCGCGCCGGGACTCGACCAGGCCCTCCGTGACCAGTTGCTGGTAGCCCTTGAGGACCGTGAGCGGATTCACCCGGTACTCAGCCGCGACGTTGCGCACGGAGGGCAGCGGATCGCCTTCCTTCAGCACTCCGTCCAGGATCATCGCGACGACACGGTCGCGCAGCTGGCGGTAAATCGGCTGATTGTCGTTCCACTCACGCTCCATCAGGTTTTCCGGAAAACCCAGCCTTACCAGAGAGACGACGCGCCTCGGCTTTTCCGGCGCAGGTCGAAGTGCGCGTGGATCGGCTGGTCGCCCGACATGAACGTCCAGTCTTCGGTGTGATGGTCGGCGTCGATGATGGTGAACAGCGCGTGGTGCATGTGCTGGTTCTGGTTGTTGCCGGTGACGTCGACGAACTCGAACTCCACCGTCTTCCCGTCGGGCGACGTCTTGCCCGTCATGCGAGGACGGTTTCCGGCGTCGCAATAGTGGACGAGCGTGAGCTGGTCTCCGTCCACGTAGAACATTGTGATCGGATGGTCGTACTTGGTCGCATCCAACGGCGTTCCTGCTTCCTGCAGCTCGTGCACGAGCGCGTTCCCCCGCGAGGTCACGCGTAGGGAGACGTGCATCGGGTTCAACTTGGTGCCCCCCATCTTGGCTTTCATGGCTTCTGACATGTCGGTGGTTATGGGGCCTGCCCACTCTCCTGCCAGGCTTTTCATGGTTGCGAAGGCCTTCTGTGCCTCGGACGGCACAGGAGCCACGGAGGACTCTTGCGCGCCGGACTGCGCGAAAGCCACGGTGGAGAGCAAGAGCAGAACCACGGACTGCGCAAAACGAAGGGATTTCATGGTTTCATTCTCCTTATGCGAGCAATCAACCCGATGGACCCCCGCTCTTCGGTCTGTTATAGTAGACTATAACACTAGTACACACGTCAAGGTATTTCTTTTTCCCCTTGACCGCTGTTCGGGTCCACCGAGGTTTGCTGGTCGGTTCCCTTCCCGGAAGACTCACACCATTAATGGGTTAAGCTGCCTATGCCCTGTTATCTCCGCGTATGCTTGGGTGCGTATTCCGGACCAAGGCCATCACCCATTCCGGAGGAAGGCGATCGCTCATCGGCAATCAGGTCATGCACAGTGGGCCCCTCTCGAGAGGGTGCCCAGCGCGGAGGATCCGGGCGGGCGTAACTGGAGCGGTGTCTAGAAGAACAAGAGCCCCGGCCGCAGGTGCGACCGGGGCTCGTCAGAGCGTCCGCCCCGACGACTCGGGGCTGATGATGACTGGCTCCCCAGACGATAATCTCCTCGAACCCGGTGAGGTTCTCGTTAGCAAGTGGAGAGCTGTCGAGACTCCGTTCCTGTCGCACTCCGCCTCGACAGCTCGACCGACCGTCCCGGCGTCTTCGCTGATCGGTATCCCACCTACAAGCACCATCAAGTCTCGGTGGACCACTACAGCGGACACAAGGCCGGTCGGGTCCTAATAGCGGGTTGCTACCAGCCTATCCAAACCCTCCGTCCAGCGGGTCAGGCGTCTGCCACCGTCCTGCGCGGAAAGCGCCTCAGTCTCCCAACCTGAGGTGGACCCACTCGCTCCCGGTGAAGAAGAGACCCACACCGGGCGACCCGAAGTGACCGACGGCGACCCCCTGATACGCGCTCGTGTAACTGCTGACCCAACCCCTGGAGTTCGTAGGAGCCTGAGCCCGGCGATCCTCATACCTTCCCGGCTGGACGACACGGACATAATTCCTGCCTGGAGCGTCCTGCCCCAGATCCAACAGCTCTTCGAACACCCACTCCTTGTCCTCGGTCGAGCGCGCCGCCACCAGGAGAGCGGGCTTCCTCTGTGAGACCAGCAGAAACGCGAAATTTTTGGCGTGCCTCCCGTCGAATTTCCCGGCGGCGACTCCCAGGCACGCTCCCCCCGAGTGTTTCTTCTTCTCCGCCTTCACGACATCGGCGGAGTAGTCGCCGGCCTGAATTAGCCGGTACGACGGGAAGACGCTGGGGATCTGCTCGAACAGCGACTCCGGCACCGCCCGCGTGCACGCCTCGTCCTGAGCGCCCCGTGCGACCAGCCCGCTCGACGCCGCGGCAATCGTCCCGACGAGAGTCACGACCGTTGCGATTCTCGTCATTTTCATTCCGTCCTCCGCAGGGCTCGAGACCGCCCGCCGGATGAATCTAGTGTCCGGGGCTGCAGTTTGCACGTCTTCGCCCACGCTGCTTCCTGGCCACCTCCCCGGGTTCACGGAATGGGTCTCATGGGGTGTCACAGGCAGCTCATTTCGGATGGTCGCCCGGTGATGACGATCCGCGCGATCTTCGTGACGAGCCCGTCCGTGCTATGGCACTCTCGGTAAAGGTCGTCCCCGTGATCCCCGAGGCCAACACCCGCACCGGCCCCAACGAGAGCATTCCCGGCTGCGCCGTCACCTGATCGAGATCGCCCTGGATGACGTCGTACCTCAGCGCCCCTGGCACCTCGTTCCAGAACAGGTGCGCCATCCCAAGCGTTCCCGCCGGCTCCAGATTCATCAAGACAGGTTCCGGCCCCGTCCCTAGATCTTGCGGCACCGAGACCAGGACCAAGCCGACGATATGTTGTCCGACATCGGTGCGTCGTCAGGCTCACTGCTCGCCGCCGAGCCTGGACACTCTGTCAGCCCTTGCCGTTCTCAAGGGCACGGCTTTTTCGCAGCCTCCTCGGGCAGGGAGTGGAGCAGGTCCGATAAATGCCTTCCCAAGACCTCTTCAGCCGTATAATCCCGCATAACATGGCTCTCCAGGCTCGCCCGCCTTCCCGCGGCATCGGAGTCTTGTCATCCCCCTGACCATGCGGAGCGCCGCCTCTACGAGCCGCCCAGGTCGCGCTTGAGAGCCTCCGTGGCGGAGGAGGTGGACGCCCGCCAGGGCCTCCTAGGGTCCTTACGCGGCCGACATCTGTTCATGGCTTTCTTCCTGATCGGGCTCGTTCCTCGCCTGCTGGTTCTGAACATCGCGCTCCATCGCGAGCGGCCCGTCTACACGTGGCAGGATTCCTATGGCTACATCATGATGGCCCATAATCTGGCCGACGGGACCGGTTTTCAAGATGAGGGACACCCGCAGTACCACTGGCCTCCCGGTTACCCGGGATTTCTGGCGCTCATCTTCGCGATCGGGATCGCCTCTCCCGTTCATCTCGCCGGCGCGCTGATCGCACAGGTCCTCCTGGCTTCACTGGTTGTAGGGATGGTGTCCCTGCTCGCCCTAAGGCTGGGAGGAACGCCCGTGGCGCTCCTGTCAGGGACCTTGATGGCGCTCGAGCCGGCGAGTATCGCCCACGCCAACGTGATTCTCACGGAGACCTTGTTCACCTTCCTCCTGCTGCTGGCGGTTTTGACCTGGATATGGTGGTGGGATTCGCCAAAGACCTATCGGCTGCTGACCTTCGCAGGCCTCGTCAGCCTGCTGCCCTTGGTTCGTCCGGTCGCGACCTACCTCTGGGCTCCAATTGCCTTGTTGCTTCTTTTCGTGCGGCCCTCCTCCGTGAGCCGGACCAGGACACTGGTCGTATTCATCACGCTGGCCACGATTCCGATCGTGGCTTGGACTCTTCGCAACTACATCGTCATCCGCGTGCCGATCTTCGCGGGCGTCGGCCAGGTGAATGAGGCGAGGTTCGCCCGCGACGTCGCAGATCTGGCGGGAGAGCCGCGAGAGGTCTCTACCCTCACACAGCCCTGGCAGGACGACTTCGGTCCCGATCGGGGGATGTCATTTCCCCAGGTGGTCAAGGCCCGCCACGACTACTTCATCTCCGTTCTCATGAGGCACCCGGCGGCCGCGCTGGAGCGCCTCGCACTGACGGCGGCAGGAGGTCTGGGCGTTCCCGACAGCCGCCTTCCGGATATCCTGCTCAAGGAGGTCCCGAGCTTTCAAGGCGGCAGCGTTCCGGATCGTCTGAGATGGCTGTGGCGCCTTCACTGGCTCGGCGGCCTTCTCCTGCTCGGAATGGCCGTCTCCGTGGGCGGAGTTCTGGCTCTGCCGCCCCTGGTGCTGCGTGCCCGGGCATGGCCACGTGAGAAACAGGCACATCTCGGGCTTCTGATTCTGCTGATTCTTTACCTATTGCTGATGTCTTCGTTCGTAATGTATCAAAGTGGGCGTTATCGGGTGCCGGTCATCCCACTGCTGGTCGTCACGTTGTCCTGCGCCCTGCTCGGTCGTCGGGCGCGTCGCGAAGGCGTCCGGATCTCAGAGGTGACGAAGTAGATCACGCTGCCCCGGGCTCGAGGTTTAGACCCAAACGAGATCCTTATCACTCCCTATGCCGCTGCGAGATAAGCCTTGTCATCTGGAAGGGGCGGCTGACGCATCGAGACGATGTCAGTTCTGGCGCAGAAGGTCGTGATTCCGGAACCGACGTCCAGGAGAACCAGGTCAATACGCGTGCGTTCGATCTTCGCGAGAACCGCGCATCATTGCACTCGGCGGCGACGGACCCGAGTCGAAGGGCGGAAACTTCACGCACGATTCCGGCGTCCCTCCGAGCCCACCATCCGGAGGCGGCTCTGCACCTTCCAGATGTCGAGGACCTTCAGCAGAACGCCCGTCACGACCGCCTGGGTGGCCATGAGCATCCCGAAGGCTGCCAAGACCACTCTGGACCAATGGACGGTGACGTGGCCGCTGACAACATACTCCACGATGCCTGGCCAGACCAGAAGAACCGATGCCACCACTGCCAGGATCGTGATCGAGGCGAGGAGTCTACCGGAGAAAACGTTCCCGAAGAGGGCGGCCCAGAATCCTTCCGCTTCAAGACGATCAGGTCCCAGGGACGCCATGCGATTCGCCAGTGCCGCCGAGCATACGGATTGGAAGCCGATAGCTCCGAGCAGAAAACACGCAAGGAAGCGGTAGAGCATCCATTCTTCGAGCCGCCCATGCCTGAAGTAGAACTCGATCGGATACAAACTCAGCAGCAACCCGAGGAAGAGACAGAACGCGAAGAGAGAGAGAAAGACTCTCTCGGGCCGATAGCAGAGTACCCCCTCGATGATGACGCGAAAGAACCGCACCCCGTCCTGTACGACGCGAAGTTTGCTCGCACCCACCCTCTCCCCGTATCTCATGGGGAGCTCCACCACGCGCAGGCCGTTCAGAAGTGCCCGTGCACTCATCGCAGGAGTGAAGTGGAGGCCATCCGGGAGAGGATAAAGCAGGTCCAGCGCGGAGCGTCGCATGACTCTCATTCCGCTGGCAATGTCCGTCACGAACTTGCCACACAATAGACCCAGCACGACGGCGAACAACCGATTGCCGACTCTACGGAGCCAGGGCATCTCCGAATCCGGTCCCAGGCGGGAACCCAGCACGATGTCCGCACCCTGCTCGCGTGCGATCTTGCACATCTCTCCGAAATAACGCGGATCGCACGTGCCATCCGCATCCAGGAAGCCGACCCAGTCGCCCAAGCCCTGTCGGAAGCCCTCTTTGATCGCGGCACCATAGCCACGGTTGTGGGCGAACACAATCACCTTGACATCATCAAAGCCCCTGGCGATCTCCGCGGTACGATCGGTGGACCCATCGCTCACGGCGATCACCTCTACGGATTCGATCCCGGCCGTCTGACAGATCTCGTCCCGTGCGTCTAGGCAGCTCTGCAGGGTCCTTCCGATGGCCTGCTCCTCATTCAGTGCCGGGATGACGATACTCAGAGATCGCGATGCAGGGTCCTGAGACATGACGTCGATTCTCCATGAGTCGCCCGGGGGAATCAGCCCGGCGCGGATCGCGAAACGAACCAGACCGGTGTAGCGGTCCACCGAATTCTGCTGGTCAGGTCTCTTCCAGGAACGCTCCCCTCGTTATAGGGTTACCCGCTCTCGCGCCCTTTCATCCCTAGCAGTCTCTGGGAGGCTGCCCGTGGTCGGTGTCGCCCGTTCCCCTTGCAGCAGATCGAACCCCAGCAGCGGCCCCATTATCCACCCACGGAGCGACCGGCGATCCTTGAGCTGCGAGCTGCACGCCACCGGTCTCTCGTCCAAGCTGCCCGCATCTTCCTCGTGACCCCCGTTACCAAGAATGTTGCGGGAGACGCGACCGCCGGGACCCTGTCCGTCTCCCCAGGTGACGCCTCGAAAGGTCACTACCCGAAGGCCGAACACCCTCTGGCATGTTGATCTCACGACCGTGCCCACTACCCTCGGTCTTTGGACCTCGTGGGTTCCGTTCGCCTTGCCTCAGGTCTGGCCCTTCTGTTGGTGGCTCGCGGTTGCCGTCGACCATTACTCGCGGCGCCTCATGGGCTTCGCGGTCTTCCGGGGTCAGCCCTCCTCGGCTGCCGTGAGGGAATGTCTCGAGGGGGTGAATATGTCGGTCTCGAGGAGGTGGACAACGAGATCTGGAATGTCTATTTCGGACCGCTCAGGCTGGGTGTCTTTCACGAGCGAAAACTCGTCATCCAGGATGGGCTCAGTCGCACCGACCGTCGTACACTGTCACCCATGTCCCCGGACTGATCTGTTACCTATGTCCCCGGCCGTTCACTGCGTCCCCCACTGATCATCCGCGAGTCTTGTGCTTGCCCAGAACACGGTGACTGTTGTCGCCATCGGACAACCGAGCACCATGTCGCTTACTGGCAATGGCGATCAAGTGACCTCCTCGGCCACAACGTCAGGCGTCGATCTGGTCCCGCATTCCGCCCGCTTGAAGGGCACGCGCCTGAACGTTGGCGTACAGGTCGTGCAGAGATCCCATCTCGATCCGGCTGACGGCATCCAGGCGTTCGAGGTGCGCCGGGGTGAGTGTCACACCGACGCAGGCGAGATTGTCCTTGACCTGCGCCAGCTTGCGAGCGCCGATGATCGGAATCACCGGATCAGGTCTCTGTCGCAGCCAGGCCAAAGCCAACTGGGCCGGGGAACGCTCGCTCTCGCGGGCCACGGCCACGACTTCCCGGGCCACTTTCTCCTTGCGAGCGTCGGGCTTTATGAACTCCTGCATGGACGCGTTGCTCTGCCGGGAGTCCTTGGTCCCACCCGCCTCCAGCTGCTTGCCGGTCAACAGCCCTCCTGCCAGCGGCGACCAGGCTGTGACGCCCAGGCCCAGCCCCGCCGCCATCGGCAGCAGATCCCGCTCCGGGGTCCGCTCGATCAAGTTGTATTCGATTTGCAGCCCGACGAATGAAGTCCACCCTCGCAGCTCGGCCAGAGTGTTGGCCTTCGCCACGATCCAGGCTGGCATGTTGCACACCCCCGCGTAGAGGATTTTTCCCTGCCGCACAAGATCGTCGAAGGCCCGCATCACCTCTTCGATAGGGGTGATCTGGTCCCAGATGTGCAGCCAGTACAGGTCGATGTAGTCGGTTCTCAGCCGTTTAAGACTGGCTTCCACGGCCCGCATGATGCTCTTGCGGTGGTTGCCGGCAGCGTTGGGGTCGTTCCCGGGAGCAGCATTCGTATACTTGGTCGCCAGGACGATTCGGTCCCGGTGGTCTGCCATGAACTCGCCCAGAAGCTGTTCGCTCGTGCCGAGGGTGTAGACGTTGGCGGTGTCGATGAAATTGCCGCCCGCCTCCAGAAAAGCGTCGTAGACCTTGCGGCTCTCTTCCTTCGAGGCGCCCCAGCCCCAATCTTCGCCGAAGGTCATCGTCCCCAGGCACAGTTCCGAAACACGAAGGCCGCTCTTGCCTAGAAGTTTGTATCGCACGTGGTCTCCTCCTGCCGAACGCCGGCGCTCACCTGCGCGCTTTAGCGCGTCGGGTGGAGCGCATCGTTAGATGTGCTGTAGCGGCCGGGGACAACATCTGTATTCAGGCGTCGTCGTACGCGAGGGAAGTGGACAGCTCGCGGTGGGCTTGGGCCTGGGCGAGCAGCGTGTTGGCCTTGGTCTCGAGCGTCTGCACAGCGTCGGCGCCGGCGGCGAAGCGGGTCGGCGGCTCCTTGAGCACAACGAGCTTCACGAGGGCGTCGGCGAGCTTGGCGGGGTCGCCACCTTGCTTCCCATCCATGCTCTTCCAGGCAGCGACGATCTCCTTGGTTCGCTCGGCGTAGTCGTCGATGGTGGGCTGGGCGTAGGTGGTCGAGTCGATGGTGAGCAGCTCAGTCCGGAAGAAACCAGGCTCGACCAGCATCGTGCGGATTCCGAAGGGGGCGATCTCCGGCGTGAGCGACTCCATCCACCCCTCGATGCCGAACTTTGCGGCCGCATACGCCGTGCAGAACATTTGGCCGGCGATGCCCGCGGTCGAGGAGATGGTGAGCAGCAGGCCGGAGCGCTGCTTGCGCATCACCGGTAGGGCGGCGCGAGTGACATTCATCGGGCCGAACAGCAGCGTCTCGATTTGATTGCGGACCTGCTCGGGGCCCAGCTCCTCGAAGAAGCCGGTGAAGAAGTTGCCCGCGTTGTTGACCAGGACGTCGATTCGGCCGAACTTCGCGACGGCCGCCTCGACTGCTGCCTGCGCATCCTGTGGGCGGGTGACGTCGAGTTTGATTGCCAGGAGGTTTTCGTGGTCGCCCACCGCGGCCGCGACCTTCGCAGCATCGCGACCGGTGGCGACAACGGCGTGGCCGGCGGCCAAGGCGGCCTTGGCGATGTCGACGCCCAAGCCTCGACCAGCTCCGGTGATGAGCCAAGCTTTCTTTTCAGTCATGGCGTGTTCCTCATTGGGGCCACGAGCGACCACAAGACCGAAACGTTGCCCTGCAAATCTAACTCGATTGAGCCTGCCAAGCCCGCGGCCATATCCAATAGGACTGCGGGGCCCGGGCAGCCAGGGCTCTCTTCGACCGTCAAGCGGCGCTCCGCGGATGCAGGGTGCCGAAAATATACGCTCCCTAGCGCTCCAGGCACAACCGGCGTCGTGTCTAGAGGAAGGAGAGCCCCGACCGCTCACGCGACCGGGGCTCCTCAAAACGCCCGCCCCGACGACTCGGGGCTGATGATGGCTGGCTCCCCAAGCGTAAGTCTCCTCGAACTTGGAGACCGTCTGGTTAACACGCAGAGAGGCATCGGGACACTGCTCCGCCAAATCCGACCTCATGATGGGGGCAGCCCCGCAGACCGCCCGAGCATACCTCATCGAGATGGACGGAATGTTCGATGGAATGGCCGACCTCTTACGGTGTCTTCGGGCATGGCGCGAGCTGGATTAGACTCACTTGATCGGGCACGCCCGATGGACCAGATGCCTCTACCAGGGCAGCGACGTACCGAGTCTGACTGTTGACGCCACTCGTCTGCACTACTTCGACAACGAGAGCGGTCGACGAGCAACCCGCGACCCCACAACTCCCTGCGACGATCAGCGCCTCAGGCGACTGGTGGGAGGAGAAGCCCGCCGACTTCAGAGACTCGAGGGCCTTGTGAACCTCGGGTGAGGACTTGAACCGCTCGATGAAATCTTCCTTCTCAGCGGCCTTGGTCTTCGCCCCAACCCCTAGCACCGCAACAACCGCCAGCATGGAGAAGAGGGCTCGCCTCATGATAATCCTCCGCGCAATCACCTCGCCCTTGTTCGAGAACTCACACCGCCTTCATCGAACGGAATGCCATTCCCAGTCACTCTTCTGGGTTGCGTCGTCCGCGGTCCGCCATTCTGCTGACCACGGGACAAGCAAAGGGTGTGATGGTCCAACGACTCTTGCGGGCCGGCGCCCTGCCTCGAGGATCTCCCCCGGTCAGGGGTTATCCATTGGCTTTCACTCCAGCTCGACTTGGCTGGCGCGTCGCTCGCCCCCCTCTTGACGACTGCGGGGACCTTCTCCACTGAGATCGGGACGCTGGGCAACACCTTCCCCGCTCAGAATCTCATCGGAAAGTGCCATCAAGTCGCGATGGTCCACTACAGCTTAAGGACACGGAGAGTTGTTCGGGATAGGCAGCCCGCCGGAGTCTCTCCCGGGGATCGATTCGCCGCAAGCGTTGACGCGCGTCACGAGGTAGAAGAAAACGGTCGAGACGGTCGGGACGGCGGCGTCCGAAGCGCTCATCACGGAGATCCCCGCCGCCAGGCAGGTCTGGTCGTACGACCAGACGGCGCCGTCGACCCTGGAGCCCTGATAGACGTTGTAGGGTCCCGGCAGGTCGTTCCACGTGATCGCCGACGACGATCCCCCTTCGCCCACCCTGAGGCTGTCGTTCACCTCGGGAACCGTGACGGGGATCCCGCCGCCGCACGCGCCGCCGGTGCAGACTTCGCCCGTGGTGCAGGCGTTGCCGTCGTCGCAGGCCGTGCCGTCGGGCTTCGTCGGGTTCGAGCAGACTCCCGTCCCCGGATCGCACGTCCCCGCGACATGGCACTGATCGAGCGCCGTGCACACCACGGGGCTCGAGCCCACGCACGTCCCGTTCTGGCACGTGTCGGTCAGGGTGCAGGCATTGCCGTCGTTGCACGCCGTCCCGTTGACCTGGCCCGAGCACCCGTTGGCGTAACACACGGTGACGGCGCTCAGCGTGGGCGTCGTGGCCGTGTTGTCCGTGCCCAGGAACGCCTCGTACTTCAGGTACCGATTGCCGTTGAACTGGCTCAGGGAGACACCGCTGCTCGTGAAGAACGTGGCGCCGGTGCCGTCGGGCCCCACGAAGTTGAACGGTCCGGAGACGCTGTTGCTTGCCGCGACCTGGAACTTCACCGTCGTCCCCGCCGGCGTCGCCGCCGTCCAGGAGAGCGTGGTCCAGTGCGGCGTGTCGCCCGGCACCGGATTGGCGTCCTTGAGCGAGGAGACCAGGGTGCCCGATGCCAAGTACGTCGTGGAGGTCGTGATGTAGGTCTTGAAGCCGTTGTCCCTGTTCTGCGCGGCCCAGGTCGAGCCGCTGTTGGTCGTCGTGACCTCGTCACCGTTTGCGTACTGCTGGTTGTTGCTCCTCAGCCAGGCGTAGGTCCCTGCGGAATTCGCCGTCGTCACTCTCGCGATGACCGCGTAGGTTGTGCCGGCCGTCAGGGTCGCGGGCGTGCTGAAGATCGCGGACCTGAACGACGCCGCGCCGCTCGAGAAGGCGGCGATGCTGGCCGTGGCGAGGACGCTGGTCGTGGGAAGGCCGCCACTCGTGGTCCTGACTTCGACCGTGATCGGCTGGACCGTGCCGGTACAACCGCTGCAGAAGAGGTCGGCGTCGACCTGGGTCAGCTGCCCGGTCACGCCGGGATTGAACGACTGACCGATCCACTGCGTGGTGCCGATACCATCGCCTGTGCTGCCCACGGTCGTGTTCTGCTGGTCCAGCGCCTGCCCTCCTCCCGAGGATGCGAGCTTCACATCCCCCGGGCTGGAGGCGAGGTCCAGGCTCGTCGCCGCGCCGGCCTGGAAGTCGGCCTGGGTCGTGTCGGTCAGGCACCCCGAGATGTTGGGCGAGAGGGCGAAGTTTTGAACGGCCGTTCCGCCGCTCGGCACCGTGACGATCGCGGGCGCGCCGCTGAACCCGGGAGCCGTGGCCGTCACCGTGTACGCGCCGGCCTCGAGGTTGGCAAAGAGGTAGAAGCCGTCGCTGTCGGTCGTGGTCGTGTTGGCGCCCGCGGTCACGGTTGCGCCGGTGATCGGGTTCCCGGTGCCTGCGTTGGTCACCGTCCCCTGCAAGTTCCCCGGAGGAGCGCACCCGGCAAAGTGGAAGGAGCCGATGCGCGTCTGCCAGTTGTCCTGGAGGAGCATCGTTGGCTGGGGCGCCGCGTAATACTCGTTCGTGTACCAGAACCTGCAGCCGTCCGGGTCCAGGACCATCGCGCTGTAGTCGCCCCACCGGGTATTGCTCGAGCCGTCGGAGAAATTGCAGCACTGCGACGCGGTCCCCTCGATGAGTGAGGTCTCGGTCTGGCCCAGGGTGCTGGGAGGATCGCTCGCGAGACGCCCGGCGTAGCGGATCGCCGGGAACAGGGTCGAGCTCGATACGCTGTAGCCGACGGCCATGTCGAGGTTCTTGTCCACCGCCAGGCTCGGCATGAACCGGCTCAGGCCGTCGTCGCCGTTGTCGAAGGTGCTCTGCTGGAGCGGACCGGAGGTGATGACCGTCCCGCCGGTCACATCCACTTGGTACCAGCGGACGGCGGCGTTGCTGGTCGTGGTCGCGGCGACGGTCTGCACGAGCCAGAGCGACTCTGTGCCGTTCAGGTTCGTGTATTGGTTCTGCATCATCGCCCGCTCGAGGAGGGTGTCCAAGTCGTTCCCGTTCTTCGCTGGGACGGTGCCGGGAGCCACCGTCCAGGTGGAGAGGGTGACGTCCGACGGGCCTGTCAATGTCGAGTTGGCCGGGTTGACCCAGTCCACGTGAAACTTCCAGACCCGCGCCAGCTTCGCCGACCAGATCACGGTCACCAGGTTCTCCCGTCCGGCCGGTGGAATCCCGGTGGCGGGGTGGTAGGTGCTCGGGAGAGGGGCGAAGACATCGACGCCCGAGATCTTCCCCGGCAGGTCGAAGAACTGCGCGCTGGCTGCGGCACCCGCCTCCATCTGATCTTTGTTGAGCGCCCAGACCCGCCCGTTCTTGAACGTCGCCCCGAACATGTCCGCCGTCAGGTAGAGACCATCGGGCCAGATGCCGAGCTTCGGGTAATCGGGGAAGAAGTCGGTGGTCTGGAGTGAGTAGAAGTACCAGCCTCCGCCGATCGGGTCGCCGCTGCGGGAGACGGCGAAGCACTGGTAGTAAGGGGCGATCGGGTGGGAGTTCGCGTCCACCGCGAAAGCGAAATCCGAGATGAACCAGCGGTCGGCTGCCCCGTCGTACACCACGGTCGGGTCGCCGAAGTTCCTGTTATCGCATGGGTTCCCGAAGTTCCCCTGGCTCATAAGGCTGTCGAACGTGAAGGCCGCGAGGCGGGCGCCATCGGACTTGCGGAAGATCCCGACCGAGGTGTTGACGGCTTGGATGAAATGGGTCGGGCCGACATCCCCAACGGTGTCGGGCGGCCAGCCGTCGCCCCAATTGGCGAAGTCGAGTCCGGCGAACGAGACGGAGGGGGAAGGAGCTGGGGCGGCGACTCCTGGAGGCTGGAGGGAGAGGTCGGGACCGCCCTGGGAGTACGAGAGGGGGGGCTCCTCGAGCCGCGGGCGCTGCCTTCTCTGCCCCGGTGGGGGTTGCGGAAGCGCGGGCAACTGCCTCACGTCCCCGAGAAACTGGCCGGCTCGATGGAGCGGCACCATCGTGGCGGCCGGCCCTGGGCCGGCCGCCTGGGCCGCATCATTGGAGTCGTTCGCGGCGGGCCCCCCCGGAGCGGCGACCAGGACCACCCCAAGGAGACAGCCAACCCAGAAGATCGCGCCAATCGTCTTCCTCACAGGCATGGGCAGCATCTCTCCCTTCGAATCCGGGAACGGACGGGCCCCCTTGACCCTGATCCGCGGACAGGTGCAGGGACACGCGCTCCCGCACCTCGTCCCCCCATACCTGTTTACCGCCAGGATCCAGGTCAGTCAACTTTCGTTTTTTGGTTCTTCTCCGAAAAGTGTGAAGGGTGTAGTGGTCCACCGATTTTTGATGGTCGGGTCTCTTCCCGGAACGTTCCCCTCATTATTAAGGTTACCCTCTCTCGCGCCCCTTCATTCCTGCCATTCTCTGGGGGGCTGCCCATGGCCGGGGTTACCCGTCCTCTTGTGTCCTCCCGATGAAGCTGTCCTCCCGTTCGCGGCCTCACGCCGCTTCAGGAAGCAGGCGATGACTCCACCGATTTACCGCTTAATCGAAGGACGAATTTCGGGAGGGTGGACAAGGGTTCGAGAGAGTCAGAGAGCCGGCACGACCGGGGATGAGCCGATGGCGGCGCCTGCCTCGCCCTCCCGAAAGAGCCCAATGGGACCGACGAGTCGAGCCAACTCGCGCACAACTGGAAACATGTGGGGGTGGTGAAGAGGCGGGCCGCTGTTAACCAGCAGCCCGCCGTTTCGAGAAGGATGAGGTCTGGCTCCCCAGGCGACAATCTCCTCGAACTCGGGGACCGTCGGGTTAACAGTCAGAGAGCCATGGGGCCCGCGCTCAGGACCGATCCGTCTGAAGGATCCCAGCCACGCCTACCGCCCAGCCAGTCCATTTTGAGGCGGATGGATATTTTAGTAGGGACAGCCGCGACACCCACTAGGTTCCGCTGTTGGACGACCCGCCGGAGACCACCTTCTTCCACCAGGGGGTTTTCTTCTTTCCCGACTCGCCGGACCCGCCGAACACCGTCTTGAGAAGATCGGTGGTGCGGGCCACGGGGTCTCGGCGGATCTTCTCCTCTTCCCGTCCGATCATCAGGAACATTCCGTCGAGCGCCTTGGCGGTCACGTAGGCGTCCAGGTCGAAGGCGACTTTTCCCGCGAACGGCAGGGAGGACATGCGGCCCATCATGGCGTCGAAGGACCGGGTGGTCCCGACCTTATCGAGCTGCCCGGCGACGATCGGCCGGAACAGGGTGTCGAGCCTGGGGCCGGCGTTGGCGCGCAGGTAGTCGGTGGCCTCGTGGTCCTTGCCCCGCACGATCTTCACGGCGTCCGCGAAGCTCATCTGCTTGATGGTGTCGAGGAAGACGCTTCGCGCGAGAGGGGCGGCGGTCTCGGCGGCGCGGTTCATGCTGGTCACGAATTCGTCGACCAGGTTCCCCTTGCCGATCGTCCGGAGGCTCGTGTCGACGACATGAAGCTTCTCGGGCATCGGGATCCGGACGTCGACGTTCTTCAGGTAGCCATCGGGGCGGCCGAGAAGGTCGACGGATCCGCTCGTGCCGACTCCGAGCGCCTCCTTCAGGCCGTTGGCGGCGGTCCTGGAATCCAGCGTGGCGCCGGCGGGCGACGAGACGGCGACCGCGAGGCAGATGAGGATCGTCGCTGCCGAGAGGATTGGAGGTGCGACCCGGGGACGCGCTGTCTTGGGTCTCGAGGGCATGACGACCTCCTCATGCTTTGACGAAGCCGGGTGATTGTAGTCCCCTTTGCAGCGGACGCAACCGGAGCGGGATGCCCTTGACTCGGACCGCCGATCGGCACGAGGCAACGTCCTCCAACGATGGGAGAAGAGATTATGGCGCGGTGTGCTGGTCCGACGAATCCCCGGCGCCCTGCCTCGAAGATCTACCCCAGTCAGGGATTATCCTGTGTCTGCCCCCCCCTGCACGACCGCGCTGGCGCGTTCCTCCGATCTCCTCTCGACGCCCGTGGGGACCTCCTCCACTGGGATCGCGACCCTGAAGGGCGTTTCCCTCGCTCGGAACCCCCCCGAAAAGCGCCACCAAGCTCCAATGGTCGACTACAACGGGCCGCTGTCAACGTTCGTGCTCGGTTACGCTTCCGTAAGCCCCGAGGGCATCTCTTCCCTGGGAAGTAACCGCTCGATCTCATCCGCTGCTGGACGTTCTCGATTCGCGAGCCGAACCATGCCCGCAGGCCTTGACGGGAGGGTCTGCTTGCCGATATTTACCCTCCAGGCCGATCCTCCTGACTCTGCCTCCTAGCCATTGAACCCAGCGAGGATGGACGAAGGGGTTCGAGTGCTCCCCAATCTGGAACGGAAGTGAAGAGCCGCGGGACGAAACAAGCCCAGGCGCGGCGCTCACCCGGTCGAGACCAGGGTCGTCCCGGGGACTGGCTGGTCGGCGGCGGAGAGATGGGAACGCTGGTCCGGTCGATGGACTGGGCTAAGACGCCCCTGGGCGACATCTCACGCTGGCCGCAGAGCCTGCGGACGACCGTCAGCCTCTGCCTGGCCTCCAACTTTCCGATCTCCCTCGCCTGGGGGCCCAAGCACGTCCAGATCTACAATGACGGCTACTGGCCGATCTGTGGCGCAAAGCACCCGCATTCGGTCGGTCAGGACTTCAGCGAATGCTGGGCCTCGGCCTGGCCGGTCATCGGCGAGGCATTCGAGCGGGCGCTCGGGGGCCGGACCTCGTACCTCGAAAATCAGCGGATGTTCCTGGACCGCAACGGTTATCTCGAAGAGACGTTCTTCACCTTCTCGTTCAGTCCCATTCAGGACGAGACGGGCAAGGTCGGGGGCCTCTTCCACCCGGTGACCGAGACGACGAGCAAGATGCTCGCCGAGCGGCGCACGCGCGCCCTGCGCGACCTCGCCGCCCGCGCCGGCAAGGCGCGATCGCTCGAGGAGGCCTTCACGCTCGCCGCCCAGAGCCTCTCGGAGTCCGAGCTCGATCTGCCCTTCCTCCTCTGTTATGCCGTTGATGATCAGGGCCGGGAAGCCAGGCTCGTCGTCGGCACCGGATTGGCGGCTGGAACCGCCGCAAGCCCGCAGATCGTCGACCTGGCGGCTCCTCAGGAGACGCCCTGGCCGTTGGCGGAGGTCGTGCGCTCGCATCAGGCCCGGCAGATCGACGATCTCAACTCGCGGCTCGGCCCGCTGTCATGTGGCCCTTATCCCGAGCCTCCCAAGACGGCCCTGGCGCTCCCGATCGCCCCCCCGGGACACGAGCGGCCCCTGGGAATCATCGTGGCGGGGGTCAGCTCGCGGCTTCCTCTCAACGACACCTACCGCGCGTTCTACGACCTGCTGGCCGCCGGCGTGACCACCGCCGTCGCCATCGGGCGGGCCTACGAAGACGAGCGCAAGCGGGCCGAAGCGCTGGCGGAGATCGATCGGGCCAAGACGGCCTTCTTCTCGAATGTCAGCCACGAGTTCCGCACCCCCCTCACCTTGATTCTGGGGCCCTTGGAAGACGAGCTCGCGGAGCACGAGAGCCCTCTGACTCCGAGTCGCCGCGAGCGTCTGGATGCCGCTCACCGCAACGCTCTCCGCCTGCTCAAATTGGTCAACTCCCTGCTGGACTTTTCCCGAATCGAGGCGGGCCGCGTGCAGGCGAGTTTCGAACCGACCGATCTGGCCGCTTATACTGCGGAGCTGGCGGGCGTCTTCCGCTCGGCCATCGACAAGGCGGGCCTGTCGCTCGTGGTGGATTGCCCGGCGATGCCTGAACCGCTCTGCATCGACCGGGAGATGTGGGAGAAGATCGTCCTCAATCTCCTCTCCAACGCCTTCAAGCACACCTTCGAAGGGACCATCACGGTCCGGCTGCGATGGTGCGGTGACCGGGCGGAGCTGGAGGTCGCGGACACGGGCGTCGGCATTCCAGAGAGCGAGCGGGCGCGGCTGTTCGAGCGGTTCCACCGCGTGAAGGGAGCGAAGTCACGCACTCATGAAGGAACGGGAATCGGCCTCGCCCTGATCAAGGAGCTGGTCGGGCTCCACCGCGGCACCGTGCGCGTCGAAAGCCGGGAGGGCGCGGGCAGCACCTTCATCGTCGCGATCAAGAGCGGGAGCGCGCACCTCCCACAGGGGCAGATCGGCAAGGAACGGACCCTTTCCTCGTCGGCGACCCAGGCGGCCGCCTATGTCGAAGAGGCGCTTCACTGGCTCCCCGACGCGCCGTCGACTTCCGGCGCCGCCCTTCTGCCCGCGGAGACCAAAGAACCCGGGTCGACCATCACGGCAGCGGCCGCCGGCGGCCCCCGATCCCGAATTCTCGTGGCCGACGACAACGCGGACATGCGGAACTATGTCAAGCGGCTGCTGGGGGACAGGTACGCGGTGCGCGTGGTCCAGGACGGGGCGGCCGCCCTGATCGCGGCCCGTGAGGAAACGCCCGACCTCGTTCTTTCGGACGTCATGATGCCGGGCCTGGACGGCTTCGGCCTGCTGCAGGAGCTCCGGAAGGACGAGCGGACCCGGACCGTCCCCGTCATCCTGCTGTCTGCGCGCGCGGGCGAAGAGGCGACCGTCGAAGGTCTCGAGGACCCACCTGCAAATCGCGCAGATGCGCCGCGCCTGGGCCAAAGAGCTGGAGCGGGCGAACAAGGAGCTCGAGGCGTTCAGCTACTCGGTGTCGCACGATCTTCGCGCGCCGCTCCGGTGGATCGACGGGTTCAGCCAGGGACTCATGGAGGAATGTGCCGATACCCTGGGCGCAAGCGCGCAGGACAAGCTGCGCCGGATCCGGGCAGGCGTTCAGCACATGAGCGCTTTGATCGAAGGCCTGTTGAAGCTGTCGCGCATCACACGCACCGAGCTGACACGACAGAAAGTCGATCTGAGCGGCATGGCGCGGGAGGTCGCCTCGGAGCTGCGGCGGCGAGACACCGAGCGCAGCCTGAGCCTGCAGATCCAGGATGGGCTCGTGGCGCAGGGCGATCCCCTGCTCCTCCGCATCGTCCTGGAAAATCTCCTTCAAAACGCCTGGAAGTTCACGCGCAAGAAGACGGAGGCGAAGATCGAGTTCAACACGACCCGGGCCGATGAAGGAGCGATCTATTGCCTGCGCGACAATGGCGCCGGATTCGACATGGCCCACGTCGACAAGCTCTTCGCCCCGTTCCGGCGGCTCCATGCGGCCTCCGATTTCGAGGGAACCGGGATCGGCCTCGCAACCGTGGCACGCGTCATCCAGCGTCATGGCGGCCGGATTTGGGCCGAGGGAAAAGTGAATCAGGGCGCGGCGTTCTACTTCACCCTGGGAAGCAACAACTGAGATTTCTACCTGCTGTCCCTAATGAAAATTCCATCCGGCCTTTTTAATCTTGGCTTTACGTCCCCACCTTATCCTGACCTGTCGGCCAGCTTCCCTTACAGGCGGCTTCAGCAACTTCAACGCCTCAGGCGTCGTCGAGCGGTCGCGGGCACGGACGGCAGTCCGCCGCGAGCCCGGCGGCAATCTCGCACGGGCCGGGGCGCGTGCCGGGGGAGAGGGTCATCGGTCGAGGCACCTTACTTCATCTCCATCAGCCAGATATCGGCTTCCCTTCGACTTACGATCAGGTAGACGTCGCGATTGTCCGCACTCAGGCTCGGCAGCGCGAGGTCTTCGCTCGGGTCCACAATAAGCACCTGCCGAGAGATTTTCGAGCGGGTATCCAGCAGGAGAAGGGTCCGACTGGTGTGGTACAGGAGCCGACGGCTGTCGTTCAGCCAAACGGGTGCTTCGCCGAGATCGGCCAGGATCTCTGTCTTCCTGGTTGCCAGGTCGTACGCGACAATTTCGATCCGAGGACTTCCGCCCGATTGGCGCTGGAAAGCCAATCGTCGTCCGTCGGGCGACCATGCGGGGAAACGTATATTCCATCCGACCGCATCGACGTTCGGAATGGCTTTGGGGACGCGCCGCTCAAAGTCGACGGTCACGTCTAAAGTGCTGATCCCGAGCTCAGAGCAGAAGATGATGTGAGTGCCATCGGGCGACCAATCGGGAAAGATCTCGTCGTGGTCGGGAGTGTGGGTGATCTGCGTCAGCTCGCCTCCGTTCGGGTTCATGGTCCAGATGTCCCAATCCCCACCGCGGTTGGAGTAGAAGAGAAGTCGTTTGCCATCAGGTGACCAGCGTGGGCGGCGATCCTTGAAGATGTCATCGGTCAGCTGACGAAGGTCGGAACCGTCCGGCCGGATGATGAACAGGTCCTCCTTCTCGCCCCATGTGCTGAAGGCGATCCAGGCTCCGTCGGGCGACGGGGCAGGGAAGGCGACCTTGCGCACGTCCCGCGTGACCGGGATCGGCCGGCCCCGCACTTTCCCCGTGACCGGGTCGAAGGGGACTCGTTGAATGTTTCCCGACCCGGTTGCGGAGACGAATGAAAGCCGGGCGCCGGAGCTCGAAATCGTGGGCGTTTCCGCCCAAGTGGTGGGAACGGTCAGCGGCTCGGGGTCGCCGTGGGTGTTCCCCGTCTGCTCATCGATCCGTACCTTCCAGAGGTTCATGCTGCCGCCCCTGTCGCTCGCGAAATACAAGGCGTCTCCTGTAGGAGACCAGATCGGGCACCAGTCGACGGCCGGATCCGACGTGACCCGGACGGCAGCCGACCCAGAGGGGAGGACCGTCCAGACATCCCGCTGCCCGCCGGTGTTTGCCCAATAGGCGATCCGGAGACCGTGAGGGGACCAGTGGGGCTGGACGGCGTCTCCGGTAATCGGCAGCTTCCTCGTCTTGCCGCTCGACACCTCGACCACCCAGATTTCGCTCGTCAGGCTGCGCTGCGATGGGTCGACAATCCCTTCGGTCGAATAGGCGATCTCCGTGCCGTCCGGCGACCAGTCGGGGTGGTACCCCTTGTCGGTGAGGCGACGGACGGATTCCCCCGTGGCACCCATGATGAAGATTCCCCCGCCCTCGCGGTCCGAGCGGAAGGCAATCCTCTGGCCGTCCGGGGAGAACGCGGGGTGGGTGTCGTCGGCCGATGTGCCGCGCGTCAGGTTGATCGCGCTGGCGCCCCCGACCCGGAGGAGATAGATGTCCCAGTTGCCGGCCGCAGGACTGGCGTAGGCGAGCTCCCGACCGTCGGGAGAAAGCGCCGGGAAACGCTCCTCGCCGGGATCGCGGGTGAGGGGGGAGTACGCGGGGTGGGCGGCAGCGGACCGGTCCGCCGGTTCGATCGTAACGCCGCGGCGCAGGGCGAAATATCCACCGATAACGACCCCCAGAACTGCGATGGCCGCGGCGCCACCGAGTTCGAGTCGCCGGCGAATCGCTTGCCGGGGATCCCTGGCTCGCGTCGCTGCGCCCATTGGCGCCCGCGGCCCGGGTGCCACCGCACTGTCCGGCGTCCTCACCGCCAGAGCGTCGGTATCGGTGGTGCGCTTCAGCTTCCGGAGATCGACCGCAAGCTGGTCGGCATGCTGGGTACGCTCGTCCGGGTCCTTCTCCAGGCACCCGTCGATGATCCGCTGCAATTCGGCGGGCGTAACGGGATTGACATCGACGGCGGGCACCGCTCGATCGCGGATGATGGCGCTCAGGGTGTCTGCGTCCGTCCGGCCATGGAACGGCAAACGCCCGGTCATCATCTCGTACAGGACGATCCCGAACGAGAAGAGGTCGCTGCGGGAGTCAACAGGCTCGCCGCGCGCCTGCTCGGGCGACATGTAGGCCGCAGTCCCGAGGATCCGCCCGGCCTGTGTCATCTCCCCCGAGATCGTGCGCAGCCGGCTGAGATCGGCGCTCCGCGAGCCCGGGTGGTTTTCCAGCAGCTTCGCCAGCCCGAAGTCGAGAATCTTGACGTGGCCGTTGGCGTCGAAGGCGATGTTTTCGGGCTTGAGGTCGCGGTGCACGACGTGCAGCGAATGCGCCCGGGCGAGGGCCTCTGCGATCTCGACCGCGATTTTCAGGATCCTCTTGAGCGGCAGCGGCCGGCCGCCCATCGCGTGGCGCAGCGTCTTCCCCTCGACCAGCTCCATGGCAATGAATACGTCCCCCTCAGCGTCGCCGACCTCGTAGATCGTGGCGATGTTAGGGTGGCTGACCGCCGCCGCGGCGCGCGCTTCGCGCAGGAAGCGAAGCCGGCGCTCTTGGTTGCCGACGAGATCCGGCGGCAAAACTTTGAGAGCCACCAGCCTGTGCAGTCGCTCGTCCTCGGCCCGGTACACCACGCCCATCCCGCCCTCGCCGAGTTTCTCGAGGATGCGGAAGTGCGACAACGTCCTACCCTTCATGAGGGACCATTCAAGATCAACGGACGGGGTCTGCTCTCCCTACTGAAAATTCCGTCCGTCCTTTCCTCGCTTGGCTTTACATCACCTCACCGGCATGCTCCCCACCTCATCCTGACCTGTCGGCCAGCTTACCCAAGGGGAGGCCCCGGTGTCCATCCTCCGAATCATCCTCCTGCTCTTCCGCGCCCTCTTCCGGGACCGCTCGCGGCTGGCTCTGGAAAATCTCGCCCTCCGTCAGCAACTTGCCGTCCTCCGCCACAATGCGCCCCGACCCAAGTTACGCCGTGCTGACCGGGCCTTCTGGGTGAGCCTGGCGCGGGTCTGGGAGCAGTGACGTTCGGCCCTCCTCCTGGTCAGGCCGGAGACCGTCCTTCGATGGCACCGCCAGGGATTCCGGTACTTTTGGAGATGGAAGTCGCGAGGTCGGCCTTGCGTCAGTCCGGAGGTGATTCGGTTGATCCGTCGGATGTCCCAGGAGAACCCGCTCTGGGGCGCCCCGCACATCCGTTCGGAGCTCCTGCTCCTCGGCTACGATGTCGCTGAAGCGACGGTGGCCAGGTACATGAACCGACGGCGAAGAAGGCCTCCCTCACAGACCTGGCGCACCTTCCTCCAGAACCATCTGCGCTGCACCGCGGCCTGCGATTTCTTCGTCGTCCCCGCCGCCACCTTCCGCCTGCTCTTCTGTTTCGTCATCCTTTCCCATGACCGGAGGCGCATCTTGCATGTCACCGTCACCGCCCATCCCTCCGCCGCGTGGGCCGCCCAGCAGATCGTCGAAGCGTTCCCGGCAGAAGGAACCGAGCCCCGATATCTGCTCCGAGATCGTGATTCCACCTACAGCGATTGGTTCCGTCACCGGGTGGCGGGGCTGGGCATCAGGGAGATCGTCACCGCGCCCCAGTCCCCCTGGCAGAACCCGTACGCGGAGAGAGTCATCGGGTCGATTCGGCGCGAATGCGTGGACCACCTGATCGTCCTCAGCGAGGACCATCTCCGACGAATCCTCCGGGAATACGTCCTCTACTACAACGCGTCCCGGCCTCATCTTTCCCTGGAGAGGAATGCTCCTGCACCGCGGAGCATTGAGCCGCCGGCGCTCGGTGCCGTCATGGCGGTCCCCCAGGTCGGCGGCCTGCATCACCGCTACACTTGCGCGGCCTGAACTCGCTCCTCACAATCACGGATGGACGCGGTTCGCACGGCACCGGTGCGTCTGCTCTCGACCCGGTCGATCCCCAGCCGCGCGACTCCCGAGCCGATTCGGTTCATTTCCACTCGGTCGGCTATGCGCTGCGCCGACAAGCGCGTCCGTCTCTCTGTCACTTTCGACCCGGATGGACTTTTCAGTAGGGACAGCGATAAGGATAGTGTTCCTCCCTGGCTTCTGAGCCAGGCCGCAGGTCGCGGGAGCCCAAACAATTGCTACTGCGCCTGACTAAGCGCAGTCATGGCTGCCAGCGAGTCCATATAGTCCCGCCATTGCACGATCTTTCGGCCCTCGATGGTAACGACCGAGATGAACCGGTTGTCGTATGAGGAGCCGGTCGCGACAGCTTTACCATGGACATCGTATTCGATGATGACAACGCGAGGGTCCTGCGATCGGTGCACAACGAGCTCGTCAGCGCCGTGGAGGACGATGTTGTTGCCGTAGCCCGCATAGAGTGCCATCAGTGCGTCACGACCACGAAGTGTCTGGGGCCATCCGGGGAAATGATATCGAAATTCGAACTCCGCGTCGTCGGCGATGGTGTCGAAATAGTGGTCGCCGTCGACCAGGTCGGCCAAACCCTGCTGGACGATGTCGAAGAACGGGTCGAGCGCGGCAAAGGCCGCGTATTTAGATTTCACGACGAACTCCCCCTTCGCGCGGCCGACGCAGTCATTTACCGAGGAGCGTCGATAGGACAGTCTGCAGGTCCGTCTCTCCGCGCCAGAACGGGTGACCACCTTCCCAGACCACGATGTTGGCATTGAGACCGTGGGTCAGCTCCTGGAAGAGGCGAGCCCACTCAGCGTTCATGCCTGCGCCCATGAGGGCGGGTGCCATCGCCTCCTCGGGTGCCTGCTGCACCTCGATCGGTTTTCCGACGATTCGCCCTACGGCTGCAGCGACATCGCGCGGTGTATACTCACGCGGGCCCGCCAGCTCGATGACCCGTTTGCCGCTCCCGCCCTCAGCGAGCAGGCGCGCAGCGGCGGTTCCGATGTCTCGCGTCGCAACGAGGGGAATCGCCTTGTCCACGACAAGGAACGTCGGAAGGACGCCCTGCTCGACAGCGTAGAGCGACCCACCCCAGTTTTCCATGAAGTACCCCGCACGGACGAACGTCACGGCGGCTTTGGCTCGACTGAACACAGTCTCTGCGTCGCGAAGGCCGAGCACCGGGCCGGTTCCATCCGATTGCTGAGCGCCGACGGACGAGAGCAGGACGACATGCGGGACGCCTGCGGCCTCGACTGCCGCAGCGATGGTGTTTGTGCGGCGGTTGTTGTCCACGCGCACGTGGCTCGAACTGAAGTTCGGCGGAAGGAGGACGTAGACGCCCTCCGCGCCGCTGAAGGCACGCTCGAGCGCGGCCCCCTCGTCGACATCGGCGATAGCGACATCCGCACCCGCTTCGCCCCACGCCTTCCCCTTGGCGGCGTCGTGCAACACGACGCGGACCTTCTT